>ERZ802830.984-NODE-984-length-27816-cov-10.2225_pt1 | contig 27816 bp, 24 predicted proteins | sample MGYA00345654_ERZ802830 | MGnify/ENA primary metagenome ERZ802830 (study PRJEB30503, sample SAMEA104212375) | marine metagenome | biome: Westerlies Biome; feature: [SRF] surface water layer (ENVO:00010504) within the epipelagic zone...; material: water...
GATCCGCCGAAACCTCCACCGGCCGATGTGCCTCCGCTGCCGGAGCATGCTGGTATAGGAAGAGAGACATTGACCTTGCGAGAGCGGCTTGGTGCCCATCGCGAACGTGCTGACTGTCGGGGATGCCATGAGCAGATCGACCCGCTGGGATTTGCACTTGAAAACTATGATGCTGTTGGACGGTGGCGGTCGACATATAAAAATGGTCGTTCAGTCGATGCATCAGGAAAGCTTTTCCGTCAGCATGACTTTGCAAATATCACAGAGTTCAAGGAAGCAATCCTCAAGGAGGATGCGATCTTCGTAAAGGCATTTGCAAAACACCTCCTTTCATTTGCACTGGGGCGTCAGCTGAATCCCTGGGATAGTGTCGATATTGAAGATATTGTCGCGACAACAGCAAGCGATGGGTATAAAATCCAAGATATCATCGAGGGGGTTGTGATGAGCCCGGCGTTCAGGAGTCCATAATGCGAACTACTCGGCGAAGATTTTTACGCGGTGTTGGTGGCACCGCCCTCGGACTTCCATGGCTGGAAGGTATGGCGACTGCACAGGTGGTCGGCTCGGCAGCACTCCGAATGGTGCATTTCTACGTGCCGATCGGCGTTGTCCGCCGAGGGTTTTTTCCTGGGGAGGCTGATCACATCATTCCTAAGGGGAACCTTGGCGGTGTGATGAAATCACTTGGGGAGCAAGACCCAGAGCAGTCCTTGCGACCGCTTGATGTTTTGACACCAACGATGCAACCGCTTGAGGGGCTGAAAGATCAGATCACACTTATCACAGGAATGGACAGGCAGTTTCAAAACGGAACCGATGTCCACGCTCAATGCGCATCGTGTTATTTAAGTAGTGCAAAGCCGTTCGAAGTGAAAGATTCTGCATGGCCGCTCGCACGGACACTTGACCATATTGTGGCCGATCATGTTGGGCAGCAGACGCCATTTAAAACCTTGGAATTTAGCTGTAATAATCACACGGATAACAAAGAGTCGATCTATTTTGACAATATTTCCTGGTACGGCACCGGTCATGTTGCACCATCAATACGAAATCCTCGGAAGATGTATCAGCGGTTATTTTCCACGCATGACATCAATCGGTATAAAGATGTGACGAGTCTTGTGCTTGATGATGCCCGGGATTTAAAGAAGCAGCTTGGACAAGGCGATAAGCAGAAACTTGAAGAATATTTTGAATCCATCCGAGCAATCGAACTTCAATTGGCTCGGCTTGAAAACATGAAATTGGATTTGACTGGAATTGATTGTGAGGAGCCAACGGATGCCTATCTTCCACGAGGTGACTATATCCGCCTCATGGGCGACTTGATGGTGACCGCTCTTCAGGCAGGTCTGACGAACGTAGCCACATTCATGATTGGTCCAGAGCGGTGGGATACGCCGTACATGTTTGATGGGCTATTCGATAAGCCTCGTAGTCACCACAAGATGTCCCATAATCAGACAGTAATGATAGATGACTTGTTGAAAGTCGATCGATTTCACATGGAGCAATACGTCTATCTGATGCAACGAATGATGGCTGTTCGTGAAAAAGATGGATCATCACTTCTTGATAACACGCTCTTTACGTACGGTTCGGGTCTTGGTGATGGGTCAACACATCAATACAACGATTTACCAATCATCGTGGCTGGTGGTGGCAAGCGGACCCAGAAGGGTCAGCATGTCCACATGCGGGAAGGTACGCCACTTGCCAATCTTTGGCTGACGCAGGCACAGATGATGGGTGTTCCAATTCAGTCTTTTGCCGATAGCAATGGTGTTATACCGCACATCACAAAAAGTTCGTGACTGGCTAGGTGAAAGTACTGGAAGGGGTGCTGATTGTGTATTGCCGGTCTGGTATTGCGACACTACTGAACTTCTCCCTGCACAATCTGCAGGTTTGATGGGTAGTCTTTGCCGACAAAGGCCGCAACACTCAAGGGTGCAGTTGTAAGATTGTCGGGGACCATAAATGTTGCTTCTGTTTTTCCAGCACCTGATATTTCGAGAACGTGACGCTCAAGTCGCTTGCCGTCATTTTTGAGCGTCACGTGTACTTTTTGTATTTCAAGTTGTTTTGGTATGGTGTGCTGAATTGATACCGTAACTACGTTGTCGTTTCGCGTTGTTGACACCTTGATCAGCTTGAGTTTTTTCGGTGCCTTAGGTTTGTTTTTTCGTCGTTCAGCCCGACGGTCATCAGTTTCTTTTTGAACCTGGTCCACATAGGCCCTGCGAATGGCAGGGTCATTACGTCCTTCAAATGCAACAAGAGCATGATCGCCTGTCTGCTCCATCCAGGTTTTTAGTTGGGTTTGCATTACCTGAAGGATAGTCTGGTGATCTTTTGAACTGGCAAGATTTACGAGGCAATCGGGGTCTGTCTGCACGTCGTAGAGTTCTTCAACAACACGATGATTAAAGAGGTCAAGGCGTTTCTCAATCTCTTTAGAGGTCACAGCAAGTTCCTGCATACGCTTGTACGTTTTGGTCCCTTGTGTAGCTGTTCGCATAACGTCTTCGCCGTCCGACCATGGGTTAAACAGGTAGAGGTAATGAGGGGTCTGAACACCTCGCATCGGGTGTCGCTGCCCCCCGGCGTTTTCGTTGTATTCTTTAAAGACAACAGAACGGTTTTCCTGATGCTTTCCATGAAGAAGGGGCAGGAAAGACGAACCCTGAAGGCCCTCAGGGAGTTGCGTACCAACCATGTCACAGAAGGTCGGTAGGAAATCGATTGCTGACACCATATGGCGATCATCGACAGTTCCTGGTTGCACAACACCAGGCCAGCGAATGATCAGCGGTGTTCGTGTGCTGTGGTGGTACAGCTGGGTTTTTGCAAATGGCAGCGGCATGCCATGGTCAGAGAGAAAGACCACGATGGTGTCCTCTTCCTTACCAGATTCTTCAAGGGCATTAAGAATGGCACCGACAGCGTCGTCAGCTCGACGAACCGATGTGTAGTACAGTGCGAGTTCTTCCCGGACAACAGGGTCGTCAAATAGAAAGCCGGGAATAGGCGACTCTTCTGGTGAGAATATTTTGGAAACACCATGTGGATCACCTTCGAACCAGAAGGGTTTGTGCGGATCAGAAATATTAATGTTAATAGCAAAAGGTTTGTGTGCGGCTTGGGCTTGTGCAATGCCTCGTGTCAGGCTTGTGGCGTAGGAGGCGACATCTTTGATGTGCTCCTTTGCACCATCTTCCTTGATCGTAAGGTCAGCATCCCAGTGATATGGTTGAAAGGGAGTTGAGTGACTGACCTTTCCACGAATGGCAGTAAAGTAGCCAGACTTTTGCATGACATCGCAGAAAACCGGATAGTCGTTATCTACTCTGTAGAAACCTTCGACGCCGGAGCTGTGCGGGTATCGGCCGGAGAACATGACATTGCGTGACGGGTAGCAGTTACCCACCTGAACATGAGCCATCTCAAAACGCAGCCCTTCAGACGCTAGTTGATCCATGTTCGGTGTGAGGTCAGATATGACACCGTCAAATACACCCGCAGAGTCACAACTCATGTCATCAACAGTAATGACAAGCAGATTAGGCGTGTCGGCCTGAGAGAGGCTGCATGAAACACAAAATACAAAAAGAGCAATGAAGCGATTCATTTGGGCTTGTTCCTTACTGATGTGGACAATAGCAGATGATTGATAACGTTATACACAATACATGTTTGGTTTTCTGTATGCTTACAGCTATGGTTTTTGGTTGCGCTTTTGCAGTTGCTCAGGTTGTGCCATCACGAAAGTAGTCTTGCGAATGGTCACTCGTTTTACAGCGCTCAAAAATCGTTTTATCTTTCGGCTTCGAAAAATAGTCGGCGGAGAACTCCCGCTAGAGACAGAAACATGTCGGTTCGTGCTGACAAGTTTGCTTGACCTCTTTATGACATTCCTGCTGTTGTATTTCAGCAATCGTGGGATGATGCGGAATGTCGTTGTCGAATCGAATCCTGTCGCCCAATATTTTATCAGTGGCTGGGGAACAATGGGCCTTATCTGGTTCAAGATTACGATGGTGACGATTATTGTTCTCATCGCACAAGTCATCGCAACAAAAAGGCCGCTAGTCGCACAGTGCGTTTTAAACGGTGCAACGCTTTTCGTAGGCAGCGTTGTAGCCTACAGTGGATTTCTGCTTGTTCAGAATCGAATCTGAATTCGACGAGCACGATGTAGGCAACATGGAACGTCAGGTGTGGGGCTTTGTTTGAAATTCGCTCTCAAAACTATTTTGACTTGAGTAGTTCAAGCATTGCCTCGCCCATGTGCTTGCCAAGCAGGTAGTACGTTTCAGCATTGTTGTTCCAGTGGTATGCCTGATGTGACGGTGAATCTTCTGCCGGCCGGTACAAGTCTCGCGTCGGGACGAATGCGACATTCCCTTTGAATTCAGGATGGTCTGCTGCAGCTTTCTGCGCTGCCATGAGTGAAAGTGCTCGGGGATGTTTTTCCTCGGGTCCACTCATGCCGGTCTCTGCAATGACAAAAGGCAGGTTGGGCTTTTCAAGGTCTCGGCGAACATCTTCAATGAACTTAATCATATTTTTTTCATACGCATCGTTAAATGACTGATTGATACGATCGTTCCATCCTTGATGCCATCCCAAGCCGGTCAGTTCAAAGGTTTTGCCCTTCAGTTCGGGAAAAAGTTGGTCAGCTATGTTGAGAATTTCTTTTGTCTTCTCAATGACTTCGACGTAATAAGGGCCCGTATCACCTTCAAGACTTGGCGGACGGAAGTCTTCTGCCAAGCTCTTTCCACCCCATGCAAGTTTGATGAGTAGGACGGGCTCATCAAACCCTTCGCCAACCGTCCAGCCAAAGCCGAGTTCGGGCCCAATTTTCTTTTGGTTGCTGCCATAGCCGGGCTCAAGCGGACCTCTTCTATCCAAAAACCAAATAAATACATCGTCGCGTTGGACCCAGGCACCAGTACTAGTTTTTAAGTGAGAGTACGAGTCTTTCGTAGACGAGTTTTCGGTGAGCCATTGGAGCGAGCCTTTTCCATCGTTACGAGACAGGTTTGATTCCACCTCCCCTGCCCCAACCATATTTGATTGGCCGGCAAGAATGAAGACATGAACTACTTCTGATGCACGTGCTTTGGTTGATGGAAAAGTTAATATGAGTAGGAGCGTGATTGGAAAGAAAAAATCGTGTAGCATCGGAAGTACTTTGCAGAGGGGTTTGTTCGCAGCGATGTGCAGTAGTTACTAGTAGACTAAAAACTTAGGAGTAGGTCATGCTATTTTTGGCGAGTCGAGTTATTGGTGGAACAGAATTATCTGTTTGGTCATTTGTCGTATTGCTTTCTGTAATCACCTCAATGCACGTGCGCGCGGAAGAATTTCCACCAAATGTGGTTTTTATTCTTGCTGATGACCTTGGCTATGGTGACTTGTCGTGCTTCGGGCAAAAGAAATTACAAACTCCGAATATTGATCGTCTCGCCCGGGAGGGAATGAAATTTACGGATCATTATTCAGGCAACACAGTCTGCTCGCCATCACGGGCTTGTCTTATGACAGGACAACACCCAGGGCGAGTTCATTGCCGTGGCAATGGTGATGAGAGTGTTATTGCAGCTCTTGATCCATCCATGACGACGCTCCCACGACTGTTCAAAAATGCAGGCTATGCAACCGGTGCTTTTGGGAAGTGGGGGCTTGGTGTCACGGTTGAACCCGGCCGGCCCAACCCGCTGACGCACGGCTTTGACCACTTCAGTGGATGGAAGAGTCAGCGTATTGCCCACACGTACTATCCAACAAGCATCGTACGTGACGGGAAAGAAGAAAAGCTCCCTTCAGGCACATACGTACATGATCTGATTCTGGACGATGCGTTTGCATTCATCCGGCAGGAAGCAGAATCCGGCACGCCTTTTTTCTGTTACATCCCAACAGCAATCCCGCACGCTGCGATGCACGCACCAAAGGAGCTTCATGAGAAATGGAGGATGAAGTTTCCAGAATTTGATGAAAAAATTGGAACATATAAGGCGGGTCCTGATGAAAACTGTCCTGATGTCAAAAATCCAATAGCTGGATTTGCGGCAATGATTGAGCACCTCGATAACCAGGTTGGCGAGCTTCTTGATGTGTTGCGTGAAGAAGATATTGAGGACAATACGCTTGTGCTTTTTTGCAGTGACAATGGTGCGCACCGTGAAGGTGGGCATTCACCAGAGTTTTGGAACTCAACAGGAACTCTGAAAGGAATCAAGCGAGATCTCTATGAAGGCGGTATTCGTTCACCATTGCTCGCACGATGGGTTGGAACGGTTGCGGCAGGTTCAACAAGCGACCATATCAGTGCGTTCTGGGATGTGCTGCCAACAATGGCTGAACTGACTGGACAGCCGTGTCCTCCTCAGTCGACTGGCGTCTCAATGCTACCAACACTTGTTGGAAACAATGGCGGTCAAAAAGAACATGAGTATCTCTACTGGGAACATCCTCAGGCGGTCAAACGAGATCAGGCCATCCGAGTTGGCCCTTGGAAAGGCGTCGTCCGCGGTTGGAAGAAAGATTCGACCGGTGCCCTTGAACTCTATAATCTCAATGATGATCTGAGTGAGCAGCATGACGTGGCTTCCGGCCATCCTGAAATCGTGAAAAAAATGCGACGAATGATGACAGAAGCACATCGCGATATTTTATAAAGGCATCGTGGTGCTAATTGCAGGCACACTACCTCAATCACCTGCAGCCGCATCTCGTTCATTCATCGCTTCACGTTGATCACGTGAGTCAGCTGCTTCGGCATCAAGCATTTCGTTTTGCTTTTCAATTTGATCCCGCTGCATAGTACTACCAGCCGGCTTTCGGGGTGCAAAGTTGAATGGGTCATCGGATTCACCGACAGTCATGGTTTCACTGTCTGGATCAGGGCTCGGCTGATCCGGCATCGGGTCGGTTCGTCTAGGTGCATCCGCAAATGGATCATCACCAAAAGGGTCATCAAAAAGAGTTTTCGGTTTTTTTGTGTCGGCATCAGATGCCACGGGTTGTGTTGCATCTGGCATTTCAGGGTCTTTTTTGCCAAAAAATGCATCGGAGTCACGTTGGGCTTTTTCGGCACCCAACGTTTGCATCGGTTGTGGTTCGTCAGTTCTATCGGCTGCAACCGCAGGAACTTCTGGCTCTGGTGTTGGGGCCCCGGTCTCGCCTATTTGTTGAGTCGATTTTTCCTTGTTTTCAACGCCACCTATTCCAGAATATCGTTGCCCGCCAGATAAGAAACTCTGCCGAGTCCCGCTGGGCCGAGGCTCCTGCCGTTCCGCGAGTGCCAGCCGGGCCGTTGCTCGACATTGTTCTAGTAGGAGACGGTCTGGGCCCTGAATTCTTTCAATCGCTCGTGACACGGTACGCATGTTCCCACGTTCTGCTTCAAAGCCAGCTCCCTTTTTGAAATCGGCATCTGCAGCCTTTCGCTTGCCAAGTTGAAGGGCGCTGAGGCCGCGAAAGTAGTAGACACGTGGATCATCAGTGCCAAGGTCAACGACTTGGCTTAAGTAGTTATGACTCTGCTGGAAGTCACCGGAATAGAAGGAGTGAACTCCGTCACCGTACACAGCGCGGATGGCTGGGTCAGACGCATGTGCACAATTCAAGGTTATGAAAATGTATGCGAGAGTTAGGAGTACTTTGTGTTGCATATTAAACCCCATTTCTTTCCGGACAGATGCTCAACTGATCGATGAAGACCTACTCCTATCGTACCACGAATTATTTTTGTGTGTTGGTGTCTGTTGCGGTCAGTTCAGCTTGTAGAGAGTGAAAGACACGAAAATTGCTGCAGCATAGGCAAGCGGGAAGGCCCACCGGCAGATCTTGTCATACTGGTGAGCTGTTGGGGTCTTGTCGTGTTCTGTGAGGCTTTTCACATAGAGGCTGTGGGGTATGGTAAGTGACGTTATGAGAAACGACACAAGAAGTAAGGTGTCGGTGAAGGTGAGATATGAATTACGAGGCATGTTGTCAATCACTACAAATTGGTAAGCGACAATTGTCAAAATGCCAACAAAAGAAATATTCAGGCGGTCAGAAATGGACTCCGGATCAAGCCAGAAAGTTGACCATGCCATCGATACCAGCACGACAAGCGGAAAGAGCAGTACCCAAACGATCTGCCAAGACTGACGTTCGAGCACAATTGTTGTTACCATCCGAGAAAACGTGGGAGCTGTTTCATGGAGTTGTAATTGTGTTGAATCTACGTCCATGTTGAGGTTCAGGAAATCCCATCCAGCAACATTCACAGTTGATTCTCGTTTGGCATAACTCTCAGTTGTTTCTCTGTAGCGGTCATCAACTTCAAGGACAACCTCTTCAGACATGTTGCCGAATGGAATCATAAACGCGCGAAGATTCTGAATATCGAAGGGGTAGTCATACAATGCCATTGGTGTTTCTAATCGGACATTGCGTTGTTCAAGATATGTGACCTCCCCGTTTGGAAGCACCGAGATTTTTATCGCATTGGTGTCGCCCCTGCCGATTTGATTGATGATCACAAGTTGTGGCCACCAACCGGTAAAGATTTCATTGAACTGAAATTCACCTTGAAAGATTTTTTTATCGGTCCCCTCATCTACTGGATCGAAGGCAAGTCGGGGATCGTCCCAGGTTGCAACAATGGCGATTTCCGCTTCGAATGTTTCATTCACATCATCAATATCAACAATATCCAGAACGAATAGGCCGCACTTCACTGTTGTCGGCTTTGATGGTGGGTTTGGCATCCCTGCATCAATTGCATACGCGGACGGAACAGCAAGGCTGGACATAATTGCCGCGACGAACAGTGGCACGTATTTTATGCGGTGCCAAATGGTTACGGCGATAGGCTTGACTGATGAGTGATGCATGGAAGAGTGTATTTCTTTTCTCGGTGTGTCTGCACCGTACATTATGGTTATTTTTCAATTTGGACGGTTGTACCTATGCGAGCACCCAGGTGCTGTGCAGCACGGCCCTCGACAACAGCTATTTCTATAAATCCTTGTGAGCCGGCTAAGCCAACGAGCGTCCCGGTTTCTGCTTCCCCGTATGTGGAGACAATGTGATTGATTGGTGTGCCATCACATCGTAACTCACCTTGGTTTTGAAGACCGGGAATGAGTGTATCCGGCAGATTCGTAATGAGGTTACCGAAGTGGTCAATATGGATCACCTCGCCTTCGACACAGTGAGTGTGGTCTTCTGGCTCTGGCCAGGAAAGTGAAAGCATCTGCTCGGTTGGGGCACCGAGGCATGAAGTTCGCCCTAGCACGACGCGTGCAGCTGTTGGGGCAAAAATGTCCCGCCCGTGGAATGTCTTTGATGCTGGTTGTGTTCTCTGAACTGGCCGGATGATCGTGGGCGCGTGTTGCTTGGCGGCGAGGGAGAGAAGCCCGTTGTCGGGTGCAAGGAAGCGTTGGTCGGCGATCTCTGCGTAGATAATATCTCGCGTTGTTCCCACACCCGGGTCAACAACAATGACGTGTAATGTCTGCGGTGGAAAGTAGAAGCAGCTTGCAGCCGTAAACCATGCAGCTGATCGAATGTCATGTGGGGCGATGTCGTGAGCAAGATCAACCAGTTGACATTCAAGGTACGGTGACGACTTGTCTGGCGTCCCTTGGAGGAGTGTTTTGAAAAACGTGCCCTTCATTTGCGCCACGTACCCACTCGACGTTCCAAAATCAGTCGTCAGGGTTACAAGCGATGCCATGTTTTCATCGTCCCACTATGGAAGAGCCCGAATCAGTTCAAGAGCCAACGCGCGCACCTTGCCAGGATTGACATTGGGGTTTTTGCGTTTAGCTTGCCCAATCAGCCCACCGGCTGCCTGTTCTTTTCCACCTTTGACATCAGCAACGATTTTTGGGTTTTCAGCAATGAGTTCTTCACACAGTTTTTGAAGATCATCCTCGTCAACTGCAGCGATGCCCATACCTGCCACGACCTCGTCAACCGGCTTGCCGGTTTCGAGGACTGCGGCAAATATTTCTTTACCCCGGCCTGTGTCAAAGTCACCCTTCTTCACCCGCCCAATAATATCGGCAACAGCAGTAGGTTGAACGGGGAAATCAGCAATGTGACCTCCGCGCTCATTGAGCATCCGTAAGACGTCCTGTTGCATCCAGTTACTTGCGACTTTTCCTTCACCGACTTTTTTGGCAAGGTCTTCAAAGTATTCGACAAGTTCAGGGCCTTGATTGACTAAGACGTCTGCATCGTAGGCAGGGATATCCCACCGTTCAGCGAGGGTTTTTCGAAGCAGTGCCGGAGGCTCACCCATTGTCGACCGAACGGCAGCGACCTGCTCCTCGCTCACCGTCACCGGGACTAGATCGGGCTCTGGGAAATACCGATAGTCACTCGATTCTTCTTTGTGTCGCTGTCCACGCGTCACGCCCGCAGAGTCATCCCATCCACGTGTCTGTTTTGGCATGCTGCCAATCTCGGCGCCGGTGTCTTGCCATTCGCCCCATTGCCGCTCGGTTTCATAGACCAAGGCGCGTTCAACGGAACGGAACGAATTCATGTTCTTGATTTCAACAATTGGTGTTTTTGCAAGTCGGCCATCAGGCTGAGGGATATGAAGGTTGACGTTCGCATCAACACGAAGACTCCCCTCTTGCATGTTGCAATCACTTACACCGAGATAGACCAGAAGCAGTTTGAGTTCGTTGAGCCATGCTCGGGCTTCTTCAGGGCTCCGCAGGTCTGGTTCGGTCACAATTTCACACAGTGGCGTGCCAGTTCGATTCAGGTCGATCCGGCTGTCTGCTGTTCCGGCGGTTTCGTCGTGCATGCTTTTGCCGGCATCCTCTTCGAGGTGGACTCGAATAATCCGCACAGTTCTTGGTTCAAATGCGCCCTTCGTGTCAACCACCTCAAGATAACCTTCATAAGAGAATGGCAGGTCGAATTGGCTGATCTGATAGCCCTTTGGCAGGTCGGGATAGAAGTAGTTCTTTCGATCCCATTTTGTGAATGAGGCAATTTTGCAATTCAGTGCCAGGGCAGCTCGAAGTGACAGGTCGAAAGCCCGCCTGTTCATCACAGGCAATGAACCTGGAAGTCCGAGGCATGTTGGGCACACCTGGGTGTTCGGTGGACTTCCGAATGTGGTGACACACCCACAGAAAAGTTTCGTCTGCGTCTGAAGTTGCACATGAACTTCGAGTCCGATAACAGTGGTGAAGGGATGTTTAGATTCAGCAGTCATAGTGGAAGCAAGGGACGCAGAGTTAGGAGGAAATCGCAGTCGTTCGTTGAAGGTGCCAGTCTGTGGTCTGTTGGTACTGGTGGGCAGCCTGAAGCAGGAGCGGTTCTGAAAGGGCCGGGCCCTGTAGTTGAAACCCAATAGGCAGTTTGCTCTGGGTGAAACCGCAAGGGAATGAAATGCCACCAATGCCAGCTAAATTTGCCCCGACGGTATACAGGTCGACCAGGTACATGGCGATGGGATCATCGGTTTTTTCACCGAGTTTGAAAGCAGGTGTTGCAGAAACCGGCCCACCAATGAGGTCGACCTTTTCAAACGCCTGCGTGAAATCGTTACGAATCAGGCGTCGTACCCTGAGTGCCTTGGCGTAGTAGGCGTCGTAGTAGCCAGCCGAGAGAGCGTAGGTGCCAAGCATGATTCGGCGTTTGACTTCGGGCCCAAATCCTTCTGCCCGGCTGCGACAGTACATTTCAACCAGAGGAGAGTCGAATGTGTTGATTCCCTGATCATCTGACGGTGTGCCATCCCACCGGTGGCCGTAGTGAGCGCCGTCGTATCGGGCAAGATTGCTTGAGGCTTCACTCGGTGCAATCAGGTAATAGGTTGGGACACCATATGCCGCATGAGGCAACTCAACCTCGTGAATGGTTGCCCCAGCTGCTTCGTATGTTGCAAAGGTCTGTTCGACATGTTCGGCCACCTCTGGGTCGAGGCCCTCGCTAAAGTGTGCCGCTACCCGTCCGATCCGCAGACCCTGCAGTGGTTTTTCGAGATCCGTCAGATAATCTGGAACTGGAGTGTTGATTGATGTGGAGTCACCTGAATCATGTCCCGCGATGGTTTGAAGCAACATAGCGCACTCTTTGGCTGAGCGGGCCATGGGGCCAATCTGATCGAGACTCGAAGAAAACGCGATGAGGCCACGTCGGCTTACCCGGCCATATGTTGGCTTGAGTCCGGTGATGCCGCAAAGGCCTGCAGGCTGTCGTATTGAGCCTCCGGTGTCGGAGCCAATTGCCAGTGGCGCCATGTCTGCCGCCACTGCAGCTGCGGAACCCCCACTGGATCCGCCTGGCGCACGGTCGGTATCCCATGGATTCCGGACCAGTCCATACGCTGAATTCTCGTTTGAGCCACCCATGGCAAACTCGTCCATATTTGTTTTGCCAAGAATAACCGCGTCTGCTTCGCGGAGGCGTCGGACCACATCGGCATCATATGGAGGCTCAAATGTCTTGAGCATTTTTGAAGCACAGGTTGTTTTCTGATCGGTTGTGCACAGGACATCCTTGACGGCAACGGGTAGCCCGGCGAGAGGGCCGAGCGATTTGCCTTGTGCACGGGCTGCGTCAACAGATGCAGCCTTGGCTAGTGCGCCGTCCCGGTCGATTGAAAGGAAGGCATTGATCGTTGGGTTGGTGGCCTCAATTCTGTCAAGAAACGCTGTAGTGCACTCGACAGAAGTAGTCTCACCTTGTTGGAGGGCTGTGGCCAGTTCAGCGGCGGATCGTGTTGTTAGTGTCATTGGGTGCTGGTCTCTTCCTACGATGCAGCGTCACGTAGCTCTATGCAGACCCGGACTCACCAAGAACTGCTGGGACAAGAAAACATTCTCCATCATGGCGTGGTGCACAACGGAGGGCATCAGCAGTTTTGAGTGAGGGTGCGGGATTATCCTCTCGAAATACATTTTGTGAATCCAGAGGGTGGGCGAGTGGTTCCACGTCATCGGTATTGAGTTCCGATAGTTGAGAGACAAGCCCGACAATTTGGGAAAGTTCGTCGGTCAGGCTTGAGAGTTCGGCGTCGCTGAGTGCCAATCGTGCAAGCATCGCAACCTTGACGACATCCTCACGGGTAAGTGTTGGTTCTGCGTTATCTTGAGCAGGCATTGTCAAATCTTTCGTAGATTGAAACGAATGAATTGGAGGTAACGACGATGCGCTGATTGTTGAGAAATTTCCGGATATCAGTGCACCGAGGCAGCCGTTTTGCGAATGCTCAGAATAGCACAATGAGCCGAAAGTGCATTACGGTCTTGCACGTGGACCGGCTGGAACGGTTTCTTCGGATGAAGATTTTGACTTCTCAACCTTTGGCAGATGAAAAGGCTTTTGGCGAACCAATTTTGTAACCCGGCCGCTGCGAATACATTGAGTGCAGACCAACATGGTTTTATTTTCACCACTTGGAAGTGTCACCCGTATGCGCTGGAGGTTTGGTTTGAATTTCCGTCGAGTAATTCCGGTGATCTTCGTACCAACGCCGCCGAGGTATTTCTGCTTACCACGGATGGTAACGGAGTTCCCCATTGAGAACCCTTTTCCGCAGATTTCACAGACACGCGCCATCGCATCACCTTTTTCTTAATAAAAAACTTGTCCGGACTAAGTTCCCATGATACCGGAGACGCGGGAAGCCGCAAGATGAGTCACGCGGGCTGGTTCCAGTATCTGTTTGACGAGGAATTTTGGCTTATTTGCCTCGAATGGCGGCGGGGGCAAGTAGTTTCAGCAGGTCCTCGTGAGTGCTTCCGTTGCTTGCAATTCCATCTCCAGCATTGATGTCACAGGCACCCGTCCAGTCAGTGAACCTCCCCCCTGCCTCGGTCACAACAACCGCTACGGCAGCGGCATCCCAGGCATTCAGCATTGGGTCGGCCATAGCCTCGGCACGCCCCGTTGCCACCAGCAGGTACCCATACCCATCACCCCATGTCCGGACAATGCGGCAGGCGTCTTCAATATCGTCACGAACCTTTTTGCCTGCCATTTCTGAGTCGAGCGTCGAGGGCCGCCGGCGGAAGTCTCGGAAATCACTTGAGCACAGCAGGCTGTCACTCAAAGACGTTTGGGTTGAGACGTGTGCCGGCACGCGTCCACGACCGCTCTGCTCATACCACGCTCCTTGCCCCACGGCTGCATATGCAAGCTCATCGAGCGCGGGAATAAAGATGACACCAAGGACACCCTCCCCGTTTTTACGGCAACCGACCAGCGTTGCAAAGAGTGGAACACCCTGAATAAATGATTTTGTGCCATCGATTGGATCAACAACCCATTCGTATGCAGAACCTCCTGTTGTGCATCCTGTTTCTTCACCGAGAAAGCTGTCCTCTGGAAAGGCTGCGAGTAACTCCTTTCGCAGGATTTCTTCGGCCGCGAGATCTGCTGCAGTGACCGGAGACTGATCGGTCTTTCTGGTAACCGTAAGATTATCGGTTCGGAACCACTGTAGAGTTTTCTGGCCGGCCTTCCGGGTGGCTGCAATGGCGACTTCCAGACGTTTGTCCATATCGGAGTCAGGCATTTGTTGGCTCCTGAGAATGTGTTTTCGTTGATATGCTGTCTGACGTATGGGCTGGAGGGAAAAATGAAAGAAACAGGAGCAGTCCTGCCCCGAGAACGAGGAAGCTATCCGCCAGGTTGAATATAGGCCAGTCGATAATGCCTTCGAGGCGAAAGTGGATCCAGTCGCGGACTGCGTAAACGGATTCGCCTTGTCGCCCTAAGGGTGCATGCCAGTGAAGTCCGGGTATGCCGAGACGGTCGTAAAGGTTCCCCAGAATACCTCCGGTTATGCTGGCAAGAGCAACAATGAGAACCGTATCGTTTTGGATACGAAGCCATGACACAGTAAAAACTATACCGATGAGCGCGGCGACTGAGACGGTAATAAAGAACCACCCCATGCCCTGTCCAAGTCCAAACAGGGCGCCTTCATTCAGACTTGTGCGGTACCAGAGCATGTTAGGAATGACAGGCCACCCCGGGCTGGTGCCGGGCATGCCAAGATTTTTGAAGGCGATAGCTTTTGTAATGAGGTCCGCTGCTGTTGTTACTGTTACAAGTGTCGTGAAGACCGTCCATGTCATGAGACTCGCCCGATTTGAATTGGACGAAAGGTCGGTCGGCATGGATCCCATTGCGGGCTGTTCGGTCACGGCATGTGTCGATCTACAAATAATGGAAATGAGGTGCTGTGTTGTACGAGTTCTCTATCTTGGAAGTCGAGGCTGAAAACTGGCCTTTTTTTCCAGGATCTCAGCACAGCGAATGCATGTGGACGCATATGGTAAGGCCTCAAGACGTTTCTTTGTAATGATGCCGTCGCATTCGACGCACGAGCCGAATGTTTTTCGCCGAATCCGAGTGAGAGCCTCTTCTACTAACTGAAGGGTCTCCTCCTCGTTTTCCATGAGGGAGAGCGTAAATTCCTGTTCGAATACATCCGAGCCAATGTCAGCCATATGGACGGGCATGGTTGATGAATGCCCGATGGGTTCATTGGTTTTCGTGCCGAGTGCCGCATCGGCCATTGTGTTGACATCACCACGAAGCCGACTTCGCAGTTGTTCGAGGACCCTTTGGTACGCCCGCATATCAGCAACCTTCATCGTTGTCTGCTTCCTCTCTTTTTGCCCAACACTCGAGCCGCCCGCACCCTTGGTTCTGGGAGTGATTCCCAAGACACGCACACCCTAATGATCAATACAAAAGAGTCAACGCCAGTATCGAACCCCTCTTTCGGCGGGTTTTCTGCTGGTGTTTTCTCTCCTGTCAGGCTATGTTCTTTGAAGACCCACATCTTACGGTCTAGAGTTCTTTCATGGTGGGAGCTTGGCCACCAGCTGAGAGGTCCATAAAATTGTTGAAATTTCGTTTGGAGCAGTCGGCTGAATTTGAGTCGGATGCCCCAAAAAGCCGAGAATAGAGAAGGTAGGGCGTTCGTATCAGCCCTTGTATCTGGAGACGATAACTTTGGCTGTTGCCGCCCGAACCGATCTCGCATTCCAGCAATGTATCGCTCCAGCGTGTGGTGCGACGTTTTCTATAGACGAAGTGCTTACCAGTTGCCCCGTATGTGGAAACCTTCTCGATGTGACCTACGACTGGGACCGGCTTCCTGGGCCTGGGTCCTTTGAGTTGTTTGAACGGAAATGGATGCGGCGGAGTGACCCACTTGCATTGAGCGGTGTCTGGAGGTTCCACGAGTTGCTTCCTTTTGCTCCAAGGGAGTCTGTTGTAACAATTGGAGAAGGTCAAACCTTACTTTCGGTTTCTGATGGTGTTGGACGATACATAGGCATGAACGCTGGGCAGCTTCATTTGCAATATGAGGGCCTTAATCCATCAGGATCATTCAAAGATAACGGCATGTCGGCAGCGTTTTCACACGCTCGTATGATTGGCGCAACCCGTGCAGCGTGTGCATCGACAGGAAACACAAGTGCCTCATTGGCTGTCTACTGTGCTGTCACGCGACTCATGCGAGGCATTATCTTCATCGGTTCGGGCAAGATCTCGTACGGGAAGCTCTCGCAGGCACTCGACTATGGTGCCCTTACAATTCAGATCGCTGGAGACTTTGATGATGCCATGGCACGTGTCAAAGAAGTGGCGAGCAAGATGGGTATTTATCTGGTGAACTCAGTGAATCCATTTCGGCTTGAGGGTCAGAAGACCATTATGTTTCGAGTGCTTGAGTCACTCAATTGGGAGGTGCCTGACTGGATTGTTGTCCCGGGTGGTAACTTGGGAAACTCAAGTTCCTTCGGGAAAGCATTTGCCGAATTACGGCATCTTGGTCTTATTGACCGAATTCCTCGTCTGGCGGTAATTAATGCAGCCGGTGCCAATACGCTGTACGAGCTCTTTCATAATCGTGGCCTTCGGTGGAATGGTGGACAAGCGGATCTGGCCCCGGTCTGCCACTACTATGATGAACTGGACCGGGATGAAAAACGGGCAGACACGCTGGCAAGTGCGATTGAAATCAACCGTCCAGTAAATTTCAATAAGTGTCTGCGGGCGCTTGAAGTCTGCGATGGTGTGGTTCGAGAGGTGTCGGAGCAAGAGATCCTCGATGCCAAGGCGCAGGTTGGTGCAGGTGGGCTCGGCTGTGAGCCCGCGAGTGCAGCGAGTGTTGCCGGTGCAAGGAAACTTGTGAATGAGGGCGTCATTGGTCGAGATGATCGTGTGGTCTGTATCCTCACAGGTCATCAGTTGAAGGATCCGAATGCTACGGTTGCTTACCACACAACTGATCAGAAGTTATTTAATGAAGTACTCGGAAGCCGGGGTGTCAGCAGAGCGAGTTACGCCAACCGTGCTGTAAGTGTAGGCAATCGCTTTGATGAGATTGTTCAGGCAATCGATCTTTACAGCTAACCTGCTTTTTTTTGCAGTGACTAGCAGTCTTTGTGCGTCGATGTAGGATGTGACCTATGACGAACACACAATCTTGCAAACTTGTTGTGCATGGGGCAGCCGGCCGAATGGGTCAACGAATTGTCGCCTGTGCGCTTGCTGAACCGGAACAATGGGACCTTGTCGCTGCGATTGACAGAACTGGGCATCCACGACTTGGTGAAGATGCAGGTCAGGTAGCTGGCGTCGGTCAGGTTGGGGTTCCTCTGAGTACATCCTGGGAAGTTTCAGCTGACGTCGTCGTCGATTTTTCCCTGCCAGGGGCCCTTCGCGGAATCGCTGAGGCGTGTATTCAAAGAGGTGTACCACTCGTTGTCGCGACGACCGGCCTTGAGCCAGATGATGAAGCTGCAATTACTGAAGCTGCAAGAACAGTCCCAGTGCTGATCTCTCCGAGCATGAGTCTCGCAGTCAATATTGCGATGGATCTTGTGGGCCGTGCAGGCAGGCTGCTGCGTGGCGTTGGAAGTCGTGCTGATGTGGAAATCATTGAGTGCCATCATCATCACAAGGAAGACGCACCGAGTGGGACGGCGCTGAAGTTTGGGCACATTATTAAAGACGCAATGGGTCAGTCTCGCGAGACACATGGACGTGAGGGTCGCCCGGGCGCTCGGCCTGTAGATGAGGTCGGGTACCATGCAGTGCGATCAGGTGATAACCCAGGAGAGCACACGATTCTCTTTGGCCTTGAGGGAGAGAGTCTGTCTGTCAATGTTCGGGCAACCAATAGAGACTCCTATGCACGTGGTGCACTTGCTGCCGCGGCGTTTTTAGTTGGTAAGCCAGCCGGCAGATATGACATGAACGACGTGTTGGGTATTTCGTAGATGGTTCGGTGCTGGGATTAACTCGTGATTGCTTTCGTGCGAGCACGAGTAAGCAGCCACCATCCGAGAATCAGTTGAACTAGAAGAATAACGAGCCCGGCTCTGGGTATCCCCGAGGCCATGTATGCCCATCCAAAGATAAGACTCGCAATGAATCCCATCAGTTTCGTACCAACTTGCATAACACCAAAAGTAGCAGCGTGATGCCCGGGTGGTGCTGAGACAGCAAGCATGGCACGGAGTACACTTTGTATCCCGCCAAGGACCAAAGCCAACAGGACTGCCAGTGCGTAGAGTTGAGGAACAGACCCAATGCCCCAGGCCAGACCGAGAACAAGTGCCCATCCTGTGAGACAGATATTGGCTGCTCCGTGGCGGCTCCAGACTCCTGATAGCCAGCCAATAAGAATTGCGCCGGGCAATGCTATAAATTGCACAATGAGAACAAGTTGGACGAGTTGAGGGGGCTCGAGGTGAAAGGTCTCAAGGGCGACGTTTGAGAATTGCGGGATTGCAGTCTGAACGACGCCGAGGATGGTCACCGCACCAAGTAGGAGCCAGCCAAACTGTGGAATACACCGGTCTTTCTGATTGATCGGAAGTGTCTCTTGAAGAAATAAAAGAAGCTCTTTTGTGCTTGTTCCGGAATGGCTCTTTGTTGACGCTGTGCCCATACGCACACATGCTGCGGGTAATGAAAAGATAAGCCACCAGAGTCCCATGATTGCAAAAGAGCCACGAAGAGCCCCAGCTGCGGAGAGCCCAAAAGATTCTCGTGCTGCAATTAGGCTGGTAGCCAGAATGAGCGCGATTGCCCCACCTGCATACCCTGCAGCGAACCCGACAGACGACAGCGTATCGGCCGCGCGTCCTTGAGCAAGTTTTGGGAGCAGGCTCGCTGTGAAAATAGAGGCCATATCAAATGCCACCGTTGCAACAATAATCGCGGTAATGATCCCGAGTTGTGATGTCGATGGCTGGAGAGCAAGAGCAATACATGCCATTGCGCCGATCACCGAACTTATGATGACAGCTCGTTGGTGCATATGGCGACGGTCAACCCAGGCCGATAAGAACGGTGAGAGAAGTGCAGAACAGAGCATTGTTGCTGCCAGGGTCCACGCCCAGAGAACACCGCCAGGGAGGCCCCAGCGTCCATCCGCAAATGCTATCTGGTTGAAGTAAGCGACTAAAAGCGTAATCGAGATGGTTGAGAATCCGCTTGCTGCCCAATCGAGAAAAATCCATGCGAGGACAGGGGCTCGAGAAGCACGCTGCGGTAATTGAATAGAGTTTGTAGCGATAGGTCACCGAGAGATCGAGCCAGTGTCATTCAAGTTAGGTGGGGATAACAAAGACTGTTAGATTAGAGAGTACCTGTCTTGGTAGGTTCAACAGGAGAATCTTTTCTGCAAGCAAGAGTCCACATGGAACATTGTTTCAATTTGGGGCGCAAGGCATCGTGAGGGATCAGTACCTTGTTCTCAATAGGGGATCTACTATGCAGGCAAAAACTGAAGCTCTGGGAGGCGATCGTCGGTGTTTCTCTCTTATTGTGGTCTTTTGCTAAGAGCATGTAGGGTGGTGAGCCAGCGGCTTTGAATCAACCAACGAATACAACAAACATCTGGGGGACACTATGGGCAGTTGGTCGGATTTGAAAATAATAAATAGATCGTCGAGCGAGATATGGTGTGTGATTGCTGGGCTGGTGTGCATGGGTACCGCCTTGCCGATCTGCTCTGCAGAATCCCATTGGTTGCGACATGTCATTCATGAAGGTGAGCAGTCAATGACGGCTGTTGCGGCTGACTTCACCGGCGACGCCCTGCCAGATGTGATCTCTGACTCAGGGGGAATGACCCGATTGTTTGTGGCTCCAGATTGGCAGGAAATTATTCTCAGCGAGCATCCTGAGTTTAAGTGGTACATCCACAGTGAGTTTTTTGATGTCGATGATGATGGCGATCTTGACTACATAGCTGCTCGTTACAATCCCGGGCAGGTAATTTGGTTAGAGCAGCCAGCCAATGGTCAGACGCAGCGATGGAACAAGCATCTAATCGATGACACGATTCATGGCATTCATGGTCTAATGAAAGGTGATATTGGAAATGATGGCCAATGGGAGCTCTTTGCGACCAGTGCTCAGCCCAAGGAGCCGTACCCCGAATCACTTGTATGGTTTGCTGTACCAGAAAACCCTCGTCAGGCTGGTCGGTGGAAGCCACATGTTTTCGCAGACCGCGATGCGCCGGGGCTGACCCATTATCTTGGTGTCGGTGATATCAACGGTGATGGTCTGCTTGATGCGGCAACAGGTGCCAAAGGTGGTCCGCAGGCAGCATCGCAAGGTGAGTGGTTTGCCTGGTGGGAGTCATCCCTTGATCCGACGTGCCCGTGGGTAAAACATTCGGTGAGTGATAAAGAGCCGGGAGCAACCAATATTCATCCGGCTGATGTCAACGGAGATGGCGTGATGGACCTTGTTGCCTCGCGTGGACATGGCACGGGTGTTATCTGGTTTGAGGGGCCGGACTGGCAGGTGCATGACATTGATGCAGCGATCCAGGAACCACACTGTCTCGTTGCTATCGACATGGATAGTGATGGAGATGTTGATGCAGCGACATGTGCCTTTGGAAGTAAGGAAGCCGCCTGGTATGAAAATAATGGCGAGGGACAGTTCTCAAAGCATGTCGTCGGTCGTGAACAAGAAGCGTATGACATCCGTGCGGTGGATATGGATCGCGATGGCGACCTTGATTTTTTGGTTGCTGGTCGTGGCAGTTGTAATGTCGTCTGGTATGAGCACGTGCAATAGCCGGCAACGTCGTTGCTACTCGGATCAGTTTTGTGTAACAACGACGTTGTCTAGATAGGCTTTTTCGTCAGGTGAACCGAGGGAAATAATCTTGAAGTCTGTCCCCCGTGTAAAAAAATAGTCTTGGGACGGAATCTTCTGTCGCCATGTATCACCGTTTTCTGTGTTCACGCAAACACTAAGCATGCGGTCAGACAACTCGCCAACGGTGTATTCAAGATCAATGTGCGCCCACAGTCCCGGTTGCATTGGCGAGACCAAAAAAGTGTTGATTCGTATGCCGTCTTTGGCAAGTAAGATCGTGGCAAGATCCTGGCTGGTTTCGCTGGAATCGGTGCCGTGGATGGTGATCGAGAGAGTTCCTGGCAGGGTTGTGTCGAGCATTGCGTCGAACGAGACATGAAAGCCGGTAGCACTCCCCTTTTTTGCGGACTGAAGTGGAATGTTGACGAGTGGCATCCATGGTTTCTTATTCTCTGCACGTTCCTCGATTTCGAGGCTTTGCTTGCCAGCAGCAGCGGCCAGGTGCGAGAGAGAACTTCCTTTCCCAACGCGGCTTAACTGATTGGTGGTGCTTTCTTCAAAGTCACAGTTGGTAAGACGGTCTGCTGGGGGACTATCTGACAATCTTTTTTGGTACGCCTCTGTGGACAAGAGAGCCTTCTCGTGACTGGGGTGAGGGTAGGCAGCTTTCAGAGCCACGTCGCTTACAGAAAGGTTTTTCTTTTTGAGAGTGGCGTCATCAAGAGGTGGGTAGATCGTAAGGAAGTTATTTTCATCAACCAGATTAATGAAATAGTGGGTTGTCATCGGTGGCAGCGTAAAGAGAGCCTTGTCGTCATCGATTATGCCAGATGCCAGAAGCCACTCCCGTCCTTCGTTCCGGCTGTAGATAAGATCTGCGTGGTCTACGTGCGAACCATGGTGCTCTAAGGACACAGTCACTGTGTCCTCGTTTTGCGTGTGTCCCGTCACCGTCGGGGCCTGATCACCTTTTGGCAGATCTGCTGCGGCAGGGTTGAAATACGGTTCTCTTCCGCCCATTTCCGAAATCATCTTTGACAGTTCCGCAGAGAGGATTGCTTTCTTTTTAGGCAAGTCGTTTGAGAGGTCTTTTGCTTCCTCGATATCACCTCTGGGGTTGGACTGGTGCTGTATGTAGAGTTTGTAAAGGGATTCAACAGATTCTGGAGACCGCGCCTGATAGTGACGAAAGAGTTTGTAGTCACCCTTTCTTATTGAGGATGAATTTTCAGCGTGTGGAAAGTGCCAGAACATTGTGTCACGAACTGAACCAGACTGAGTCCGCACAAGTTGAAAATCAGAGGGGTTCTGTTTGAGGAGTTGACTGAGATCACACCCATCAAAGATTTTGCCTTCTGGGGCCGTTGAGTTGGTCAGCGTGAGAATGGTTGGGTACAGGTCGAGCCCGTTGACCATGACATTGGTCTGCACATTGTGTGGGATGCTAGGTCCGGTAATCACAAGTGGAACTCGAGTGCCTCCTTCTTTCAGTGAAATTTTGCCGCGGTCGAGCGGAAAATTATCTGTATAGATTTCATTGCCACCACCTTCCATTCCACCGTTGTCCGACGTGAAAACAATATAGGTATTTTCTATGAGTTTGTGTCCAGGCCAGCGAGGGTCGTCGTTTGATTCAAGGTACTCAATAACCTGCCCAACGTAGTAATCAAGTTGCTCAACCATCGCGCAATAGAACGGATTGGTCTGTCCAGGAATCTTCCATGTTGTTGCGTGTTCTGGCTTGAGAGTCACACCAAGTTTGGCTTCGTATTTTCGAAGAAGGGCCTCGCTCCGCATGACGATTGGCGCATGAACAAGCCAGGTTGCGTAGTAGAGGAAGAACGGTTCCTCCTTGTTAGTTTGGAGGAAATCAAGTGCTGCCTGTTGTGGAGTATCAAACGGAAATCCGTTTTCATCGAGTCGGTATGGATCCTCTGGGTTCGAGGTAGCAAATCCTGTGAGACGGTCAGGCTTCATGGGGACCTGAACACCACGGTTGTGTACAGAGCTATCAAAACCGTGGTGATATGGTTTTGGATAGTCGTAGTGGTTTTTGGAAATATGCCATTTGCCGCAATGGCCTGTTCGATACCCAGACTGCTTGAGCGCTTCAGCGAGCGTGAAGCGTTCCATCGGCATGCGGGCAAGATAAAAGGGTGAAATTTGTGGAGCATGCTGAGTGCGTGGACGCGGTGGAAATCCACCCGCTACAGAAGTCATACCGCCACGGGCTGGATGCAGACCGCTGAGGATGGCAGCTCTGCTTGGAGCGCACACGGGAGCTGGAGAATACGCCTGCCAGAACATGACTCCTTGTGAGGCAAGACGGTCAATGTTCGGTGTCTCCATCGGAGATGGTTCGTCAATGTCATAACAGTGGACATCCTGCCAGCCGAGGTCATCCGTGAGAATCAAAACAATATTCGGTTTGCTGGGGCGTCCGGCTGCGCTGTCTTCAGTGGCACATGCCATACCGGCATGGAGACCCGCGAGCAAAAGAAGTGCGTAAGGAAACCTCTGCATGACACATCAATTCTGAGTGGATTGAACGGGTTCTTGACTTGGTAGGAGCCTGGCCTATCGTTGCGGGAACATGTGGCAGGTTCTCGTTCTCTATTGTGGATGGTGTTGAAGAAAAAAGATAGAAACGGTTACGGAAATTTGGATCCCAAAGACTTGGTAGAGTACTGTCATTGAGTGGGTTGATTCCATGCATCAATACACGTAGGAGGGGAACGATGAGTCGGTTCGTGATAGGTATGATTCTGTGTCTGCTGGTACCTTATGGTGTTGGCAGGTCTGAAGGAGTAGATCGTCCAAATATTGTTTTCCTGTTTGCAGACGACCAGCGTGCCGACACGATTGCAGCACATGGCAACAACCGTATTCAGACACCGAACCTTGATCGCCTAACACGACAGGGTGTGAGTTGTCGGCAAAACTATTGTGCGGGGTCGTATTCAGGAGCAGTGTGCGTTGCCAGTCGTTCCATGCTCATGACCGGCCGGCACTGGATGCGAATTGATGACAGACGCAACTGGAATGGATTGCAGTTGCTTCCCGAGGTACTCGGTGACAATGGATATACCACCCACGCTGTAGGTAAATGGCACAATGGTGGCACAACGCTAGCCCGTGGGTTTCAGTCAGGTAAGGCGATCATGATGGGTGGCATGTGTGATCACACCAAGGTGCCGCTGCAAGATCTCACCAAAGATGGCGGCCTGACGAACAGCCGTGTTGGGGATGGATTCTCGAGCACACTCTTTGCCGATGCAGCGATCGAATTTCTTACAACACAAGCAACAGATACAAAGCCCTTCTTTCTCTACGTAGCATTTACTGCACCGCATGATCCAAGGAATCCGCCAGAGTCATTTAGACAGACCTACTATCAAAAGCCACCCCCGCTCCCAAAAAACTTTCTGCCGCAGCATCCTTTTGATAACGGTCAGATAAGTGGCAAGGGCCGTGATGAGAGTCTTGCAGGCTGGCCGCGCCAGCGCAAGGTGATTAGCGATCAGCTCTGCGAGTACTATGGGCTAATCACCCACTTGGACGAACAGGTGGGCCGCATCCTTGATGCGGTAGATGCTACTGGCTTAAGTGGTGATACGATCATTGTCTACACAGCTGACCATGGACTCGCATTAGGCAGTCATGGTCTGCTTGGAAAACAGAATGTCTACGAACACTCGATGGGCTGCCCGTTAGTGATTCGTGGACCAGGAATACCAGCAGGTCAATCAACAACTGCACTGACCTATCTGCTGGATCTGTATCCGACGCTGTGTGGATATGCAGGAATCGATGTGCCAGAAAGTATTGATGGGCACGATCTTCGCCCTGTTTTCGAGGGCACCCAAGAATCAGTGAGGGATACTGTCTTTCTTGCCTATCAGGACAAAATGCGAACCGTGCGGGACAGCCACCTGAAATTGCATGTCTATCCTGAAATCAATTATCAGCTTTTATTTGACCTTGAGGCAGATCCACTGGAGATGACAAATCTTGCGAAGAAACCAGAACGGGCCAACGACGTGAACCGCCTTGTTGGTCAGATGAGAGGGTGGCAGGAGCGCCTTGGTGACACTCTGCCGCTGACAGTTGAAGACCCAAGCCCAAAAAGGCTTGATTTGACCGGTCGGCCTCGATTGCCAGATAGATGGCAGCCAAAGTGGATCCGTGACAAATACTTTGGCGGGCGTGAATCACCTGATTCTGAGGCCACTTCGAAAAAAGAACGCAAAGCCAAGAAGTAGATTTGACTCTAAGGATTGCCGTGTTGGCATGAAGTATGAGGCGTGAGAGGCTTGTGTTCGCAAGCAAGATTTCAGGCGTTGTAGCTAGACAACCTTCGGTCATTCTTTCAGCGGTGTACAAGTTATCGCGTGGGATGTTTAAAGCCGCGATGGTATATTGTTCTTCTCATGTAGTGCACCGGAACGGGATGGAGATAGAGAATATGGATGTCATCAATCAAGAAGATACTGTGCCATTTACGACGGCTGATGGATCAACGATTCGTGAATTACTAGCGCACCGTAATTCATCAATTCGACAACAGTCGCTGGCAGAGGCTCGTCTGGCACCAGGGGTAGCTACCACGCCACATCACCACGCGGTGACGGAAGAAATTTATTACATCTTGGTTGGTGAGGCAGAGATGTCCCTTGGTGACGAAACCCGGGATGTGAGGCCGGGTGATGCAATTGCCATCCCTCCAGGACAACGCCACACTATTAAAAATACGGGTGCCGAGGAGCTGGTTTTTCTCTGTACCTGCGCCCCAGGGTATGAGCATACCGATACGTTTTTGGAAAATTGAGTACCTGAACAGAATTCAGGCATAGCTCAGTTTTACGTGTTTTTTATGTTTTGACTGACGGAATCAGCCCAGATACCCAAAGTTCTGTTTGTATTTGCATAAGAAAACGATCAATTGCGTATTTCTTGCGTAAAGAACCACAGTTCGGACGCCTTCATTGATCAGGTCAGGATGGTGCACGTATGGACAACGAAAAGCACTCTCGATGCAGATTTGAAAAGAATGTCATTGCTGGGGCTCTGATTGCGCAATGGGGGTGGGAGCCTTCAATGACGCAGGCGAATCATGGTCGATCGCAACGAAGTCTTTCTAAGAAAGGGAGTTCGGTAGGTGCTCAGAAACGAGAAGAAAAGAGTCGATGACCCACCAGCCTTAAGTCTCAGAGTTAGTTCACAACTCTGATTCGAAAATTATCAAAATACACTGTTTCGTCTGCGGTGGTCTGCCACGAAGTGTCTCCACCACCAAAAAACGTACTGAACATGAAGCCATCAATCGAAAATGTGTCGGTGTCACGGAACCGAATAGAATCCATTTTCAAAACCGGCTGGTTGTCAAAGAATGCGTGTAGCCTCCCATCGCGTTTACCAGGTGTGTTTATAGAGAGTTGATGCACGACCGTGTGCCACTTCCCTGGAACAAACTGAATTTGTCTGCCGGTGGTAGCGTCTATCCATGGTATCTGGTGGCCATAGCGATCGGGTTGATCAGGATAGTAAAGATATTGCACAACCCGTCCGTCATCTCGCCACATCATACGAGCTGAAAAGCCGTCATCGCCACTCGGTTTGTTTCCGCCAGTATTGCCATTGCCACCGAAAAGTCCCGGTAGTTTGCCTCCTCGGACAAAGTCAAAACCTTTTTTGAACATGACATCAAACCGTACTTCAACAGCAGAGTAGGATGAATCAAATTGAAGTCGCCATACCGCGCCGTTCTTTTCAGAGCCGTAGGTATGGGCAGGGAACTTTACTGAGAGGGCCCTTGTTGCTGGTTCGGTTTCAACGATCCATACCCGTTCTTCTTCAATGCCGTCTGACCACTCAGGGCTGTTCCAATCTCGATTGAGTTGTGCTTTCGTGTAGATACCGGGTTCTGCGTGCTCAAAGTCTGCAGAAAAAATTGTGCGTCCGGGTGTGTCTATTGGCTGGACGAGAGTGGAGTCACCCTCATCTGCGAGCAGAACAATCCCTCCGGTTATGAGCAGATTGAGCAATGCAATGGCGCTAGCGTATATACAGTGTTTCATTGTTGCCACACCCGGTGTATCCCCTGCCGTATTCGCCATAAGCAGTCTAGAAAACTCAAATGTCGTATTGGGCTGGCTGAAACCTTCCGCCCTGCTCTCCGACACTAAATCAGTTACCGTTGCCGCTGCGTTGGCTCACATAGTGGCTATGGTTGCACATGTTCAATGGTTAACTTCTTCGTGTCAATTTCAAATGTACCGATATCTTGTGTTTCCGCCTCAGTGATTTCACATCTGAGGGATGCCTCTGTCGGCAGAGCAAAATGATTGCGTAACTTGTCCTTGGGTATCGGGTCGAACACCGTCTTTTGTGGCGTAGCCCATCGAAAGGTGACGGCGTAGCTGCCTGGCGGTGCCCCATCATGCGTTTCGTACGTGGTGAGTTGAAACGTACCATCGTCATCTGTCATCGCGGAGGGTCGAAATGGATCACCCTCGGACACGAGCTTTGATGAATGCAGTGTCACGCGAACATAAGCGGCTGGCTTTCCATCACTTGTTTGAACCCGCCCACTCACCGGGTAGGTCATGTTTGGATAATCGTTTCCGGTGCAGCCGGTCACGAAGGCAAGAGTGATGTACAAGGATGCTCTGGACAAAG
>ERZ802830.985-NODE-985-length-27788-cov-16.6996_pt1 | contig 27788 bp, 27 predicted proteins | sample MGYA00345654_ERZ802830 | MGnify/ENA primary metagenome ERZ802830 (study PRJEB30503, sample SAMEA104212375) | marine metagenome | biome: Westerlies Biome; feature: [SRF] surface water layer (ENVO:00010504) within the epipelagic zone...; material: water...
TTTGGACCAACTTTAGCTAAAGTTAAAATACCAAAAAATATTATAAACAAGATAAATTTAGAGGTTGATAAAATAATTAATAGCAAAAAGTTAACAAAAAAAAATGATTACTCAAAAAGAGTTGTCGGTCAAGTTTATCAAGAAATAAGATTGCCAGATAAATTTACAAATAAAGTTATAAAAAAATTTATTACAAAAAATATTTCTTCATACGTTAAAAAATCGATTAATCAAAATATTAATAATGTAAAAATAAAAAATTTTTGGGTAGTTAGACAGTTTAAAAATGAGTACAATCCAATTCATTTTCATGATGGGGATATTTCTGGCGTTGGTTATCTTAAAATTCCAAAAAATCTTACAAAAAATAAAAAGAAAATAAAAACTAACGGGACTATAGATTTTATAAATGGTCAAAAATCTTTTTTATCAAATAGTATACATAATCATGTACCCAAAGTTGGTGATATGATTATTTTTCCAAATTATTTAATGCACACAGCGTATCCTTTCTTGGTTAGTGGTGAGAGAAGATCTTTTTCTTTTAATCTAGAAGTAGATAAAAAAATTTCAAAAATTTTTAATGACTGACAATCAAAAAAACGTTCTTGGTGAAAATTTAGAGGATTGCTCTTTAGATCCTCTTACAGGTTGGTATAGAGATGGATGTTGTAAAACAGATGAAAATGATAAAGGAGTTCACACAGTTTGTGCCAAAGTTAATGATGATTTTTTAAATTGGTGCAAAGAGGCCGGTAATGATTTAATTACACCTCATCCTGAATTTGGTTTTCCTGGATTAAAAAACGGTGACAGTTGGTGTGTTTGTGCTGGATGGTTTGCAAAAGCTGTTGATGCAGGTAAAGGTTGTCCTATATATTTGAAAAAAACTCACGAAAATACTTTAAAGTTAATTCCCATTGAAACTTTAAAAAAGTTTGCAATAGATCTATCGTAATTACATATTACCATATCTTGGTCCACCACTGCCTTCTGGGGTTACCCAAGTAATATTTTGTGAAGGTTCTTTAATATCACAAGTCTTACAATGAATACAATTTTGTGAGTTTATGACAAACTTTGGAATGTTGTTTTCTATCTGCACTTCATATACGCCAGCAGGACAATATCTTTGTGCGGGTTCATCATACTTATCAAGAGTATATTTTATTGGTAAATCTTTATCTTTAAGCTTTAAATGTACTGGCTGATTATCAGCATGATTTGTTCCTGTTAAATATACTGAGCTTGTTTTGTCAAAAGTGATTACATTGTCTGGCTTTGGATATTCGATTTTAGGCATACTATTTGCGGGTTTTAAGGTCTCATGGTCAGCGTGTTTATGTTTTAAAGTTAAAGGTAATTTTCCTCTAAATAAAATTTGATCTATTCCTGTAAAAATTATTCCTAAAATTAATCCCCAACTAAAGCTAGGCTTTACATTTCTTGCAGCATGTAACTCTTCATAAACCCAGCTGTTCTTAAATTTTGTTTCATAATTTGATAATTCCTTGTTCTCTTTAATAAATTCATGGATTGTTTCTGCAGCTATAATCCCACTTTTCATTGCTGTATGTGAGCCTTTAATTTTTGGCATATTTAGAGTTCCAGCATCGCACCCTACCAACAATGCACCTGGCATATACATCTTCGGCAAACTTTGTAATCCCCCTTCAATAAGGGCTCTGGCACCATAAGAAATTCTTTTTCCTCCCTCAATTATCTTTTTAATTGCTGGGTGAGTTTTAAATCTTTGAAATTCATCAAAAGGAGATAGGTAAGGATTTTGATAATCTAATCCAATTACATAACCTAAAAATATTTGTTTATTTTCAGCGTGATACATAAAACTACCGCCATAAGTTTTATTGTCTAATGGCCAACCCGCTGTATGCATTACCATGCCTTCTTCATGTTTGCTTTCATCCACTTCCCAAATTTCCTTAAAACCAATTCCATATTGTTGTGGATCTTTATCTTTATCTAATTCAAATTTTTTAATTAATTCTTTTCCTAAATGCCCTCTACAACCTTCGGCAAATACTGTAACTTTTGCATGAAGTTCAATTCCAGATTCAAAGCTATCTTTTTTATTTCCATCCTTGTCTATGCCCATGTCTTGAGTTGCAACACCTTTTACCGAACCATTTTCGTGGTAAATTATTTCACTTGCTGGAAAACCAGGAAAAATTTCTACTCCAAGAGACTCTGCTTGTTCTGATAACCATCTACATAAGTTTGCAAGACTAATTATATAATTTTTATGATTTTGTTGAACTTTGGGTAACAACCATGTGGGCCAGCTCAGAGATTTAGTTTTACTTAAAAATAAAAATTTTTCTTTTGTAACTTTTGTTTTTATGGGAGATTTTAAATCTTTCCAATTAGGAAATAATTCGTCTAAAGCTCTAGTTTCAAAAACATTCCCTGACAAAATATGAGCACCGATCTCAGCAGCTTTCTCTAGGACGCAAACATTTATTTCAGGATTTAATTGTTTAAGTTTAATAGCAGTTGATAAACCTGATGGCCCACCTCCTACAATTACAACATCATATTCCATTACTTCTCTAGACATAATGGTATTTTTTTACAATATTTGTTATTTTTGTATAGTGTTTAATTTGTTCAATTCTTCTAAAAATTGCGGTAACGCTTCAAATAAATCAGCCTCAAGTCCATAATCTGCTACACTAAATATAGGAGCTTCGCCATCTTTGTTGATTGCGACAATTACTTTGCTTTCTTTCATACCTGCAAGATGTTGTATCGCACCTGAAATTCCAACTGCGATATAAAGATCTGGTACAACAACTTTGCCTGTTTGACCAACTTGGTGATCATTAGTTATATAACCAGCATCAACGGCTGCTCTCGATGCACCAATTGCTGCATTTAATTTATCTGCAATTGCTGTAATTAATTTAAAATTATCACCACTTTGCATGCCTCTTCCACCTGAAATTACAATTCTCGCAGTTCCAAGCTCTGGTCTGTCAGATTTAATTTCCTCTTTTTTAACAAACTTTGTTAAAGTAAATTCATCAGCACCATCCCCTTTAATTATCTCGGCTGTACCACCATCTGAAGGTGCAGCATCAAATGATGTTGGTCTGATAGTAACGCATTTTTTTTTGTCATTACTTTTAACTGTAGCAAATGCATTTCCTGCATAAATTGGTCTTAAAAATGTATCTGGTGAAACAACTTTAATTATATCGCTTATTTGAGAACAATCCATTAGAGCTGCAATTCTTGGCATTAAATTTTTACCAAATGTATTAGCTGAACAAACTATATGTGAATAGTTCTCTGCATGTTTTATTATTACAGGTGTAAAATTCTCGGCTAAATAATTTTCATAGATTGAGTTATCTATCTGAATAACTTTTTTAACTAACGGCACTGATGATGCTGCTTTTGCAGCGTTATCTGCATTATGCCCAATCACCAAAACATGTAAATCCTGATCTATTTGAGAGGCCGCAGTTATTGCATTTAATGTAAAAGGCTTAAGCTCTTTATTATTATGTTCTGCAATTAATAAAACTGACATTATATTACCTTTGCTTCATTTTTTAATTTTTGTACTAACTCCGAAACACTTCCTACCTTAATACCTGCTTTTCTTTTAGGTGGTTCCTCAACCTTAATTTGCTCGATTCTTGGTTTAGTATCAATACCTAAATCTGTAGCACTTAATTGCTCTAATGGCTTCTTTTTAGCCTTCATAATATTTGGTAAAGATGCATATCGAGGTTCATTTAGTCTTAAATCGCACGTTACAATCGCTGGTACATTTACTGAAATTGTTTCCAATCCCTCATCAACTTCTCTTGTAACTTCTAAAGATTTATCTTTGACATCAATCTTTGATGCAAAAGTCGCTTGGGGCCAATTTAATAAAGCAGCTAACATTTGGCCAGTTTGATTACAATCATCGTCTATTGCTTGCTTGCCCATAAATACTAAATCAGGTTTTTCTTTTTCAACAACCTTTTGCAAAATTTTTGATACAGCTAATGGTTCAAGAATGCCTTCAGCTTTAACATGAATTCCTCTATCTGCTCCTACAGCCAATGCCTTCCTAACAGTTTCTTGAGCTTTTTCTTCACCAACAGTAATTGCAACAACTTCAGTTGCTTTTCCGGCTTCTTTAATTTTAACTGCTTCTTCAACTGCATTATCATCTGGTGGATTGGTCGACATTTTGACGTTGTCAGTTACAACACCACTTCCATCCTCTTTAACTCTTATTTGAACGTTGTAATCAATTACTCTTTTTACTGCTACTAGTATTTTCATTATGCTCTCAACAATTTATTTTCTGGATCATAAGGACTTTCTTCAAGAATTGTTGCCTCATGCATTTTGCCAAGTATATCAATTTTTAATTTTTGTCCAACATTTGCTAGTTCTGGTTTAACCATTCCTAGCGCAATTGATTTATTAAGTCTAAATCCAAAATCGCCACCTGTAGCTCTTCCAATTACTTTACCATTTTCATAAATTGGATTATTTCCTAACACATCTGCATCAGTTGCATTATGTATTTCCAAAGTTATTAATTTATTATCAAACCCTTTCTCTCTCCATTTGTTTAATGCATCTAATCCAATAAAACTTCCTTTATTTGGATGAACAAATCTATCCAAACCGCTTTCATAGGGTGAATATTCTATTGATAGTTCCGTTCCCACAAGTTTGTATGATTTTTCTACTCTTAAGCTATTCATTGCTCTTATACCATACGGTTTTAGATTAAGATCTTTACCAGCATCCATTAATTTATCAAAAATATGATTTTGATATTCAATTGGATGATGCAATTCCCAACCAAGCTCACCAACAAAGTTAACTCTCATAGCATTTACAGGAGCAAATCCAATATCTACATTTTTTGCACTTAGCCATTTAAAGTTTTCATTAGAAAAATCATCTTTTGAAACTCTTGTCATTAATTCTCTAGCTTTTGGTCCTGAAACCACCAAAACACCCATGCTGTTTGTTAGGTTTTCAAATTGTACTGAGCCATCACTCGGCATCCACTTTAGTATCCAATCATGATCAAGTCTTTGATATGCACCTGCTGAAACTAAATAAAAACTATCTTCTGCTTCACGCATAATAGTAAATTCTGAATGCACTCCACCTTTAGTATTTAAAGCGTGGCATAAATTAATTCTACCAATTTTTTTTGGCAGTTTATTTGCAACTAACTTATCTAGAAATTCCTCAGCTTTTGGTCCCTTAATTCTGCATTTAGCAAATGCTGACATATCTAAAAGACCAACATTCTCCCTAACATTTTTGCACTCTTTTTTTATTGCTTCAAACCAATTAGATCTTCTAAAAGACCAATCATCTTTCTGCTCCATTCCATCAGTTGCAAAAAAATTAGGTCTTTCCCATCCAAATTTTTGACCAAATACCGCTCCTAAATTTTTCATTCTGTCATAACATGGTGCGGTTCTAAGAGGTCTTGCTGCAGGTCTTTCTTCATCAGGAAAGTGTGTGATGAAGACGTGACTATAAGCTTCTTCATTCTTTTCTTTTAAATAAGATTTTGAACAATAATCTCCATATCTTCTAGGTTCTACACCCAACATATCAATTGTTGGCTCTCCATCAACAATCCATTCTGCTAACTGCCATCCAGCACCTCCTGCTGCTGTAATACCAAAACTGTGTCCTTCGTTTATCCAAAAATTTTTCAAACCCCAAGCTGGTCCAACAATAGGATTTCCATCTGGAGTGTAACAAATAGCACCATTATAAACTTTTTTTACTCCAACTTCACCAAATGCAGGAACTCTGTGAATTGCTCCTTCAATGTGTGGCGCTAATCTATCAAGGTCTTCTTGAAATAATTCATATTCAGATTCTTTTGATGGTCCATTTACATAACAAGCAGGTGCCCCATCTTCATAAGGTCCTAAAATTAAACCTCCTGCCTCTTCTCTCATGTACCATCTACTATCACTATCTCTTAGTACACCCATTTCTGGTAAACCATCTTTTTTTCTTTTTTGAATTTCTGGATGTGGTTCAGTCACAATATATTGATGCTCAACTGGTATAACAGGTATATCTAATCCTACCATTTTTCCAGTTTGTCTTGCAAAGTTTCCTGAGCATGAAATAACATGTTCACATTCAATAGTCCCTTTATCGGTTTCAACGACCCAACCTTCTTTGGTTTGTTTAATTCCTACTACTGTTGTGTTTCTATAAATTTCAGCTCCTCTATTTCTCGCGCCTGTTGCTAGAGCTTGTGTTAAATCGGCAGGCTGAATATATCCATCCTCTGGATGTTGAATAGCTCCAACTAAATCTGATGTATTACATAAAGGCCAAATTTCTTTTACTTGATCTGGTGTTAAAAATTTAACATCAACACCAATTGTTTGAGCAACACCAGCATATTGGAAATACTCATCCATCCTATCTTTGTTATTTGCTAATCTTATATTTGAAACTACACTAAAGCCTACATTCTTTCCTGTTTCTTCCTCTAACTTTTTGTAAAGATTGACTGCATATTTATGAAGCTGTCCTACTGAATAACTCATGTTAAATAATGGTAAAAGACCAGCTGCGTGCCACGTAGACCCTGACGTCAGTTCTTTTCTTTCTACAAGAACAACATCGGACCATCCTTTTTTTGCTAAATGATAAAGAGCACTTACTCCAACTACCCCACCACCAACGACAACTACTTTAGCTTTAGATTTCATATTTGGATTTCTACTAAATTTATGATCCTAGTGAAACATAAATTTAATAGTCATCATCAGAATCTCTCCATCCCTTTTGGTACATGAGATATGCCGCCACAGTCACACTAATTGTTCCTACGACCATACCACAATTAATTCCAACTTCTTTTCCCCAAAAAAACCATCCAATTTGGGTCGCTCCAATTGGTGGAATGCATAATATTCCCATCAAAATTACTATTCTTAAATAATCAGGTATCTTTTGCATTATATAGAGGATCCTATCGATATTGGGGAGGATACTGCTGTTGTTAACCAGCAATTTTTAAGCGTCCCTTCTTTTTTAAACTTTTCAACCTGCCATTTAAATTTAAAATATTCTTTGTCTGAATTTAAAACTATTACTTCAAACGTTGCCACATCATCTGACAAAAAAACCTCTTTTACTTTATGTTCTTTATGATTTAACAACATTGAAAAATCATCTCCTTTGATCATGCTCTTAAATTTGGTGAGGGGTCCAGTAAATTTTCTATTTTTTGGATGAGCAAATTCCCATGTTTGTTCAATGCCACCATCTTGATATAGCTGGTCATTGTTTTTTAAACCTCTTAATTGAATTTTAACAACTTGAATCGGTTCAATTCCACTATTTGGTTTAATTAAATCTGCTTTAGCAAAATTTGTTAATAATAATGAAATTAATATTACAAATATGATATTTTCAAAAAATTTGATTTTATTTAAATACATTTTTCAGTTTTAAATATATCATGTAGAAATAATAATTAATTTACTAATTAGGACGCACATGAAAATAGGCTTTATTGGACTAGGAAATGTAGGTGGCAAATTAGCTGGAAGCCTACTAAGAAATAAATTTGATCTAACGGTTAGAGATTTGGATGATAATCTTTTGAAAGAATTTAAGAAAAAAGGAGCAAAAGTCTCGAAAACATCAAAAGAGTTAGCTGAAAATGTAGATTTAATTATAACCTGTTTACCATCACCTCAAATTTGCTCAGAAGTCATAGAAGGACCTGATGGAATATTAGAGGGAATTTCAAATAAAAAAATTTGGCTTGAAATGAGTACAACCGATGAATCGGAAGTTAAAAGAATTGGAAAATTAATATCAGACAAAGGCGGTATACCTCTTGATGGTCCAGTGAGTGGAGGCTGTCATAGAGCAGCCACTGGCAACATAGCAATTTTTGTCGGGGGTGAAAGAAATGCCTTTGATAAAATTCTTCCTGCTCTTAAAGCAATGGGAAGAAAGATACTTCATACTGGAGAATTAGGTAGTGCATCAATTTTAAAAGTTATAACAAATTATCTTGCATCTGTACATTTGGCTGCTTTAGGTGAAGCATGGGCTGTAGCAAAAAAATCTAACTTAGATTTAGGAAAAACTTTTAAAGGTATTGCCGTTTCATCGGGGAATTCATTTGTTCACGAAACTGAAAGCCAAGTAATACTTAATGGCTCTTATAATATAAATTTCACAATGGATCTTGTTGAAAAAGATGTGGGACTATTTGATGAATTAGCAAACAAGTTAAACTCTGATTTAGAAATATCTCCATTAATTTTAAAAATTTTTAAAGATGCAAAAAAAAAATATGGTTCAAGAGCCTGGTCTTCCATGGTTGTGAAAAGATTTGAAGATAAATTAAATATTGACTTTAGGGCACCAAACTTTCCAAATGAGCTTACAGACAATGAGCCAGAGGAAAAAGGTTTCGAAATATAATTTTTTAATTATTTTTTACCATAATCGATAAAAACTTAAGTAATTAACCTCAATTTTTAGTTGTAAGTTAATTTATTAGTTTTCATAAGTCGGTTTCAGCTGTTACAAATACTCATGTCAAAAATAGAGATTAACAACGTCTATAAAATTTTTGGTAATAATCCAAAATCAGTTTTACCATTAGTTAAAGATGGTTCTTCTAAAGAGGAAATTTTAGAAAATACTGGCCACACAGTTGGTCTCGATAATGTTTCAATGCAAATAGAAGAAGGAGAAATCTTTGTCTGTATGGGTTTGTCTGGATCGGGAAAATCTACACTCATAAGACACCTAAATAGATTAATTGACCCTACTGAGGGAGAAATAATTGTTGAAGGTACCGACGTACTTACGTTGAGTAAAGATAAGCTTATAGATTTTAGAAGACATAAGATGAGCATGGTTTTTCAAAGATTTGGTTTATTCCCGCATAAAACTGTCATTCAAAATGTTGGTTATGGTTTGGAAATGCAAGGTATTTCTGAGAACGAAAGAAATAAAACTGCTATGGAAAAAATTGAGTCAGTAGGTTTAAGTGGTTTTGAAAATCAATATCCAAATCAATTATCAGGGGGAATGCAACAAAGAGTTGGTCTAGCAAGAGCGCTAGCAACAGACACAGACATAATGTTAATGGATGAAGCATTCTCTGCTTTAGATCCACTGATTAGAAGTGATATGCAAAAACAACTTCTAGATCTTCAAAGTCAATTAAAAAAAACTATTGTTTTCATAACTCACGATTTAGACGAGTCATTAAGATTAGGTGATCATATAGGTATTTTAAATGCAGGAAAACTTGTTCAAGTTGGAAGACCAGTTGATATAATAATGAATCCAGCGGATGAATATGTTGCAGCTTTTGTTAAAGATGTAAATAGAGCAAAAGTTATAAAAGCAAAAGTTATTATGACACCAAAAGATAAAGTGAATGGAATGGATAAAACGAATTTAGTCAAAGTTCAAGAAGATCAATTTATTGAAGAGTTCCTCCCTCAAGTTGTTTGCACCAACGCAAATTGTGAAGTTGTTGATAAACAAGGAAATATTAAAGGCTATATAACTAATAAAGAATTAAAAGAGTCTTTAACTAAAGGTAAATAATTACAATTTAAGTTTGCTATTTTGAATTTCCATAAAGGGAAAATGGGATTCTTCATAAAATATATTGATAGCTTTTTTAAGTATACTGATGTCATCAAGTAATCCAGCATATAGATAAAATTTATCCCATTTTTGGACATATGTTAAAACGGGAGCTGCACAAATTTTACAAAAATGTTTTTTAATTTTATTATTACTTCCACCGCTATGTTCATAAACAGATAATTCATCTATCTTAAGATCAATAGCATTCTCTCTCAATTCTATAATTGAAATCATTCCACCTATTTTTTTTCTACAGTCTTCACAATGACAATTAAAAACTCTAGGTATTTCATCAAGTTTAACAGTAAACTTTACTTTCCCACAAATACAACTACCAGTTTTTTGAACAAAAATCTTTTCACTCATTATGTATAGTCTCATAGAATTTTATTTTTTAAAATAAAAAAAATGATAGTTTGCGATATGCAAACCACAAATAATAATCCAAGAGGTATTGTACTAATCATAATTGCAATGAGTTTATTTGCAATGCAAGATGCTCTTATTAAATTTATATTTGAAAGATCAGCTTTATACGAGATTTTTTTTGGGAGATATGTTGTGGCTGCGTTTTTATTGTTATGTTTTATTAAAATTACAAAAAAAAAAGTTTTGCTGAAAACTAATTATCCGTTACTTACAATTGTGAGAGTTGTGTTGCACTTTTTAGCCTTTTCAGCATTTTTTATATCTCTTACATATATGCCTTTAGCTACTGCCAATGCTTTATTCTTCTCAAGTCCCTTTTTTGTTTCAATTTTTGCAAAATTTTTTTTAAAAGAATTTATTGGTATAAGAAGGTGGTCTGCAATCATATTTGGATTTATGGGAGTGTATATAGTCTTAAATCCTAATTTCACTAATTTTGAATACAAAAATCTTTTACCTGTACTTAGTGCATTTTTTTATGCTGCTTCAATGGTAATTACAAAATATACATCAGATAAAGATAATATTTATACTCAATTATTTTATTTTTACCTTATCTCAATCTCAATATTAGTAGTTATATTTCTTTTAATGGGTAGTGGACAATTTAATAAACCAAATTTTGATCCCACAATGCAATTCATATTTAGAGAGTGGTTTATAGACTTTAATTATACTTGGAAATTTATTTTATTTTTTGGGGTAGCAGCATCAGTTGCATTTGTCTCAATTTTTTCTGCTTATATAATTGCCTCACCTTCGGTAGTATCACTTTTTGAATACTCTTTAATTATAATGTCTATGATACCAGGTTATATTTTATTTAATGAAATACCTTCTGGGAGAACTTTTTTTGGAGTTGCTTGCATTATAAGCGCGGGAGTTTATATTTATTTTAGAGAAAAAGTAAGAGATCAATATATTGCAACTGAAACACCAGTAAGAAGATGAGTAAAAATTATATACCAACAATAAATATCTCCTCATTAATAAATAATAACTTTAATACCGAAAGTGCAAAAAAGACTTTGCTGAAAATCAAAAAGGCTTCTATTGAGGTTGGCTTTTTTCAAATTGTTAGTCATGGAATAAGTAAAAAAAATATTAAAGATATAACTTCAGTGGGTAATAATTTTTTTAAATCATCAAATTTAAATAAAATGAAATTGGCACCAAAAAAGTGGAATAAAAAAAATAAAAATATTTATAGAGGATACTTTCCAAATGATGTTAATGGAAAAGAAGGTTTGGACATCGGTGATTTAAAAGTAACAAAAAGTTATGCAGCAAAACTTAATAACCAATATATAGAGTATTTAGACCTAAAAAAATCACTCAATAAAAAATCGATTAAAGTTTTAGAAAATTATTACGATAATATTTTTAATTTAAGTGAAACTTTATTTAAAAGTATTATAAAAATTTACAATCTAGACATAGTTAAATCAAAGATAGCTTTTAGAAGACAAAAAACATTAAGTACCTTAAGATTTAATTTTTACCCAAATCAAACAAAACCCGTTGAAATATCCAAACAAGATGGTGTTGCTCTTGGATGTGAAACTCATGTCGATAGTGGAATTTTTACAATTTTATATCAGGATAAAAAAGGTGGTTTGCAAGTTCAAAATAGAAATAACAACAAGTGGTACGATGTTCCATTCAATCGTAATGCTTTAATAGTAAATACAGGTCTTGCTTTAGAGTTTTTAAGTAAAGGTAAATTTAAAGCCACAAATCATAGAGTACTTTGGAATAAAACAAAAAGAATGTCGATACCATTTTTCTTTGAGCCTTCTTATGATTTTAAAATGAATAAATCTTTTTTTACAAATAAGCCTAATCATAAAAAAGGTTTATATTTTGAAAAGTTTTTAAATAAGTCTTTAAAAAAATTTGTAGAATATCAAAGATAAAGTTTAAATTTTATCTGCAGTATCGACTACTTCGTTAAGAAACTTTTTTCTTTTTTCATCTGAAACAAATGGTACAGAAAAAAATCTTTTATAAACAATATCCCTAATACCGCAAAGATTGAAAACTCCTCTTTTTAATCTTTTTGTTGGCATGTTTAAAAAGAAAGTTCTTATTGCAAATTGAGGTGACCCATATGTACAAAAAATAACAGCTTTTTTTCCTTTTAAATTCCCAATCGGATAACCATAATTGCCTACTAGCTTTTTAAATGTGAATGCCCACGGTGGTGCTAAAACTTTATCAATCCAGCCTTCTGCTATTGCTGGTAATCGAAAGTTCCAAATTGGTGCAATAATTGAAATAACATCACTTTTTTCAATTCTATCTCTGTGATTTAAAACTACATCATCAGGCTTCTCACCCGCAAAAACTGGATTAAATTTTTCTTTATATAAGTCAACACAATCAACTTCATGCCCTTTATCTTTAAGGGATTTTATAAAAGTATCTCTTATGGCAGCATTAAATGAGTCTTCGTTATAGTGGCTATAAACTAAAAATATTTTTTTTGATTTTCGCAACTTTTATTTCTCCCAATCAAATCGTGGGAATTCATCAAATATTTTCAAAATTCCTTTTGACCATTGATTGCATACTTGGGCATAATCGTTATCATTTATATTTAAACATTTTTGTGAAGAAATTTTATATTCATCTTTTTTATAAACTGCAAAATCTATTGGTGGTCCAACAGTTAAGTCACTTTTTAAAGTTGAGTCCATCGATATGAGTGCACATCGAGCAGCGTCTCCAATTAAAACTTCGGGTTTTATTACTCTATCCAAAATGGGTTTGCCGTATTTTACTTCTCCAATAACTAAATATGGCTTGCTATCAGCAGGTTTTATATAGTTACCTTGTGGATAAACTAAATACAATTCAAGCGGCTGATTCTTTATTTGTCCTCCAACAATAAACGTTGATCCAAGTAAAACAGTATCAGTATTCATCCCTTTGGGAGATGAATGTTCAATATTTAGAGCTCCTATGTATGATGCAATTTGATCAAAATCTTTACAAGTATTTAAATTCATTATGCCTGTTGATCCTTTTAAATCTTTTTCAATAGATTTAAAAACCGCTTGAGAGGTTCCCAAATTACCAGAAGTAACAATAATAATTGTTCTATCACCCACATCATAAGTAAACATTTTCGAGTAAATATTCACATTATCAAGACCTGCGTTAGTTCTAGAGTCTGACGCAAAAACGATTCCATTTGATGCTTTTATACCTACACAATAAGTCATGATTTATTAATATTTAATATATAGCAAAGTTACAATTTAAAAATAACATATCTGATATATTCAATATGCATTTGATTAATTTTGCCAAATAATAAACAATTTAAAATGTCTAAACTATGGGAAAATTATAATTCTGAAGAAGCTTATGATGGCTATTTCACAAAAGATAACAAACTTAGGAAGCATGCTACTATAATATCGAGTATTTTAGAAAGACATGGAAAAAAGAAACTCCAAGAAATTGAAAAAAATTGCCAAAGTACAATAAGTGCTAGAGGTATTAACTTTAGGGTCTATGCGGCAAATAACAGAGCTGAACAAAAAAAATGGCCTTTAGATATTATTCCAAGAATTATTCCTAAAATTCAGTGGAATAAAGTTTCAAAAGGATTAAAGCAAAGATCAAAAGCTTTAAATTTATTTATTGACGATGTTTATAATCAAAAAAAAATATTTAAAGATAATATAGTACCAAAGGAAATTATTTATAACTCTCCCTTCTACGTGAAAGAATGTGATGGTTTTTCTCCAAAATATAAAGCATGGGCAAATATATCGGGTATAGATTTGATAAGAAATAAAAATGGAGATTATTTAGTTTTAGAGGATAATTTACGTGTACCTTCTGGAGTCTCGTACATGCTGGAAAATAGAATGGTTATGAGAGACGTTTTCCCAGAATTATTTACTCGATATAAAGTTTCATCAATTCATCAATATACAAACAAACTTTATAATTGTATGCTGGAATGCATTCCAAAAAAAACTACAAACCCTCACATGGTTTTGCTAACACCTGGAGTTTATAATTCAGCATATTTTGAGCATGAATTTTTAGCTGAACAAATGGGTATCGCATTAGTAGAAGGTAAAGATCTTTTTGTAGAAAATGATTGTGTATACATGAAAACGGTTAAAGGTCCCTTAAAAGTAGATTGTATATACAGACGTCTTGATGATAATTTTTTAGATCCAAAAGCTTTTAATAAAGAGTCAATGATTGGCGTTCCAGGATTATTTAAATGTTGGTTGAAAAAAAATGTAGGAATTGTAAATGCAATAGGAACAGGGATTGCTGATGATAAAGTGGTTTATTCATATGTAAATAAAATGATTGTATATTATTTAGGTGAGCAACCAATTTTAAATCAAGTAGAAACATATTTATGTCATGAAGAATTACAAAAAAAATATGTAATTGAAAATATTTCAAAATTAGTTGTAAAACCTGCAAATGCATCAGGAGGTTATGGTATTATGATTGGTCCTAAAGCATCAAAAAAAGAAAAAGAGGAAACTATAAAAAAAATTAAAAAAAATCCACGAGAATTTATTGCTCAACCCCTTGAAACACTTTCGACTGCTCCAACAATTACTGATAATAGTATTGAACCTCGTCATTTAGATCTAAGACCATTTATTTTAAATGGAAAAACTACCTATGTAACAACTGGGGGTCTCACAAGAGTTGCTTTGAGGAAAGGAAGTACAATTGTTAATAGTTCACAAGGTGGTGGTTCAAAAGATACTTTAATAGTTGATTAATTATTAATTTTTCCAAATATTATCTAATTTTTTTTCTCGCCCACATCCTTTTTTATATAATAAGTAATTTACAAAATTCTCTTGATAATAATTCTGATGATATACTTCAGCATTATAAAACTTATCAAACTCTCTAAGATAAGTTACTACCTCTTTGCTGAATTTTTTTTCAATTTCTTTAATACTCTCTTCAATTTCTATCTTTTCATCATTTGTTCTATAGAAAGCTACAGACCTATAGCTATATCCCTTGTCACAGAATTGGCCTTTGGCATCAAAAGGATCAATATTCAGCCAAAAAATTTCTAACAGTTTTTTATAATTTGTTAGTGATTTGTCATAAACAATCTCTACAACCTCGAAATGTCCAGTGTCACCATAAGTTACTTCTTTATATGTAGGATTTTCTGTTGTGCCTCCAGAATATCCTGAAATTACCTCAATAACACCCTCTGCTTTTTCAAAAGACTCTTCCATACACCAGAAACATCCACCACCAAAATATGCTTTATCAGTTTCTTTAGCTGATGAGTTTGAGCTTATAAAAATTAAAAATAAAAAAAATAAAACTTTTTTATACATTGATAAAACTTTATTTTTTTAAAACTGGAAAAACGGGATTCATTTTTTCAAAAATTTTTTGATATTCTTGCTTAATGCATAAATTTTCGAAATAATTCATTTTATTATCTGAGGCAATTTTTTTTGCCTCTTCATGTTGAATCCCATATTGTAACCAGAGTGTTTTTGCACCAATTTCTGCAGCCTGTTTTGCAATCTCTGGTGTTTCTGGTGAAGGACGAAAAACATCAACAATATCAATTTTTGTTTCTATCTCCTTTAAGTCACCAATAACTTTTTCTCCATGAATAATTTCACCTTTTGCAAATGGATTTATAGGTATTACTTTGTATCCAAAATCCTGCATATACTTCATTACTATATTAGACGGTTTTCTTTTAAGATTTTTAGGATCTTCTCCTTTTTTCATAGAGCTAACACCAATCATAGCTATTGTTTTTGAATCTCTTAGTATGCTTTCAATATTACTCATTATTTGTTTTTCCATTTTGGTTTTCGTTTTTCTATAAAGGCTGATATTCCCTCTTTGGCATCCATAGCCATCATATTTAAAGTCATCATCCTACTAGTAAAGTCATATGCTTTTCTTAATGGCATTTCTAATTGTTTATAAAATGCTTGTTTTCCAATTTTAATTGTTAAATTAGATTTTGATGCAATTAAATTAGCTATCTTTAAAACTTCTTTATTAAGTTTAGATTTTGAGAAATGATCATTAATCAAACCAATTTCTTTTGCATATTTTGCATTTATTGGATCCCCTGTAAGCAACATCTTCATCATTTTTTTTCTACTAACTTTTCTGCTAACAGCGACCATAGGTGTGCTACAAAATAATCCAATATTAACACCTGGAGTAGCAAATTTTGCATCATTGGTACTGTAAGCTAAATCACAACTTGCAACTAACTGACATCCTGCTGCAAAAGCTGCACCATGTACTTTTGCGATTACGGGCTTTCTACCCTCAACAATTTTTAACATTAATTTTGAACAAAGATTAAAAAGTTTTTGATATTTAGACTTTGATTTAAGACCTCTTACCTCTTTTAAATTATGTCCAGCGCTAAAACCTGGGCCTGATCCTTCTATAATAATGACTTTAGTTGATTTACTAACATTAAGTTTATCGAAAGCTTTTATTAAATCATTTAAGTTTTTAAATGATAATGAATTATAAGCTTTTGGCTCATTGATTATAATTGAAGATACGTTCTTATTTATATTTTTGATTTTAATATTGCTCATTATTTAATCTGCTAATCCATCTGATCTTTTTTCATTTCTTTCATAATGAATTGGTAAAACTTTACCATATATAGCTTTTGAATGTTCGGGCGTATTAACTCTGTATGGATCTAATACATAGGCTGGTATGCACATATATCTTGGTTTTTGTCCTTCTATTTTTGTTACCCTATGCAAAGTGAACCTTCCTTTAAATATTTGAAGATCTCCTGGTTCTAAGTCTAATTGTTTAACTCTTTCTCTATCTCCACTAATTACTTTTGCAACATCCTCAAAGTTTTCATTTCCTGGAGATCTGATGTTTGGACAATATTCAAATATTCCACCTTTTTCTGGTTTTTGAATCATTAAACTTAATGTGAATTCACAACTATCAAAGTGCCAAGGAAGTATTCCCTCTGGTTCCATGACATTATATGCGTGCCTTGCTAAAGGGTCAGCCCATCTATAAATAGGAGAGACACCAAGACATTTAGATACAAATTTTAATAATTCATCAGTTTCATAAAGAAATTTCATTTCAGAATTTTCTGAAAAGCAATCTGAATTTAAATAACCATTAAATCTTTCCATAAATATTCTTTTTGGATTTTCCTTTGGTAATGATGGGTCGTCTTTAGCATACAAATAGGCGTTGATTTTTTCTTTGGACATGTAAACTTCATCTAACTGACATTCTAACTCTTTGTTCATTGTCATTAAGGATTTTGGTAAAATAAAGTTTTTTATGACCGCGCAACTATTATTATTTAATTCTTCTTTACACCTTGAAATTAAATCTTTAATAACTGGTGAATCTAGATCATGAATTGGATATTTTTCTAAATCTACGATGGAACTTAATCTTTCATTCACTTAAGATCGCCATCCTCTCTCATTTTTGCTCTTATTTTTGTTGCTGATATTTTTTGTATTTCATCAGGTAAAACTACTTCTTCTATTTTATACCCCACCCCTCTGCCATAAGAAATATTTGTAATATTCGGGACTAGCATAACTTTAAATCTACCCTCAAATTCTGGATTTAATCTTTCTTCTATTTTCTTTTTAACAGTATCAAAATCAAATGGATTATCATCTACTCCCTGTACATCTCTTATTTGAATACAAACCTGTCCAGTTTTTTTTATTATTTCTTTAAATAAGGCGTAGTGGCCATCATGAAACGGTTGCCATCTGCCTAGCATTTGTGCGGTTGGTTTTTTATTATCCCATTTGTAGCTCATAGATACTCCTCTTAGATTATTTTAAACTTAATAATTTAAATTAAAAGACTTTATTTAATTCTATATTTGCTTCCCTTGAATCGCCTAAGTTTGTTAAGTCGTCATTTATATTAAAATTTAAATCAAAACCATTTATATCTTTCTTGATTTCAAATTTCGACATCAAATTTTCTGATCCATTTAGGATAAATGCATACTCAGTATTTTTGCCTGGAAGGTAACCTATTGCAATATATAAATTATCATTATGGCCACTATGACTATTATCAAATGCTTGCTTTCTTTCGTAAACAACAAAGACGCTATAACTGTCTGGTAAAACTATATCTAGTCCAATTTCACCATTTAAATTATGCCTTGCCACTGGTCTTAAATATGTTTTAACCAAACCACCGCCAGAATTATAATTATATTCCACCGAAGACGATTTATATAAATCTGCCAGATATTCCAACTTTCCATGTCTTTTTATAGAAATTTTTTCATTTGATAAATCCTCATAAAACGCAATTGCACCTCGTAAGTTTCTTGTTCTGACATGTTGATTTCCAAATGATAAACCAGAAATACCTGTTTCTGAATATTTTTTGAGTATTGTGTGTCCAAAATCAATTTGTGCTGATGGAATAAAAGTCAAATTATTTTTTTTAATTTCATCTTTTATTTTACGGGAGAAGTAGATTTGTTGACCATCTCTAACTCCCTTAAAATTATTGTCATTAGCAACAGTTAAAATATTTGATCTTATTTTTCCAATTCCTAATATTGTATCTATGTGCTTAGTATCATTTTCGATTGGTAAAGCACTGTAGTATGTAATATTATATGTATTTGCATCTAAGTTACTACCTTTAGTACCAACATCAATGTCTTCACTGCTTAGTCTAAACGCTAGTCCTTTAACACCTAAAGTTTCAGTAATTTTATCTAAACCAAAAGTTAAAGAGTTTGCTTTAATATCTTTTGCAGAAGAAATACTTGAATCTCCAACTTTTCCAAGCATTACACTTCCTTCACTCCAATAAAATAAATTTTTTCTAGAAGTAATATCTTTTGGTACTGAAATTTTTTTAACTGAGGAAATAGGTAAAGATTTTAAAGAAGAGAGCATACTATTTGAAAAATTTAATTTAATATTTTGATTTGATAAATTTTGTTTATCCTTATTTCTTCTAATCCATTTTAGTCTATTTAATGCTGAATTTGTTGATTGGTTAATTGTTCTTTTTGCAAGTTCTATTTGGGCTTCAGCAATTCCTGTTCGATCAGAATTAGTTGTTATACTTGCACATTTTCCTTCAATAACTGTAAAAGGACAACTAACATCATATTCAAAAACTTTTTCATCCTGTCTGTGCGCTGCAAACATTTTAAGACCATCTTTGCTAAATGAAACATTTATTAAATCATCTAGATCAGAATCCATTTCTTCTAAGCCGATTTGTCCGTCCAGAGTAAATGATGATAAATCATATGCTGTATCAAGAGTGTATTGTTCAATTATTCCTTTATTTGGATTTACACCAATGAAACTAACGAATAATCTTTTTCCATTATTTCCAAAAAAAATTCCAAAAGGATTTTCCTTTTGTAATACTATTGCACTTGGATCAATAGTAATCGTATTTAAGTCATATGGAGTTGCAAAGTTGTACTTTTTTACAGATTGATTACCATCTCTATCGTTCATTGTTAAAAACATTTTTGTTCCATCATTAGTAATATCTAGTCCTTGTAAATTATTTCTTCCACCTGTGTTAACTCTGGGTCCAGAAGTAGATCCATTTTGAAGTAGATCTGTGTCTACATTTATTTCATTTATATATACACATGTTGAAACATCAAATGCTGATGTTAAATCCAATCTATTCACAAATGAGTTATGATCACCGTTTAAACCTCTTTGCGCAACAAATATCTTCATTCCATCGTCACTGAAGGAGAAACTTAACATTGCTTTACTTTTTTTACCGGCCTCTTCTCCATCTGTAACAGCGCATCGCTCAGAAGCTCCAGCGTATGTTGCTGATGAGATGTCATATGGTACCGATAAAGTATATTCATTAATAACATCATCTGTATTGTTTCCGGTATTATTAGAATAACTGGTAAACATCTTGGTGCCATCGTTATTGAAAACAACATCACCCATAACTGAAGATAAATCTTCTCCGTCTCCATCAGCAAAAACTGCTTTATCGATTTGCGTGACTGCAGCGCTATAGGAGTTTGAAGCTCCTAAAATAACTAGAGAAAAAATAACAATCAATTTTGTTGTAAACAATTTCATAAAAAAAATAATATAAATTATTTATTTATATCCTCATATATTTTTGATGACCAATGTAGTGCATCTTGGGAAGTTACGTGAAAGTCATATTTATCAGGTTTTACAAACATTTTATTAGTATCATCAAATCTTCCCTCTTTTATTGTATCAACCCAAACTACGTAATCAGCTGGAAATAAGCCTCTTGCTTCAGGGGTTGGACAGATGAAATCTGCAACAACATAATTTCCCTCTTCCTTTAGTTTAAGTGCTGCCTTTGCCATTCTTTTTGCTTGTCTTTTTCTACCCTCTTCTGAAAAATCCCAATCATTTGCAGCTTTCCTTACCTCATCAGCATTTAATCTTTTTGCATTAACCATTGGCGCAAGTTCATTTGCTAAGGTTGTTTTGCCTGCACCAGGCAGTCCCATTATTAAAATAATTTTCATTATATTTTTTCTAAAGGATGGTGAGACATTAACTCTAATCCGTTTTGTCCGACTAGGTATTGTTGTTCAAGCTTAATTCCTTCTTTGCCACCAACTTTTCCAATGTAGCTTTCTAATGTAATTGTCATATTTTTTTCAAAACTTCCACCCTGCTCGCCTCCGTCTGTTGGATATTTGATTTGTGGCCACTCATCACAAAGACCAATTCCATGAACCATACACGAATATCGATTTCCATAATACTCATCAGGTAATATCCATGACTTTTCAATAAATTCTTTAAAAGACATTCCAGGTTTAATTAATCGAGCATTATGATCGATTTGATCAGTGGCCATTGAATAAAGTTTTTTTTGTTCATCATTAAATTTATGACCCACCACATATGCTCTTGAAATGTCTGCACAGTATCCATATGGACCAACCATATCTGTATCAAAAGCAACTATTTCACCAGTTTGCATTATTTTATTACTACTTTCTTGCATCCATGGATTTGTTCTTTCACCTGAAGAAAGTATTCTGCATTCAATCCATTCACCACCATATTCAATATTTGTTTTATGTAATATCGACCACAGTTCGTCTTCAGTCATGCCAGGTTTTAATTCTTCTCTCATTTTTGCAACCCCTATGTCCGCAACTTCTAATGCAGCTTTCATACACGTCAGTTCATCGGGTGACTTAATTACCCTTGCCTGTTCTAAAATCAATTTAGCATCAACTACTTCAATTCCTTCTTTGCTAAGTTCTGAAACTGCAGGTCCATTTATGACATCAATTGCAACACGCTTACTTTTAAAATAATTTTTTGAAAGATCCTTTATTTCGTTTATCCACTTTTTTAATTGAGCACTAGCTTGATCTCCATTACTAAAATAATCCCAAGTTATTGCTGGTCTAATTTCGTCAATTAAATTTAAGCCTTTAGATAAAATCTCACAATTAAAATATTCATATAAAATTGTTGGTCCATTGACTGGTACAAAACAATATCTTGTTAAATTATGCATGTTATAAACACTCATATTAACCGAGTCTAAAGCGTATCTAACATTAACAGGATCAAACAAAATACAAGCTTCTAAATTATTTTTTACTAATTCTTTTTTAACTCTATCAAGTCTATAAGATCTTAATTTATCAAAATTAATTTCATCCTCTCGTAATCTTTTTTTGGTAATAAATTTTGGTGTAAATTTTGTATCTGGAGTTATTTTTCTTTTAAATTTCATTTAAATTAAATTTTGTGCCACCCATTTATGAAAATGATGTGTTGGATTATCCATTACTGGAGAAAAGTTTCCACCATTATAGACTGGAGAATTTCTACCAGTCTGCATTCCTTGAATTATATCAACATCTTCCTTTTGAATATCTTCCCATTGTTTATGATTTTGCTCCCTCAAGGATTTAAATTTTTTAGCGTTGGCTGCCTCTTCTCCTACATAATATATTTCCATGTGTTCTAAAGTAAACTCATGGTTAATTGGTTCTAACCAATATGCATAATAATGATCTTTATGTATTCCAAGCATAACGTTGGGAAATAAAGCTACATATTCTGCAATATTTTCTTTCTCTTTTGGCCAATTGGGAAAACATGGAAACTTTTCGTTTCCCTTAAATCGAGGATTATAGACAACAGTTCCCTGGCCCGCAAAACGATTTGGTAATCCTTGAATATGGTAATGATCTTCTATTTTAGAATAAGAATTTAATCCTGGGTGTACCCAAGGTAAGTGATAACTTTCGCAATAATTTTCAATTGCAAATTTCCAGTTACATTTAGCATTTAACTTGAAATATCCATAATCATTTGAGTGATTTATTAAATCTCTATCTTTTATAGGCCAGAATTCTTCCCATCTATCGCTTAAAGGTTTAATGTATTCTTCAAAAGAGATTTCATTATTATTAATATTAATCATAATAAGATCTAACCAAATATAAGACCTGATTTCTTTCAAATTACTTTTTGATTTTTCAAATTTTGGAGTTTCATGAATATTCATACCTCCAATATGTGGCGTAGCCATCAACTCACCCTCCAAATTATATGACCAAGAATGATAAGGGCATCTTATTAAATTTTTGATTTTCCCTGGTTTACTCACTAATTTTAAACCTCTGTGGCTGCAAACATTATGAAAAACTTTAATTTGATTAGCTTTCGTTCTGACTATTAAAATTGGAATTCCTAAGAGATCAATTGGCTTTGCATCACCAATTTCAGGTAAAGCGCTTGCAGCGCCAATCACTATCCACTTATCCTCAAATAATTTTTTTCTCTCGATTAATGTATATTCTTTATTAGTATAACACTCGTTTGGTAAGCCATGTGCTTCGTGAATAGGTTTACTTACAATATCTAATTTTTTCTTGTCTATAATATTGTAAATTTCAGACATACTTTATTTTATCACTTCATACAAACCAAGCCAAGCATTTACGTCTTTACTTGCAATATAGTCTGACTTAAAAAATTCAATTTCTTTCCATTTATTTTGAACTTTTAACTCTTTTATTTTTTCATCAAAACCGTATTCCTCATGAATTCCTTCATTAATAGTAAAACAGATGAGACCTTTATTTTTTGTGATTCTTATAAACTCATCTAAGGCAGGAGGTTTTACATGACCGAAAGTAAATGTGCCAACACACATCACGCCATCATAAAAATTATCCTCGCAATTTATTGGTTTATTTAAATCTACCTTATCTAAGCTTTTGTATAGTCCTTTTGGAACTAAATCTAAAAGTTTTTGAGAAAGGTCTGCTCCATAAAAACTTGAAAACCCATATTTCTTTAATTCAACACCAACTAAACCCGTGCCACAGCCAGCATCATATATTTTAGCATCTTTATTTTTTTCATGCTTAATAAAAACTTCGGTCGTCTCTTTAGGTCCTGTATAGTTCCAATCGACCATATCTTTGTCATATTTATTGCCCTCACCCCACTCATCATAATACTTCATTACTTCATCTGTTTTTTTCAATTTATAAATTGGAACTTTATTTCCTACATCTTTTTGTGCCATTAGCTCCTCATTTTCTGTCCACTTGGATCATAAAGTGGTTCTTTAATTATTGAACAATTAAATAGATCGCCATTAATTTCTACTTGAATACCTTTTCCAGAATTTAATTCATTTGTATCCAAATAACTAAATGCAATACTTTTATTTACAAAATGAGCAAAACCTCCCGAAGTAATATAACCAATTGCTTTATCATTTTTTAAAACAGCTTCGTTATAAGTTACATCTATTTCATTTGTTTCAACAATCATTGGTATAAGTTTGTTTTTACTATTGTCATCTTTTGCAAACTTTTTGCCTATAAATTCTTTATCCCAATTAATAAATGTATCTAAACCAGTCTCTTTTGCGGTAAAATCAGGTCTATAATCAAGTGTCCAAGCACCCCAATTTTTTTCAAGTCTCATGGACATTAGAGCTCTTAGGCCAAATGGTTTAATGTTAAATTCCTTTCCAGCATCAGTTAACTCTTCATATAATTTTAATTGATAGTGAGGTGCCACATAGATTTCATAACCAAGTTCACCCGTGAAAGAAATTCTATTTACAATCGCTGGAACGCCCGCAACATACATTCTCTTAGAGTCTCTAAACTTGAAATTTTTATTTGAAACTTCTTCTCTTACAACCTTTTGCAATACATCTCGCGATTTAGGTCCTGATATAGCCAGTCCATGAAATTCATCTGATCGATTTTTATATTTTACATCAAATTTTCCAAGATGACTTTCAAACCATCTTCTATGCATTTCTTGAGCTGCTCCAGATCCAAAAATCATATATTCATTCTCATCCATGCAAGCAATAGTAAGATCACCATAAAGTTTTCCTTTTTTTGTTAACATTGGGCTTAATGAAATTCTCCCTGGCTTAGGTATTTTTCCAGCCATTACGTAATCTAAAAATTTTTTAGAGTCTGGTCCCTTAAATTCATGTTTTGAAAAATTTGCAAGTTCCATTACTCCAACATTTTCTCTTACATTAATTACTTCTTTAGAAACATAGCTGTGAGATCGAGATCTTTTAATTGTTGGTTCTTCGTATGCGTCTTCTTTATTATTTGCAAACCATAGTACACTCTCTAAACCAAAACCATCTCCCATAACGGCACCCTGATTTACAAAACGATCATACAATGCAGTTGTTTTTTGTTTTCTACCTTTTGGTAATGTTTCGTTTGGAAAAGTCATAATAAATCTTCTTTCATAATTTTCTGAAGATTTTATAGTTCCATACTGAGGAGTTGCATATTCTCCAAATCGAGCAACATCCATTGCCCATACATCAATTGACGGCTCTCCATCAATTATCCATTCAGCTATACATTTCCCAACACCACCACCTTGACAAAATCCTGCCATTACACCAACTGCTACCCAATAATTTTTCATGCCTGGTACCGGCCCAATTAAAGGACTGCCATCTGGTCCAAAAGTAAATGGCCCATTAACAATATTTTTAATTCCTGCTTTTTCTAATGCTGGCATTCTTTTAAATCCAATTGCAAGACGATCTTGAATATTTTCTAATTTTGGTTCTAGAAGTTCATGACCAAAATTCATTGGAGTTCCATCTACCTTCCAAGGTGTAGATTTTGGTTCGTAAGTACCAAGTAACATTCCTTTTCCTTCTTGTCTAAAATAAATATTCCCTTCAAAATCTGTCCCTATTGGAAGTCGTTGTTCTCCCATTGCTTCAATTTCAGGTATCGCCTCTGTAATTAAATAATGATGCTCCATCGGTTGAACTGGTAAGTCGATACCAGAAAGTTTACCAACTTCTCTAGCCCATAAACCGCCAGCATTTATAATTATTTCAGCGTTTATATTTCCTTTGTCTGTGAATACATCCCACGATCCATCTGGTTTTTGTTTAGTATCTTTAACAACTGTGTGAGTATAATACTTTCCGCCATGAACTTTTGCTGCTTTTGCAAAAGCATACGTAACACCTGATGGATCAACTTCACCATCAATAGGATCCCATAATGCTAATAAATATTTAGATGGATCAATAAGTGGATTTTTCTTTTTAACTTCTTCTAATGAAATAAATTCTTGATCTAAGCCCATATATCTTGCTTTAGATCTTTCCCTTTTTAGATACTCTGCCCAAACATCATTTGAGGCTAAATAAAATCCTCCACTTGGCTTAAAACCTACTGAATGGCCAGACTCTTTTTCTATCTCTTTATATAAACCAATTGTATAGGCCATCATTCTTGAAATATTTGGATCTGATGAAATAACATGAACATTGCCAGCTGCATGCCATGATGAACCAGAAGTTAGTTCATTTCTCTCTAAAAGAATACAATCTTTTAATCCAAATTTTGATAGATGGTAAAGTATCGAACAACCAACTACACCTCCACCAATAATTACGACTTTTGCATTTTTTTCCATGTTAATATTTTTTCTTCATACTGGTATTTAGTTCTAAAAAAGATTTATCTTTTCCATGAAGCCAATGTCTACTTATATCTGGATAATATTTATAAGACTCTGGTTTTCTTCCAAGTGCAACAGCCATCTCTCGGACATGGTGAGCCTCAGCTCCACAACATATTCCAATGAAATTCACATTCATTTCTTTACAATCTTTTGCAAATTCTCCCATTTCAAATCTATTGCAATACAAATGATCGAGAGCTACCGGAAAAATATTATCACCTGGTATACATTTACAATCTGGATCAACAGTATCTTTTGGTTGGTTTAAAAAACCAGGATACTCTTCCGAGGTTCGATAAGGAACTGGCAGAGCAGCGACGTGGCAAGAAACTTTATCTCTTATTTTCTTTATTAGTTTCATTGTCATTTCTGGTCCTCTGTAACAATTTAATCCAACAACATCCGCACCTTGGTCTTCCATCATTTTACAAGCATCTTCTGGTGTATGACCTTCTCTAGTTAAATCTCCTTTTGGTATTGCAAAATTAGCGACAGCTATTAGACCTTCTTGTTTAATTGCTTTTAAAGCTATTTCCATTTCTCCTGTCCAATTAATTGTTTCCGCAATTACAAAATCTACTCCAGCTTCTTTTGCCCATTTCACTTGTTCCTCATACATTTTTTGACATTCAGCATGAGATTTTTTATCTGTTGGGTTATAAATATTTGTATTTGCAACATCACCACAAACCATAAGATCTAGATCTTTAAATTCTTTTGCTGCATCTTTTGCAATTTTTAAGGCATTTTTTTGCAATGGCTCAAGTAAATCTTCTTTACCAATTAATCTCAACTTTTCCCTATGTCCGTAATAAGTAAAAGCTTGCACAACATCGGAGCCAGATCTTATAAACTCTTTATGTAATTGTGTAACTACTTCTGGGTGCTCCAAAACTACCTCTGGTACAAAAGCTCCAGCAGATAGATATCCTCTTCTTTCCATAGCAAACAAGTATCCTTCAGCACAAAGAACCGGGCCTTCGTTTAATCTTTTAATTAAATTTTTTTTCATTTTTTCCTCCTTTAAATTGTAATTAATTTTTCTTAAATTCGAGGAAAATTTTAGTAACTATCTCTTATAATTGATTGTTGAAAAACTGTTTTACAATTTAAATTAAATTTAAAACCAATTTGATTATTAATTGATACTTTTTTCATTAATTAAAAAATTATTATAAAATTATTCCTTATAAAAGACATTTTTATTTCAACTTTAAGTTGAAACTGATTTGCTTTTTAGAGGCCAATGTGTTCAATTTAAACAGTTAAATTTAACAAAGGGAAAATAATGAAAATCAAAAAAATATTACTTTCTGCTTTAGTAATTCTAGGTTTCACTTCTTTTAGTGGAATTGCGAATGCTGCGTGCGGGAAGATATCAATTGCAAACATGAACTGGGCTTCTGCAAATTTCATGGCTGAAGTTGATAAAGTTATACTAGAAAAAGGTTATGGTTGTGAAGTTGAGCTAGTGCCTGGTGCAACAATGCCAACTTTTACATCTATGCAAGAAAAAGGTGAGCCGGATGTAGCTCCTGAGTTTTGGGCTAATGCTGCTATTGTTGAACTAGAAAAAGCTGTAGCTGAAGGAAAGCTTCATTCAATTAATAAAGCTCCAATAACTGGTTTAGGTGAAGGTTGGTGGGTATTACCTGC
>ERZ802830.986-NODE-986-length-27774-cov-8.72416_pt1 | contig 27774 bp, 24 predicted proteins | sample MGYA00345654_ERZ802830 | MGnify/ENA primary metagenome ERZ802830 (study PRJEB30503, sample SAMEA104212375) | marine metagenome | biome: Westerlies Biome; feature: [SRF] surface water layer (ENVO:00010504) within the epipelagic zone...; material: water...
GCAATACACGATCGCATGACAGAGAGTGTTTTAGCTAAAGATTTTGATCTGCAGAATTTATTCTTGCAACAGCAACCCGAAAAACTCAATGAAATTGAGCTTGTTACTCAGGGTAAGCAAGCCCTAGAAATAGCAAATACTGAATTGGGATTGGCGTTATCTGACGATGAGATAGATTATCTTTGCAACCACTATGAACGTATGCAAAGAAATCCAACGGACGCTGAATTAATGATGTTTGCTCAAGCAAATTCTGAGCATTGCCGACATAAAATATTCAATGCCGATTGGGTTATCGACGGAAAACCTCAATCTGAAAAACTTTTCTCAATGATAAAAAGTACCACTGAGGCAAGTCCAAAAGGGGTTATTTCAGCGTATTCTGATAATGCTGCGGTGATTGAAGGATTCGAAATTGACAGGTTGATGTCATCGACTGCAGATCGAGAATTTGTGTTCACAAAAGAACCAACTCACATAGTTATGAAAGTTGAAACGCACAACCACCCTACAGCAATATCACCATTTGCTGGTGCTGCAACCGGTGCCGGAGGTGAAATACGAGATGAAGGGGCAACGGGGTTGGGGGCAAAACCGAAGGCGGGACTCACCGGTTTTAGTGTATCGCACCTTCGAATTCCTGATTATCCTCAACCCTGGGAGAGTGATTTTAGTCACCCTGATCGCATGGCATCTCCATTGGAAATAATGACAGATGGACCTATCGGTAGCGCGGCTTTTAATAATGAATTTGGTCGTCCCAATTTACTGGGTTATTTCCGTACCTATGAATCCTCGCTTCCAGATCTTCCTGTCAATGAAATTCGGGGGTATCACAAACCCATTATGATCGCAGGGGGTGTTGGCAATGTTCGTGATCAGCATGCATTGAAAATAGATGTTCCAAAGGATGCTGAAATTATTGTTATTGGTGGACCGGCAATGTTGATCGGTTTAGGGGGCGGTGCGGCTTCAAGTTTAGATAGTGGAAGCAGCTCCGAAGATTTGGATTTTGCTTCAGTGCAAAGGGGCAATCCTGAAATGGAGCGACGCGCTCAAGAAGTGATCGATCGATGTACTTCATTAGGCGAAAAAAACCCGATTTTATTGATCCATGATATTGGAGCTGGCGGACTTTCGAATGCCATTCCAGAAGCCGTTGATCACAGTAAACACGGTGCTTCTCTGGAGTTAAGAGAAGTCGATAATGCAGAGCCTGGCATGTCTCCCATGGGAATTTGGTGTAATGAAGCACAAGAAAGATACGTATTGGTGATCAATAAAGAGCGACGCCAAGAATTTATCACGATATGCGAAAGAGAGAGGTGCCCATTTTCCTTGGTGGGCGATTTGAATGATTCGAAGCAATTGACATTAAATGATCGGCACTTTGAAAATAAAGCTGTGGATATACCAATGGAAGTTCTGCTTGGTAAACCTCCTAAAATGAAACGCAATGTCGAGAGAATAAAAAGGGATGCAACGGTATTGGATTTGGATAATATTCAAATTGATGAAGCGGTATATCGTGTTTTAAAGTTTCCTGCTGTGGCGGATAAATCTTTTCTCATCCATATAGGCGACCGAACGGTCGGTGGATTGAGTGTTCGTGATCAACTGGTGGGTCCATGGCAAGTACCGGTGAGTGATATGGCAATTACTGCCAGTGGTTTTGAGAGTGAAACTGGAGAGGCAATGGCGATGGGTGAAAGGACACCTCTGGCAGCATTCAATGCACCAGCTTCAGGAAGAATGGCAGTGGGTGAAGCTATTACAAATATCGCGGCGGCCAACATCGGTGAATTGAGTAATATTAAACTTTCTGCGAATTGGATGGCGGCGGCTGGGCATCCTGGTGAAGATGCGAATTTATTTGATACGGTAAAAGCAATCAGTTCTGAACTCTGTCGAGAATTAGGGATAGCTATCCCGGTCGGAAAAGATTCGTTATCGATGCGAACCAATTGGGAGGAGGATGGAAATGAATACCAGGTTGTCGCACCTGTTTCTTTAATTGTTTCTGCTTTTGCCCCAGTAAAAAATATTCGAAATCATTTAACACCAGACCTCAAGAGAATTAATGAAAGATCAAAATTATTGTTGATCGATTTGGGTCAGGGTACAGAGCGGTTGGGTGGATCAGTATTGGCTCAGGTTTTTAATCTAAAAGGAGGGTTGGCTCCGGATGTCGATATCCCATCCAGATTAAAAGTGTTCTTTGATGGCATCCAAACACTTATCAAAGAAAAATTAATATTGGCTTATCACGATAGATCTGACGGCGGCTTGCTCACGACAATAACTGAGATGATGTTTGCAGGGCATTTGGGTGTTTCGATCAATCTGTCGGGATCGGCGGAAAAAACATTACGCTATTTATTCAATGAGGAATTAGGCGCAGTAATACAGGTCGCAGAAAGTCAGTTATCTGACGTACAAGAAATTCTTGAAAATAAAGAAATGCATTGGGTGGAAATAGGTGACGTTGAGCCGGATGAGCAATTAACTTTAATTGAGGATGATGAGGTTATCTTTCGTGCCAATCGTATAAAATTACAAAGAGCTTGGTCAGAAACTTCATACAGAGTTCAAGCACAACGCGACAATCCAGTGACCGCAAAAGAAGAATACGATCGTATTTTAGATCAAGACGATCCTGGCATGTCAGTGGATTTATCATTTGCTCCAGAACCGGCCGATTCTTCAGCATTAATCGGTGGTAAAAAACCAAAAGTTGCCATCCTAAGAGAGCAGGGCGTTAATAGCCAATATGAGATGGCTGCAGTATTTATGAGAGCAGGTTTTGAAGCAGTGGACGTCCACATGAGTGACTTATTTACTGGTGTCGATAATTTATCCAGTTATCAGGGTATTGTTGCATGTGGAGGATTTTCTTATGGCGATGTTTTGGGTGCTGGAGGAGGTTGGGCTAAATCCATACTTTATAATTCTAAACTGAGCGATGAATTTTCTTTATTTTTTGGCAGAAGCGATACTTTTTCGTTGGGTATCTGTAACGGTTGCCAGATGATGTCTCATTTGAAGAATATTATTCCAGGTGCGGAGAATTGGCCGAATTTTAAAAGAAACAAATCCGAGCAGTTTGAGGCGCGTTTTAGTTTAGTGGAAATCCAAAAGACCAATTCAATATTTCTTGAAGGTATGTCTGGTTCAAAGCTTCCCATTGCAACATCGCATGGAGAAGGACGCGCGGTATTTGAAAATGAAGATTGCAAGCAACGAGCAGAAGATCAAATAGCACTTCGTTATATCGATAATCATGGCAACATAGCTGAAAGATATCCGGACAATCCAAACGGATCAGTCGATGGTATTTGTGGTTTAAATTCATCGGATGGCCGAGCAACTATCATCATGCCGCACCCAGAGAGAGTATCGAGAACCACACAGAATTCATGGCACCCAGAAGAGTGGGGCGAAGAAGGACCTTGGTTTTATATGTTTAAGAACGCGAGACGTTATTTGGGCTAATCTTTTATTTCAGCAACCAATTCATTGATTTTTGAGATACCCTCTCTGAGATACGATTCAGGTAGAGCGGAACTGCATCGGAAATGATGATCTAGACCAAAACAATTCCCAGGAACCACTAAGGTGCTTTTTTCTTTTACGAGTCGGTCTACAAAATCCAATGATGAGATTGGTAAGTTAAAGCGGACAATACACATTGCCGAAGCTTGTGGCGGAACAACAGAATAAATCTCTTTATGCTCAGAAAGTATATCCATTAAGGTGTCAAAACCCACATTGATGAGTTTCCTAGCTCGTTCGGTTAATTTCGGTCTTACTTTTGGGTCTAAGGCCACGTTTGTAATGATATTACCAAGCATGGTCGCGCTGATGGTGGTGTACTCATGACGTAGCTGAAGTTTTGGTTGAATTTCTTGAGGTGCTACAACCCAACCAATTCTTAAGCCAGGCATGCCGTAGGCTTTACTCATGCTATTGATTGCAATGACTCGATCGTATTTCCCCCAAAAGGAAGGCGTGACTTCTCTCTCGCCTCTTTCCGTTCCTGCATAAACCTCATCAGCAACAATCCATGCACCCACTTTGCTTGCAGAGTTGATGATTGCCTGCATTTCATCCTCTGTAAGTATGTGTCCAGTCGGATTATTGGGATTGATTATACTGATTATTTTTGTCTTTGAATTTACTGACTTTTGCAGTTGCTCAATATTGAGTGCCCAGTTCCTCTCTTCGATTAATTCAACCGTATTGATTTTGATGCCACTATTGAGTGCATTTCCAGGAAGCTGGAGATAAGCGGGCTGAAGTGTTACAACTTCATCACCCGGACTTAATAGAGTTTTAGCAACCAAATAGTTTGATTCTGAAGCACCAATAGTTACTAATACATCAGGAACATCTGAGCCAGGATATAACCGAGCAATATTTTCTCTTAAAGAGATGTTACCGCGAACATTTGGATAATCGAGCTCAGTATTTGCTAATTCATTGATATCCATATCTGCTAAGTCACAGAAATCTCCCAATTTCAGGGGATGCACACCACTTTCAGAGTAGTTATAGGAAACATTATGTTCGTGTTCTGTAAGATAGCTTTCGATTTTAAATGGATGAAACATGGTTAATTATTCTTAGTTGTTAATTGTAGATAAATTAGATTTTCTTGTATTTGATTCTTCTTGGTTGAAAATCCGTGCTGCCAGATCTTCTTTTGCGATCTTCCTCGTATTCAGAGAAATTACCATTATACCATGTCACTTCACTGTTCCCCTCAAACGCCAGTATGTGTGTGGCGATTCTATCCAAAAACCATCGATCATGAGAAATAACAATTGCAGATCCAGGAAACTCTAATAATGCTGTTTCGAGAGCTCTCAAAGTCTCCACATCAAGATCATTGGTGGGCTCATCTAATAGCAAGAGATTACCCCCCGATTTTAACATTTTTGCTAAATGAACTCGATTTCTCTCTCCTCCTGAAAGCAACCCGATTTTTTTCTGTTGTTCTGTGCCACGAAAATTAAATCTTCCAACATACGCTCTAGATGGCGTCTCGTATTTTCCCACCGTGATGATGTCTTGACCGTCACTGATTTCTTCCCAAATTGATTTGTTCTCATCAAGACTATCTCTGGATTGATCCACGCTGGCAATTTTGACAGTTTCTCCAATTTTGATCGTGCCATTATCGATTTTTTCGTGACCATTTATCATATTAAAAAGAGTGGTTTTCCCAGCTCCGTTCGGTCCAATTATTCCAACGATACCTCCCGCTGGGAGTTGAAAACTCAGTGATTCAATCAATACTTTTTCATCAAATGCTTTCTGAATATTTTCTGCATCAATAACCACATCGCCCAATCGTGGACCGGGTGGGATAAAGATCTCATTGGTTTCATTTCTGGCTTGGTACTTTTCGGAAGTTAATTCAGCAAATTGCCTGAGACGAGCTTTTGATTTGGCTTGCCTGGCTTTTGGATTTTGTCTCACCCATTCCAATTCCACCTGCATTGCCTTTTGTTTTGCTTTTTGAGTTGCTTCTTCTTGCGAGAGTCGTTTTTCTTTTTGCTCTAACCAAGAAGAATAGTTACCTTCCCAAGGGATTCCGTGACCGCGATCTAATTCAAGTATCCAGCCAGCCACATTATCGAGGAAGTATCTATCGTGAGTCACAGCGATTACGGTGCCACTGTATTCTTCTAGAAAACGCTCCAACCATGCCACAGATTCTGCATCAAGATGGTTGGTGGGTTCATCGAGCAATAGCATATCGGGTTCCGATAAAAGGAGTCGACATAAAGCCACGCGTCTTTTTTCACCACCAGATAGATTCGTAACATTTGCTTCCCAAGGCGGTAATCTGAGTGCATCAGCCGCAATATCTAGTTTTCTGTCTAGCTCCCAACCGCCACAAGAATCAATTGCATCCTGAAGTTTTCCTTGTTCTTCAAGAAGCGCATTCATTTCATCGTCATTTAATTCTTCACCAAAGCGCATACTGATTTCATCAAACCTTTGAAGTAAAGATTTTGTCTCATGAACCCCTTCTTCGACATTCTCTCTAACGTTCTTGTTTTCGTCGAGTTCTGGTTCTTGAGGGAGATAACCAATTTTGATTCCCGGTTGAGGTCTGGCCTCACCGTCAAATTCTTTATCTATACCTGCCATAATTCTGAGTAGAGTCGATTTTCCTGATCCATTGATACCGAGGACACCAATTTTTGCTCCAGGAAAAAAAGACAAGGAAATGTCTCTTATGATAAATTGCTTGGGTGGCACCATTTTTGCCACGCTATTCATTGTGTAGATGTATTGCGCCATTGTTAAACCATTAGTAAACAGAACAACAAGATATTCTGCGATAAAATTATTAAAAAGGGAATTGTGAAGACTAAACCAGTATTTGTCTACAAAGGCAGAGCATTAGCTCAATATAATTTCGGAGAAAATCATCCATTCGGTCCACAAAGACACGATGCTTTTCATAATGAACTAGAGAAAATGTCATTCGATGGGAATATTCAAACTCAACCACCCGAGAGTGCGGATGTTGATCAACTGGCTCTATTTCATACATCTCAATACATTGATAAAGTCTCAAGAGCTTCAAAAGACGGTCAAGGGTATTTAGATCAGGGGGATACCCCAGCTATTATTGGAATTTTTGAAGCGGCATCCGCTGTGGTAGGAACGACTTTATCCGCCGTAGATTCAATCATGAATAATGAAACCAATCGTGCTTTTGTTCCGATTGGAGGATTGCATCATGCCATGCGTGACCGCGCGGGCGGTTTCTGTGTCTTTAATGATTGCGGTGTTGCTGTTGAACATCTCAGAAAAAGTTATGGAATCAAACGAATAGCTTATGTGGATATTGATGCGCATCACGGTGATGGCGTATTTTATTCCTATCAAGACGATCCCGATTTGATTTTTGCGGATGTACATCAAGACGGACAAACAATTTATCCCGGAACCGGTCATATCCATGAGACAGGGACTGGTGATGCGATTGGAACAAAAGTGAATATCCCTTTACCGATCGGTGCCAATGATGAGGACTTTAAGGTTGCCTGGCGGGATGTTGAAAATCATTTAAATCTATACCAACCCGAATTTATTATTCTTCAATGCGGGGCGGACAGTTTATCAAATGATCCCATCACTCAAATGGAACTCTCAGAATCATCTCATGCAATGGCAGCCTCATCTCTTTGCCGGATAGCAAATGCTCATTGTGACGGGAAATTAATTGCTTTAGGAGGAGGAGGTTACAATCTAGAGAATATTGCAAAAGCCTGGACAGCAGTAGTGCAATCCCTGGTAGATGGATTATAATTATCTTATTAAAAAATCCGGAAAAATCCTATTATGAATGATAAAGCCAAACACTTATTTGAAATTGATCATAAGTCTTTACCGACGTCGGTTCCTTTGTTCCCTCTAGATAATGTGTTGTTGCTGCCATTTGGGAATTTACCTTTGAATATGTTTGAAGAAAGATACGTAAAAATGGCAATGGACAGTCTTAAATCACATCGAATGATTGGTATGATACAACCGAGAACAAGTTCAGATGATCTGTTTCAAATGGGGTGTATTGGAAAGATTACCTCTTATACAGAAACCAAAGATTTCCGTATCATGCTTAATTTAGAGGGCATTTGTCGGTTCATTTTAAAAGATAAAATACTGACTGAAGCAGGTTACTACACAGCTGAAGTTGAATTTACTGATTATCTTGACGATCTCAATGGTTTTGAGCCAAAAATTGACCGAAATGAACTGATCCAAAAATACAGTAACTTCTTTAAAATGAAAAACCTCGATATTGATTTGGAGGCTCTAACAGAAACATCAAATATACAATTGCTGTCCACCCTGCCTATGATAGCGCCTTTTGATAAAATGGATAAACAGGCAATACTTGAATCCTCAAACCTTCATGATCGTATTAACACCATCAATTCAATTCTGGATATCAACACTTTTGAGATCGGCAACGTTTCAAAGCATTAATTTATAATGATTGCCCTCGAATTTTCTAGCTAGAGATTGCAATTAAGAGTTAAAATAATAAAAAAAATGATGCTATAAATGCTATTGTAATTTTTGTAATAGGGCGCTTATATAATCATTTTTCATTTGGATAAATGAGGAGAAAAAATGTTTTCCAATGTTTCATCGATAGCTTCTTTTGACTCTGAATTGCATGAAGCGATCAAGAATGAAGAAAATCGCCAAGAGCAACACATCGAACTGATTGCTTCAGAAAATTATGCCAGTCCCCGAGTGCTTGAGGCACAAGGCTCGGTATTAACTAATAAATACGCAGAAGGTTATCCCTCAAAAAGATATTATGGTGGCTGTGAGTATGTTGATGTTGCTGAAGAGCTTGCCATCAAACGAGTGAAGGAATTGTATGATGCTGATTATGCTAATGTCCAACCTCATTCTGGGTCTCAAGCCAATACCGCTGTGTTTCTCGCTTTATTAAATGCTGGAGATAAAATTCTGGGAATGAGTTTATCTGATGGAGGTCATCTCACTCATGGAACTTCTGTTAATTTTTCAGGTAAGCTTTTTGATGCAGCTCAATATGGTGTGGACCCGAAAACCGGATTGATTGATTACAACGAAGTAGAGTCATTAGCAAAAAAACATAAACCAAAATTATTAATTGCCGGGTTCTCTGCTTATTCTAGAGTCCTAGATTGGCAAAAATTCAGGGATATAGCTGATTCTGTGGGCGCGTATTTTCTGGTTGACATGGCACATGTGTCAGGATTAATTGCAAGTGGACATTATCCAAGTCCCGTAAATATAGCCGATGTGGTGACGTCAACAACCCATAAAACATTAAGAGGTCCAAGAGGCGGTATCATTCTTGCAAAGGATAACCCGGATTTAACCAAAAGATTTAATTCACTGGTGTTTCCTGGCACTCAAGGTGGCCCACTTATGCATGTGATTGCAGCGAAAGCCGTCGCATTTAAAGAAGCCCTCAATCCGGAATTTAAGGAGTATCAGGGTCAAGTGATAGAGAACGCAAAAATGATGGCAAATACACTGATGGAGAGAGGATTTAGTATTGTGTCTGGAGGAACGGATAATCATCTTGTTTTGGTAAGTCTCATAGATAAAGGGTTGACCGGCAAAGATGCGGACGCTGCGTTGAGTCGAGCAAATATCACAGTCAATAAGAATACCGTACCAAATGATCCCTGTTCACCGTTCGTAACAAGCGGACTTCGTCTTGGAACGCCCGCAATAACAACACGAGGTTTCGGTTTGAATGAAACCAGATTAATGACAACATGGATTGCAGATATTTTGGATGATCTGAATGACGAAGCTGTTATTGAGAAAGTGAAGAATAATGTCGTTGATTTGTGTGCTAAATATCCTGTGTATATGAAATAGTCTAAAAACGAAGGAATCTATATTAAAAAATGAACTGCCCATTCTGTGATCATGAGGAAACGAAGGTAATTGATTCAAGGCTCGCTGGAGAAGGCAGACAAATCCGAAGGCGAAGAGAATGCCTTGCTTGCAACGAGAGATTTACGACGTTTGAAGGTGCAGAATTGGTTATGCCTCGTCTGATTAAAAGCGATAATCGTCGAGAGCCATTTGATGAGCAAAAAATACGATCAAGCATGCATAGAGCACTTGAAAAAAGACCTGTCTCCGCTGATGTTTTTGAAGAATCCATGGGCAGAATGATCCATAAATTAAGGACAATGGGTGAAAGAGAAGTTCCCTCACGCTTAATAGGCGAATTGGTAATGAAGGAGTTGAGGAAGCTCGATGAAGTTGCGTATGTTCGTTTTGCCTCTGTGTATCGAAGCTTTCAAGACGTGACTGAATTTCAAGACGAAGTGAAGCGACTACAAAAAAAACCCAAAAGAAAAGGTAAGCGGGCTCAGCTATCTTTATTGCCGGATATCGCAGAAAAATCCGAAAAAAAGAAATGAACCATTTCTGATGAATCAATTTACAGAAATAGATATCAAGCATATGTCATTGGCTTTGAGATTAGCTAAAAAAGGCTTGTATACCGCTCATCCCAATCCTCGGGTAGGGTGTGTTATTGCTTCGAATGATATAGTGATTGGAAAAGGATGGCACGAAGTTACAGGCGAAGACCATGCCGAAATCATGGCTCTCAAAGAGGCGGGAGATAATGCTCTTGATGCAACTGCGTATGTCACATTAGAACCCTGTGCTCATCATGGAAGAACTGGCCCATGTTGTGACGCATTAATAAAAGCCGGTATATCAAAAATCTTCATTGCATGCGAGGACCCCTTTCCTGAGGTAAAAGGAAAAGGGAGATTAAGAATGGAGAAAGCAGGAATAAAGGTCTCAAATGGGTTACTTGAAGATGAAGCAATAAATTTAAATAAAGGTTATTTTTCTAGAATCCAAAAAAATAAACCTTATGTCAGATTAAAACTTGCCATTAGCTTGGATGGTGCTACTGCAATGCAGAACGGAGAGAGTAAGTGGATAACTGGTGAGGCCGCAAGAAATGATGTGCAGAAACTCAGAGCCTCATCTGGCGCGATACTCACAGGCTCAGGTACAGTCATTTCGGATAATCCTTCGCTGACTGTTCGAGATACGAAGTTGAAGGCGAAGCAACCCATTCGAGTGGTGTTAGATACAAACCTTGATACTCCTTCAGAATCCTCTTTGTATCAATCAGGACAAAAGACCATGATCTTTTGTGTCAATGATAAAGATAAACAAAAATATAAGAATGATCATGTATCAGTGTTAACAACCGACAAAAAAGGAGATCATATAAATCTTAATTCCGTTTTGAAGACACTGGCAAACGAGGGCATCAATGAGATTTTAGTTGAGTCTGGTTCGGTCCTCTCTGGAGCATTTCTTAGGGAAAAACTGGTTGATGAGCTTGTTATCTATCAAGCGCCCCTCATAATGGGTAGTAGAACAATGTCGATGTTTAGTACGCCTGAATGGGAGTCACTCAGTAACAGTATGTTGCTCGATATTAAAGATATTAGAAAATTAGATCGGGATCTTAAAATAGTAGCCGAACCAGTCTATTGAGGAGACTTATGTTCACTGGGATAATCAAATCATTAGGAACAGTAAAAAAAATTACCCAAAAAAGTGGTGATTACAAAATTTATTTTACTGGGAATAAAGTTAACTGGGATGAGATCAGTGTTGGCGAAAGTATAGCTGTAAATGGAGTTTGCTTAACTGCAACTAAATTGTATGAAGACGGCTTTGATGCAGATGTATCCTCTGAAACGATAAATGTTACCACTTTCAGTTACATCAAAGAGAATAGCATAGTGAATATTGAACCCTCTTTATCGATGGGCGATAAGATTGGTGGTCATTTTGTGACGGGACATATCGATTGTATGGCAGAAATCGTCAGCATCAAGAGTGATGCAAGATCGACCTCAATAGACATAAAAGTACCAAGCAAATTTGCGCGTTTTATTGCAGCAAAAGGTTCAATTTGCGTTGATGGAGTTAGCTTGACTGTTAATTCAATCGCGGGTTCAACATTTAACGTGTATATTATTCCGCATACAGCAAGCGAAACGATAATTGGTAACTATAAACTGGGTGATCAGGTGAATATTGAAGTCGATATGATGGCTCGTTATTTAGAACGTTTAATTGGTAAACCTAATGATGGCGTTATAACAGAAGAATTTCTAAGAGATAATGGGTATGAATAACAAAGTAGTTCAAAACCTACAACACACATTCTCTAATATTGAAGATATCATCGCCGATATTCGTGATGGAAAAATGGTTATTATGGTAGATGATGAAGATAGAGAGAATGAAGGTGACCTCATCATGGCGGCAGAAAAAGTTCGTGCTGAAGATATTAATTATATGGCGAGATATGGCCGAGGATTAATATGCCTTACTTTGACCAGAGAAAGATGCGCTCAATTAAGATTGCCACTAATGGTTCAAGAGACTGATGAGCATCATTCCACCAACTTTACAGTATCAATTGAGGCAACCAAGGGTATTACGACAGGTATTTCAGCGCATGATCGAGCAAAAACCGTACAAACCGCTGTGTCTAAAAATGCAAGTCCAGATCAGTTATCTCAGCCAGGACATATTTTTCCAATTATGTCACAACCTGGAGGGGTGCTCACCAGGGCGGGTCATACAGAAGCAGGTTGCGATCTAGCTAGATTGGCCGGCTTTGAGCCAGCAGCCACAATCGTAGAAATTCTTAATGAGGATGGGAGTATGGCAAGACGTCCTGATTTAGAGAATTTCTCGAAAAAACACAATATCAAGATAGGCACGATAGCTGATTTAATTCGCTATCGCCTAGAAAAAGAACGATACATTGAACGTATATCCAAAAAGAGAGTAGAAACGGAATTTGGAGAATTTACACTGTATTGTTATGACGATCAGGTTAATCAATCTGTTCATGTTGCACTGGTAAAAGGAAAACCAAAATCAAGCGATGAGCCTCTTGTAAGAGTTCATATTCAAGATACACTCGGAGATGTCCTTAGCGTTCAAGCATCATCTCTTGGTTGGCCAATCCGAGATGCTATCAGGCGTATATCTGAAGAAGAGAATGGTATTGTGGTAATATTAAGAGAGCAAGAATCATCTCGGGATCTTATGGATGCTGTTAATGGCTTAACCAAAGAAAACAAGCATGTAAAAAGCGGTAAGTTCAGTGAAGAGAGTCTGAGGACATATGGGATCGGCGCACAAATTCTTCGTGATCTTGGTATTAAGAAAATGCGAGTGTTATCTGCACCCAAGCAAATGTATGCGATCTCTGGATTTGATTTGCAGATTACTGAGTACGTCGAAAAGTAGAGAATTTTTTTGATGAGGGATTTATGAAAGACATAAAAACAATCGAAGGTGATTTACATCCAAGAGATGCTCGTTTCGTTATAATTGCCTCTCGTTTTAATGAATTTGTAGTCAATGCTTTAATCAAAGGCTCTTTGGATTGTTTATCAAGACACGGGGTTGATAAAAACTCAATTGAAGTCGTTTATGTTCCAGGCGCTTATGAGATTCCTTTAGCTGCCAGTAAAATAGCAAAAACAAAACGCGCTGATGGAATAATTGCATTGGGAACTGTCATAAAGGGTGCCACATCTCATTTTGATTATGTTTCTGGAGAATGTGCAAAGGGCTTATCCAGTGTTCAACTCGACGAGGGTATTCCGGTCGGGTTTGGGGTGCTTATGGTAGACACGCTTGAACAGGCATTAGAGAGAGCTGGAACAAAGTCAGGCAATAAAGGAGAAGAAGCCACCCTTGCTGTCATTGAGATGATTAATTTATTAAGAAAAATAGATTAATCGTGTCAAATAACAATGCGAAAACGAAATCTCTCGGTAAGCGAGGCTTAGCGAGGTTAAAAGTGGTTCAAGCTCTTTACCAAATGCAAATGACAGATCACTCTAGGAGTGAACTATTATCTCAATTTCGAAGCCATGAAGAATACCAAAGAATCGATAAACACTATTTTACTGAAGTCCTAAAATCAATATTTGATGACCAAGATAAAATTGCCTCAGGTATCCAAAAACTTATAGATCGTCCGGTTGATCAACTTGATCCAGTTGAGATGGGTATCCTAATGGTTGGTTATTATGAATTACAGATGAAGCATGATATTGACATTCCTGTAATTATTGATGAAGCAGTGAATCTAGCCAAGTGTTTTGGCTCAATTGACGGGCATAAGTATATTAATGCTATTTTAGATAAAGCAGCAAAACATCTAAGATAAATATAATTTGTGCTTATATAGAGGTTTTTTAATGGATGAATTTGAAATTATTCGTCTCTTTTTTCAGAAACAACAGGCTAGTAATTCTATACCTATTGGTATCGGCGATGATGGCGCTATAGTTCAACCCGGCTCGAATAAAAATCTTATTGTAACCACAGATACATCCATTAGTGGTGTTCATTTTCCAGTTAATTCTGAGGCATCAGATATTGGATATCGTACAGTTGCGGTTAATGTCTCAGATGTTGCAGCAATGGGTGGCAACGCAAAATGGATGACATTGGCTTTAACATTGAATGTATTTGAGCATTCTTGGCTAGAACGATTTTCTGAGGGTCTTTTCGAGGCAGCTAAAGAATACGGTATAACATTGATTGGAGGTGACACCACTCGTGGAGAAGGTAATGTCATCACCATCCAAATGATTGGCGAAGTTAATCCCGATGAGGAAATCACGAGAAACAAAGCCAAGGAAGGGGATTTAATTTTTGTAACTGGAACTATTGGTGATGCAGCTGCAGGTCTTGATCAATTTGTTTCTCATGAGTCAAAGAATAAATATTTGATGAAACGTTTTTTTAGACCTAGCGCTAGAATTGAGATTGGACAAGCTCTGAAAAATATCGCTTCATCTGCCATTGATATCTCGGATGGTTTGTATGCTGATGCTCAAAAATTGCTTAAAGCAAGTGGTTTGGGAGGGCATTTAAAAATAGATCAGATCCCACTTTCAGATGAAATTATCAAACTCTATAATGAAAAGATGATTTATGATTTCGCACTGTCAGGTGGAGATGATTATGAATTGCTTTTTACCGCGCCTAGTGACTGTCTCACGAAAATACAGAGAATAGCTAATCAATTGAATCAAAAGATTACCATTATTGGTGAAGTGGACAATTCAAAGAAAATACGATGTTCAAATAATGGACAACCTATTAAGTATCATAGTGACGGTTACTTACATTTTAAATGAATTAATTTATGACAGAAGAAAATAAAAAATATTCTAATTATGACCCAGTAATCCTATTGGCATCTTGCTTTGGCGCTGGTTTGTTACCTAGAGCTCCTGGAACGTTTGGATCAATTTTTGGAATGTTGTTATATTTTATCACTTTGACTTTAGGGAGAGAAACTCAAGTAGCATTATCAGTGGTTTTTCTTTTAACTGGCATACAAATTTGCGAAAAAGCTGCGAAAAAACTTGGTCAGCATGATCATCCCTCTATTGTTTGGGATGAAATGGCAGTGATGTTTGGTATTTTATTGTTTGTTCCTGCAACAATAATGTCATGGGCCTCGATTTTCCTGTTTTTTAGGCTATTTGATATATGGAAGCCTTGGCCAATCAATTCGTTTGATAAGAGAGTGGGAGGTGGACTAGGAATTATGGGTGACGATGTTCTAGCTGGATTTACTGCCTTGCTGTTTCAGAAAATTTTATTTTTATTGATTTGATTAATTTTCATCATCAAAAGGGATTGACTCATCTTCACCGTCAGAATTTTGCAGAAGTAATTCTACTTTTTGCTCGGCCTCTTTAAGTGTTTTTTGGCACATTCTTGTTAATTTTACACCCTCTTCAAACTTTTTCATTGCGTCATCTAAGGAAAGTGTTCCGCTTTCAAGTTCTTCAACTAGAAGCTCAAGATCGGCGAGTGTTTTTTCGAGATTAATTGGTTTATCTGACGACATAATTTTTCGTTTTTGCATGTAATTTTATAAGAAACCATTGTAGCAGAATAATATATTCAAATTTCTATAATTTATTGATTTTCATTGAGCGAAATTATTTCCTTCCTGATAGAATCATACTTATTCATCACGATTGGTTTGTGTTTATCTATGAGCAAAAAATACGAAGCCGCAGATATTGAGGTACTGAGTGGATTAGAGCCAGTAAGAAGAAGGCCTGGCATGTATACGGATACCTCACGACCGAACCATTTAGCCCATGAAGTAATCGATAACAGTGTGGATGAGGCCCTTGCTGGTCATTGCAAAAAAATCGATGTAATACTATACAATGATGGCTCTCTGGAGGTCATTGATGATGGCAGAGGCATGCCTGTGGATATCCACCCTAAAGAAAAAATTCCTGGTGTTGAATTAATTTTGACCAGACTGCATGCCGGAGGAAAGTTTAATAAAGATAATTACCAATACTCGGGCGGTTTGCATGGTGTGGGTGTTTCTGTCGTGAATGCTTTATCAAAAAACTTAGAGGTTTGGGTCAGACGAAATGGGTCTGAGATGAACATGAGTTTTTCAGGTGGAAAAAAACAAGGTGATTTAGAAGACGTTGGTAGTGTAGGAAAAGCTAATACAGGCACCACAATTCGATTTTGGCCGGACCCGCAATATTTTGATTCGCCTAATATTTCTGCATCAAAATTACAACATGCACTTAAAGCGAAAGCGGTTTTATGCCCAGGATTAAAAGTTACATTAAAAATAGAAAAAACTGGAGAAAAAGAGGAGTGGCAATACACAGAAGGGCTTGAGGAATATCTCATTGAAGCAATTGGTGAGACAAAGCATATTCCAGACTCACCATTTAGCGGAAGCGTAACCGGTGAGAATGAAGCTGTGGATTGGGCTCTCGTTTGGTTGACAGAAGAGGGTAATAATTTATCAGAAAGTTATGTAAACCTGATCCCAACAGCTCAGGGTGGAACTCATGTCAATGGGCTCAGAACAGGATTGGCGAATGCTTTAAGAGAATTTTGTGAATTTCGTAGTTTACTTCCTAGGGGAGTATCACTTGCTCCTGAGGATGTATGGGATGATGTCAATTTTGTTCTAAGCGTTAAGTTAGAAGATCCTCAGTTTTCAGGACAAACAAAAGAAAGACTGTCTTCAAGAGAATCTGCAGCCTTTGTGACAGGAATTGTAAAAGATGAGTTTGCTTTATGGTTAAATCAACACCCAGAAACAGGCGATTTAATTGCTCAACTGGCTATCGAGAGAGCACAAAAAAGAATAAAAAGTGCTAAAAAAGTAGTTAGAAAAAAAATTGTTTCTGGGCCATCTCTTCCTGGGAAATTGGCAGATTGCACTTCTCAAGAACCGGAACTTTGCGAGTTATTCCTTGTGGAGGGTGATTCTGCTGGCGGTTCAGCAAAACAAGCTAGAGACAGAGTAACTCAGGCGATCATGCCGCTTAGGGGGAAAATATTAAATACATGGGAAGTCGATACAACAGAGATCTTAGCTTCACAGGAAGTTCATGATATTAGCGTGGCTATTGGTGTTGATCCGGTGAATAGCAATATTGAAGAACTTAGATATCATAAAATTTGTATTCTGGCTGACGCTGATTCAGACGGGTTGCATATTGCTACATTGATTTGTGCCTTATTTTTAAGGCATTTTCGAGAATTGGTGCAAGCCGGTCATATTTATATTGCAATGCCACCATTATTCAGAGTTGATGCAGGAAAGAAGGTTTTTTATGCTCTTGATGAAGCTGAAAGAAAAGCCATTTTAGATAAATTAGAAAAAGAGAGTTTTAAAGGAAAAATTACAGTAACAAGATTTAAGGGTTTAGGTGAAATGAATCCTCAACAACTTAGAGAAACCACTATGAATAGAGATACTAGGAGATTGGTTCAGCTGAGCATCACTGAAAATGATGATAGTGATGAGTTGATGGATATGCTGCTTGCTAAAAAGCGTGCTAGCGAACGAAGAGAATGGCTAGAAAATAAAGGCGATTTGGCGGAAGTATAAATATGAAAAATCAAGAACTAAACTTTGACGGTAATATTGAAAAATTTTCTCTTAAAGACTACAGCGAAAAGGCCTACCTAAATTACTCGATGTATGTGCTTTTGGATCGAGCGCTACCTCAGATTGGAGATGGGCTCAAACCTGTTCAACGAAGAATTATCTATTCCATGAGTGAACTTGGGTTATCTGCAGGGCAAAAACCGAAAAAATCAGCAAGGACAGTCGGCGATGTCATCGGTAAATTTCATCCACATGGAGATTCTGCTTGTTATGAAGCAATGGTTTTGATGGCACAAGAATTTTCTTACCGATATTCAATTATCGATGGCCAAGGTAATTGGGGATCATCTGATGATCCAAAATCCTTTGCAGCGATGCGTTATACAGAATCCAGATTAAAACCGTACGCAAAAATTTTACTTCAAGAGTTAGGGGAAGGAACCGTCGATTGGGTACCAAACTTTGATGGCACTCTAAAAGAGCCTGTTGTTATGCCAGCGCGTCTACCTAATATTCTTCTAAATGGTACGACGGGTATTGCAGTAGGTATGTCGACAGATATCCCGCCTCATAATTTATGTGAAATTTCAAAAGCATTGATTCAGATTATCGATAACCCCGATGTCACTCTTGGGAAACTAATGAATAACATCAAAGGTCCTGATTTTCCTACAGGGGGTGAGCTTGTATCCTCAAGGAGCGATATACGCAGTATCTATAAAACAGGAAATGGGACTCTAAAGTTAAGGGCAACCTATCAGGAAGAAGGAGATGATATTGTCATAACAGCACTTCCTTACCAGATATCAGGAAATAAGATACTTGAGCAAATTGCTTCACAGATGAGAAATAAGAAGCTTCCAATTGTTGAGGATCTTAGAGATGAATCTGATCATGAGAATCCAATTAGGCTAGTCATTTCGCCAAAATCTAAACGTGTAAACAAAGACGAATTGATGTCACATCTTTTTTCAACTACATCGTTAGAAAAAACAGTTCGCGTAAATATGAATATTATAGATCTGGATGGAAAACCAAAAACGTATGGTTTGAAAGAGGTATTAACCGAGTGGTTGGTTTTTCGAGAAAATACTGTTAGAGCAAAACTTAAACACAGACATCAGATCGTCTCAGATAGGTTACATATTCTTGATGGATTATTTATTGCGTATTTGAATATCGATGAGGTGATCAGAATAATCCGAAATGAAGATAACCCTAAACAATCTCTTATGGATCAATTTTCGTTAACAGAAATTCAAGCTGATTCTATACTTAATCTGCGATTAAGGTACTTAGCCAAACTTGAAGAAATCAAGATCAAGACAGAGCAAAGTGAGCTCGATATTGAAAGAAAAAATATTGAAGAAATACTTAATAATAACAATAAGTTAAAAGATTTAATTAAACTTGAAATTGAAGAAGATACCGCAGCTTATGGGGATGACAGAAAAACCAATATAGTTGAAAGAGAAGCAGCGCAAGCAATAGATGAAACTCAATTGGTGGCGAGTGAACCAGTGACAATTATCTTGTCTCAACGTGGATGGGCGAGAGCCGCTAAGGGTCATGATATCGATCCACAATCTCTAAATTATAAATCAGGAGATGACTTTTGTGCATCAGCTCAGGGTCGAAGTAATCAGAATGCAATGTTCCTGGATAGCACTGGGCGAATTTATAGTTTGATGGCTAACCTTTTACCTTCTGCACGTGGCCAAGGTGAACCTTTATCAGGACGCTTTAATCCGCCAGACGGTTCTGAGTTTTGTGGCGCATTAATCGGTAAGCCCGAAGATCATTGGTTGCTTGCTAGTGACGCTGGATATGGTTTTATTGCAAAATTATCTGATTTGGCATCAAGAAATAAAGCTGGAAAATTAATTCTTAGGGTTCCTGAGGGAGGAAGACCAATCGTTCCCACGCCAATTGAAAAGGATAGAGCGCTTTTAATTGCTGCCGTTAGTTCAATCGGTAAACTGTTGCTATTTGACGTCTCTGATCTCCCAGAGCTCGCAAAAGGGAAAGGTAATAAATTGATAAATATACCAACTAAGAAATTTAAATCTGGAGAAGAAAAACTTGTCGGTGTTGGGATCCTTAACGAAGGTGATAATCTTAATGTTTATAGAGACGATAAAAATTCTATGACACTGAAGTGGAAAGATCTTCAGGAGTTTTTATCAGAGCGAGCATTACGCGGCAAAAATTATTCTAAAAAATTCAAAAAAGCAATTCGTCTAACAATAGAAAGATCCACAAAAAAAGAAGATAATAGTCAAGATGATTAAAATAATAGGATAACAATGGCAACTTATAATACAAATGTTTTTAAATCTGGTTTACGTATCATTCTTGATCAAGATCCTTATATTATTGTTGAAAATGAATTTGTTAAACCTGGAAAAGGGCAAGCTTTTAATCGTGTACGTGTGCGAAACCTTAAAACTGGAAAAGTTATTGATAAAACATTTAAGTCTGGTGAAAATGTTGAAGCAGCGGATGTTGTTGATAAAGATATGCAGTTTTTATATGCCGACGGTGAGATGTGGCATTTCATGGAGCAGGATACATTCGAGCAATATGCCGCAAATGAAGCAGCTATAGCGGATGCAAAAAATTGGTTAAAAGATCAAGATATCTGCCAAGTAACGCTATGGAATAATGAACCAATAGTTGTAATTCCTCCTAATTTTGTTGAACTCGAGGTTATTGAAACAGATCCTGGTCTTCGAGGGGACACAGCAAGTGGAGGAATTAAACCAGCAAAATTGTCTACGGGTGCCGTAGTTCGTGTTCCTTTGTTTATTGAAGAGGGCGAAATACTTAAAATTGATACACGCTCAAAAGAGTATGTATCCAGAGTCAAATAATATTTATTATCTAAACTGAAAAGACACTAAGCTCATCTAAGGATTTTTTGCCTTCTGCAATCATGTGAATCCGATCAAAACCCACGGCAACTCCTGAGCACGCGGGTATACCTCTCATCATAGAATCGATAAACTCTTTGTCCAATGGCCTTATTTTGAGTTTATTCTTTTTTCGATAATCTTGATCTTTTTGAAATCGCTCATAAATTTCTTTCGCATCAGTTAGCTCGACATAACCATTAGCTATTTCAATATCGTTATGAAATACCTCGAATCTCTCGGATATTTTTTTATCGTCAGCGCATATTTTAGCCAATGCTGCTTGTGATGCTGGATAGTTAGTTATTACTGTCAATTCATTCTTGTTAAATTTTTTACAAATTTCCGTAGCTAATAAAAAATCTAGATAGTGATTCTTGTCATTTGCAAATTGAATTTCTAAGTTTTTATCGAATTGATATTTTTCTTGTATTTCTGATATTCCATTATTGATCGGATCAATATTCAGGAATTTAATGAATGCTTCCTGATATGTCAGGACAGTGATATTTTGAATTAAGCTATCATCATCAATGATGCATGCGATTATATTGCACGTGTCTTTGATAATACCTGTAAGGTCAAAATGCAATCGATACCATTCTATCATTGTAAATTCAGGTGAATGAATCGAACCCTTCTCGTAATCTCGAAATACTTTACAAATTTGATATATATCACCATAACCCATAGAAAGAAGTGTTTTCATTGAAAATTCAGGAGATGTCTGCAGATAAAACGGTCCATCATTTATCGTTACTTGGACACTCTCGATATTTATATCTGAAACCGCGCTTTTGGAGGTTACCGGTGTATCAACCTCAAGAACATTTTGTTCTTTAAAATAATCTCTTATTCGCTCGATTCTTAGCGAGCGTCTTTTTGAAATTTCTAAATATTCATTTATATTCTGATTTTTTAATGAATTATTATTTTTCATATGTGTTGATATTATTATTCAAGTGGCCGATTGATTTTCCCATTTGAATACTTTGACCTTCTCTAAGCTTATCGGACCAGAACATAAAATCCTTTGGATAAATCATAATAACGGTCGATCCCATATTAAACCAACCAAGTAGATCGCCTTTTTTTATTTGAGTCGGTTTCATCTTTTCAAAAGGCAACGTGCTTGAATTTCCCTTCCCTTTTGGTTTTATTTCACCTGTCCATGGTGTTGAGATACTGCCTACATTCAAGGCACCGACGAATATCACTATAATTTCTACTCCGTCTTTTTCAATGTAACATGTGACACGTTCATTTTTCGCAAAGACCTCTGGTATAAATTCGGTTGTGATTTTATTCACACTGAATAGATTTCCTGGAATGTGATCTATTCTTGTAATCCGCCCATCTATTGGAGAATGCACTCTATGGTAATTAAAAGGCGCCAAGTAAATAGTTGAGAACTGCCCATTTACAAATTGATTGATCTCATTTTTAGGTCTGCACACTAAATCCTGGAGCAAATAATCATGATTTTTTGCTTGAATAAGAGTTTCTTCATTGATATCTCCATATACTGTTAGTGTTCCATCTACTGGAGAGCATAATGTTTTCTCTGATTGGGGAATTGGTCTCGCGTCTTTTTTTAATTCTCTGATAAAAAAATCGTTAAATGTATCAAAATCTATTGGTATTACTTTTTTTACTTCTTCGGTATTAATTTCATATAAATTGATAAATTTTTCTATCAAAAAGTTTTTTATTGGAGGATATTTGATTCTGGCAATCTTGTTGATAAAACGAGTAATAAGAAGTTTTGGCAAAAGATTTTGTAATTTTATTAATAACCAGATGGTAATCGAGCGCATAAATCTTCCCGTATGGGCAATAGGTTACATTTTCTAGAATCGAGACTTGGCTGGAACCACTATATCGATATTACTGTCATTTGAAAGCTCGATACTTAGCTTTATATCTTGTCCAATTGATATTGATGAAGTGGGCTCAAAAAACATAAAATGTTTTCCTCCTCTTTCAAGAAGGACGGCGTCATTTTGAGGGATGAATAAGTTTTCTATTTCAATCATTCTTGCGATTCCATCGCTTATTATCGTCTCATGAATTTCTACTGACTTAAAGTCAGGACTAGTGATAGATTCGATTGTAATGCCCTCATTACCGTTATTTTTAATTTTTGCATAACCCGAGGTGACTGAATTACCTGGTAATGGAGCATAAACCTCGAGATCATCGAAAGTTAAAGCTGATTTTTGAGAATCACAAGCGAATAAAAAAAGTAGTATTGACATAGAGAATAGAGATCTCATTAGCTTTCCTTTAGTATTAGTGGCAGATCACTTACAAAGTGTTCAATGCTGTGAGGCGCACTAAAGACAGCATGAAATTCCGCATTTTTATTGATTAATATTACAGCTGCAGAGTGATTAACTGAGTAATTCTCACCCTCGTGCTTGTTTGCATTATAGAAAATTCCAAGCTGGCTTGTTAGTTTGTCAAGCTCTTCATTTTTCCCGGTAACTCCTGATACATTTTCCCCAAATGATCTTACGTATTTTTGGAGTATTTCGCTTGTATCTCTATCTGGATCAACACTAACCATTATGATATCAGGGGTCCAATCCAGCTTATCAGCTAATTCTTTATTTGCTTGTGCAAGTTGATGAAGAGTTAAAGGGCATACGTCTGGACAGTGGGTATAGCCAAAAAAAAGCAGACTCCATTTATCCTTTAAAGATTGATTACTAAAAACTGAATCATCGTCAGCAGTTAACATAAATTCATCTAATTTTATTGGTTTGGTTAATACAGTAGAATATTCGGGTGATTTTGAGGAGCAACCTAAAATGAAAGTTGCTATTATCGATAAACTCAAAATTTTCTTTGGTAAAGTCATTGGTAATCATTTGATTTTATTGAGGTCAAAAATTATACCTTACCATATGATATTTGCATGTTAATTTAGGAATATTGTTGATAAGAATTGTAAAGACAAAATCTTTTATAGTAGTAGGCTAAAAGTAATTAAATTGAAGTTTTTTAAAATATGATCAGTGTTGAGCGCCTTATAAGAGAAACCGCGGATCGTTTCATTGGATCTGATATAACCTATGGTCATGGAACAGGCAATGCGATTGATGAGGCTGCATATTTGATTTTTGGTTATCTCAATTTAGATCATAGTAATCCTCAATTGGCCTACAAAAAAAGGGTCTCAAATAGTGAGCTGGAGAAGCTAGAGTTACTCATAAATCGCCGAATTTATGAAAATTACCCAGTGGCTTATTTGATTAATCAAGCGTGGTTTGCTGGCTTGAAGTTTTTTGTTGATGATAGAGTTTTAGTGCCAAGATCACCCATGGGTGAATTAATCAGCAAAAGACTTCAACCATGGATAGGAGATCGAACTTTAAAAAGAGCCATGGATATGGGTACTGGAAGTGGCTGTATAGCTGTTGCATTAGCTGAATATTTTCCTGATCTAGAAGTTGATGCTGTCGACTATTCAATAGATGCTTTGGACGTTGCGAGAAAAAATGTGCAATCTCATAGAATGGGAAAAAATATTAATCTTATTCATTCTGATTTTTTCAAAGAGATAGAATCTAATCATCTTATAGAGAAATATGACTTAATAATTTCTAATCCCCCTTATGTCGATGAAAAAGATATTCAAGAAATGGCACCTGAATTTCATTATGAGCCCCTCATTGGTTTAGCATCAGGGAAAGATGGATTAGAATCTGTTAAAATAATATTAGAAGAAGCATATAAATATATGACAGATCTGGGGTTATTAATTGTTGAAGTAGGAAACAGTCGAAATGCACTCGAGCGTAATTTTCCTCACCTTCCTTTTATCTGGATTGATTTTGAATGCGGCGGAGAGGGAGTGTTTTTATTGACTAAGCATGATCTTGAGAACCATAATGCTGAAAATAGTGAGCTATAGAGAAAATTATGTCTGGTAATACATTTGGAAAATTATTTACTGTTACAACCTTTGGAGAGAGTCATGGTATCGCTCTAGGATGCATTGTGGATGGTTGCCCTCCAGGAATGAATTTAACCGAAGAAGACATACAAGAAGATCTTGATAGACGCAGTCCAGGGAGATCAAAACACACTACTCAGCGAAAAGAACCGGATAAAGTGGAGATATTGTCTGGAGTATTTGAGGGAAAAACTACAGGAACTCCAATAGGATTGATCATTAAAAATAAAGATCAAAGGTCAAAAGATTACAGTGATATCAAAGATAAATTCAGACCCGGTCATGCTGATTACACCTATCAACAAAAATATGGAATACGTGATTATCGAGGCGGTGGAAGATCCTCCGCTAGAGAAACTTCTATGCGAGTCGCTGCTGGAGCGATCGCTAAAAAATTCTTACGAGAAAAATTTACCATGGAAATTCATGGTGTTCTCACTCAAATTGGACCGATTGAGTTAGCGATTGTTGATAAACATTACGCAAACAAAAACCCATTCTTTTGTGCCGATCCCAGTCGTATTGATGAAATTAGTAAATTCATGGATGATTTGAGAGAACAGGGTGATTCTATTGGTGCTAAAATTAGTGTTGTCGCAAATAACGTTCCTGTTGGTTTGGGTGAGCCAGTTTTTGATAAATTAGAGGCTGATATCGCTCACGGCTTAATGAGTATCAATGCAGTAAAGGGTGTTGAAATCGGTTCTGGTTTCGCATCAATAACTCAAAAAGGAAGCGAGCATAGAGATTCGCTTTCTGATCAAGGTTTTAAAAAGAATGACTCAGGCGGAACACTTGGAGGGATTTCTTCTGGGCAAGATCTTCTAGCAAGTATCGCACTTAAACCTACTTCGAGTGTATCAATCTCTACCTCTACTATAAATAAAGACGGGGAAAATACCGAAATCACTACAAAAGGACGGCATGATCCGTGTGTTGGTCTCAGAGCGGCACCCATTGCGGAGGCAATGGTTGCATTGGTTCTTATGGATCATTATCTGCGTCATCGCGCTCAAAACTCTGATGTAGATTCACAAACACCAATTATCGATTCTAGTGTATAATCTGATCGCTAAAAAATAGCGTTATTCAATTTAAATTTTAAAGGAATAAGATAATGTTTGAGAATATAAATTTCGCTGTAGTTGGTGCCACTGGGGCTGTTGGTGAGGTTATGCTGAGTATTCTTTCGGAAAGAAATATACCAAGTAAAAATATTTTTCCACTAGCGAGTAATCGTTCTTTAGGCAAGCAAGTGGATTATGGTAATACAAAACTTGACGTGATTGATCTTGAAAAATTCGATTTCTCCAATACGCAAATAGGGCTTTTTTCTGCTGGAGCAGGCGTCTCTGAGATCTATGCACCGAAAGCGGCAAATTCAGGGTGTGTCGTTATTGATAATACTTCTCAATTTAGATACGAAGACGATATCCCACTCGTAATATCTGAAGTGAATCCAGAAAAAATCGCTGAATACAAGAATCGTGGAATCATAGCCAATCCGAATTGCTCAACAATGCAAATGTTAGTGGCTTTAAAACCCATTTACGATGCTGTAGGAATTAAAAGAATCAATGTTGCTACATATCAAGCTGTTTCAGGTGCGGGAAAAGAAATGATTGAAGATCTAGCGCATCAAACATCTGCCTTGCTTAATGGAAAACCAGTCGAAAGAAAGGGAAAAGCCAAGCAAATTGCTTTTAATGCTATACCTCATATAGATAAGTTTCTCGAAAATAGGTACACCAAAGAAGAGATGAAAATGGTTTGGGAAACGCAAAAAATACTCAACGACAAAAATATTCTTGTTAATCCAACTGCTGTTAGAATACCTGTTTTTTATGGGCATTCAGAAGCTGTTCACTTAGAAACTAACACAAAAATAAATCAAGCTGATGCAGTTAAATTGATGAATGACGCAGAGGGTGTTGAGGTTATAGATGGTGTTGATATGGGAGAGTATCCAACCGCAGTTTCTGATGGATCAGGAACAGACCCAGTATATGTTGGCAGAATAAGAGAAGATATCAGTCATGAAAATGGGCTTAATCTATGGATCGTTGCAGATAATATAAGAAAAGGTGCGGCACTTAACACAGTTCAAATTGCTGAAATTTTGATAAGAGAGTACCTGTAAAAGAAAGTTTAATAAATTGTGTAATCTTTGATTATACTTTGACTATGTCAATATTTTGTTGGGTGATTTTTTGATTTCAAGAAAATGGGTAGCTCTATTCTTTCTATTCATGCAGAGTCTGTATGCTTTTGAGCTAAAAAACTTAACTGTTAATTCTTATCTAAACTCGTCACTTGATTTGAGTATATCCATCTATGATATTGATGTAGATGAAAAATTAGATGAAATATCAATAAAGCTCTCTGGTGAGGATAGATACAATCAATTTGGAATCGACCGTCCCGCTTTCATTGAGGATCTCAGGATTTTCATTGATAAAAATAAAATGGATCCCAGTGACCTAAAAATAAACATCACCTCATCATCACCAATAAGCCAATCGTCTTTTTTGTTACTATTGGAATTAATCTATGACAATGAATTAACAACAAAATCTATCCCAGTTACTCTCTATCTACAAACTGTCTCGGGTGATTATCAGATTCAACCTGGAGACACACTTTGGAGCATTGCTTTCAAAAATAGACCGGGAGACGATTTATCAATGGATCAGACAATGATTGCTTTTTATCAGATGAATTACGAGTTCTTTGCAAAAAATATCGATGATATTAAGCAAGGAGTAGTTAAAATTCCTACCAGAGATTTTATCAGCGAAATTGATTCGGACTCTATTTTCAATACCAATGATTTATCTGTATATAAAGAGCAAGTGTATGAGCGAAATATTTCTCTAACAGATAATGCTATAAACCAGCCGGACAAAGAAAGTATTCTTGCCATCAAAACAACATCAGCAACCGATCCTCAAATTGAAACTAGTAATAATACAACTAGCGAAAAAAAAGATAGAATTGTCGCATCACCTGAAGTAATGGAAGAAACCGAAGAAGATACTCTACAAAAATTAGACACAAAACCTTCGCCATCAGTAAAAGTTATTTATAAAAAAAGTAACTCAAATTTCAATAAAATTATCGATTTTATTGATACTTTTTGGGCTTTGTTATCCTTATCAGTAGCATTGATAGTAATTATCGTTTGGGGTATTTTGAGTAGATACAAAAGTGAAAAATCTTCTGTGATTGAATTAGAGCAATCTATTGCTATGAATGAGATTGCAACAAAACTTGATCTTGCGAGAGCTTATGTTGATATGGGCGAGCCCGATGGTGCTTATGAGATTTTAGAGGAAGTATTAGAGCATGGTGATAAATCTCAAAAACAACTTGCTAAGAAA
>ERZ802830.987-NODE-987-length-27766-cov-26.1601_pt1 | contig 27766 bp, 28 predicted proteins | sample MGYA00345654_ERZ802830 | MGnify/ENA primary metagenome ERZ802830 (study PRJEB30503, sample SAMEA104212375) | marine metagenome | biome: Westerlies Biome; feature: [SRF] surface water layer (ENVO:00010504) within the epipelagic zone...; material: water...
CTCCGGCATTGATGGCATGGGCTAACTCGGGTTCGGACTCCGCTTGATCGACAGCTGTGTAAGCGCCGGCGTTGAGAACCCAATCCGGTTGGCACTTCTGAACAGCGATTCGGCAGGCATCAGCATCGGAGAGATCCAGCTCCTGGCGGGTTGTGGAGATGAGTTCAACGTTGTCAGGCGCTGCATCCAGTAACGCCTGGCCCAGCTGCCCTCCAGCTCCAGTGAGCAAAACCTTCATGGGAAAAGATCTCCTGATGCCTTTGCCGAGAGGAAGTCAGGGGCTTCAGCGTCTTTGTCGGACAGGCTGATGGCGGTGCCATTTAATTCCGCTTGTGGCCAATCAATAGCCAAGCTCGGATCGTCCCATCGAATGGCACGTTCACACGCTTTATTCCAAAAACCACGAGCTTTGTACTGCACTTCTGCAACGGCACTTAGGGTAAGGAAACCATGGGCAAACCCCTCTGGGATCCAAAGCTGGGCTTTGTTTTCAGCGCTTAAGACAGCACCAACCCATTGACCACATGTGGGCGATGTTTGTCGAATATCGATTGCTACATCAAAAATAGATCCCACACTGGAACGGACAAGCTTGGCTTGTGGTTCAGGGGCTAATTGATAGTGCAAACCTCTTAGAACCCCTTGGATCGATCTTGAATGGTTGTCTTGGGAAAACTCCACGGTCTGTCCGACGGCTTCGTTGAAACGCGTTTGGTTCCAGCTTTCAAAAAACCAGCCACGGTCGTCGCCAAAGGCCCTGGGTGTAATGAGCAGCGGGCCCGAAATGGTGGTTCCTTGCGATGTTTGCAGGGTTTCAACATTCATGCGCTCACCTCCAGGCTGGTTTGCAGAGCAGCATGGTCGCTCACATTTTCTTCGAGCATTTGCAGGAGATAAGTTCCATAGCCGCTTTTTTGCAGCGGTTGTGCGAGCCGATTGAGCTGCTCGCTGTCAATCCAGCCCTGTCTCCAAGCCACTTCTTCAGGACAGCCCACTTTCAACCCTTGTCGATGTTCGAGGGTGCGGATGTAGCTGGCCGCATCATTGAGCGAGTCGCATGTTCCCGTGTCGAGCCAGGCCATTCCTCGTCCCATCAGTTCAACTCGAAGCTGCCCTTCGTTCAGATACATCGCGTTGAGATCGGTGATCTCGAGTTCACCACGGGGAGAGGGTTCGACTTTTCGGGCACGCTCCACCACGGTGTGGTCGTAGAAATAGAGGCCCGTAACGGCGTAACGACTTTTGGGATGGGTGGGCTTTTCCTCCAGGCTTAAGACCTTCCCTTGAGCGTCAAATTCAGCCACTCCATAGCGCTCGGGATCGCTAACGGGGTAGGCAAAAACCGTGGCCCCCTGCTGTTGTTCATTGCTGTTCATCAGCTGGGGAATGAGGTCGTGCCCGTGGAAGAGGTTGTCTCCTAAAACAAGGGCCGCGGGTGCGCCATCGAGGAAGTCGGCTCCGATCAGAAAGGCTTGGGCGAGTCCGTCTGGACTGGCCTGTGTGGCGTATTGGATTGCCATGCCCCAGGCAGAGCCATCACCAAGCAACCGCTCGAACGCATCCCGATCATGGGGGGTTGTGATGATCAGAACGTCCCTGATTCCCGCCAGCATCAAGGTGCTGAGGGGGTAATAAATCATTGGTTTGTCGTAGACGGGCAGGAGCTGTTTGCTCACTGCTTGGGTGATGGGATGTAGGCGCGTGCCGCTGCCACCGGCCAGGATGATTCCCTTCCGCTTCGGTGCCGTTCCCATCCTGCTGTTGCCAGTCCCAACCTCGGCTTATTACAGCATGAGAGATCGTTCGTTTCCTTGAGAATGGCCTTCGGATCTTGGGTTTTGCCCCTTTGAGGGATCAGGATTTTGGCGGTTGGAGTTGTGATCGGATTTGAGCGGCCAAGACGGGATTCCGTTCCGAGATCACCTGCTCCCAGGCATCAATCTCCTGATGCATCGGATTATCCCGAAGCAGTGAAACTTTCAGAAAGGGAAAGTTCTTTACTTCAATTAACTCTTTCCAGGCTGTATGCAAAATATTTCCATTGGCATGTTGTGTGTAAAGACTTTCTGTTTTGAACCCGGCTTTTTGCAGGCAAATAGGTAGACCAACTTCGTATTTCTTGATCAAATCACGTTTACGAGGCCATAATTCCAGTTGATTCCAAAAGCTTTGAAAAGCATCACTTTGAATCACTGGTTTTTGAAATGCAAGAAAAGCAGATTGGAGATGGGGTGCATACATTTGGTCATCGGTGAGTCCAATGACGTCTGCGCCGCTTGCTTTTAGTCGTTGAAACAAATCGTCGAGGGGTGTGATTGGCCCCCAAAAACTGTCATTTGTGAGAATGAGTTGATCGATGTTGTCTATATCTCTTTTCAGCCAATTCAGGGCTGCCATCCAGCTGCCAAAGTCATACCCTTCGTTGCGGCGAATCAAAATGGCGCGGCAACATCGTTTGAGCTTTCGCAAGGTGTTCCAGTGCCATCGGAGGCCTGGCGAAGCCGAGACCAAAACGACATCTCCAAATTGTGCGTAACTCTCCAAAAGTTTGAGCAGATCTGGGCGTAAACGGTTGGATGGATCAAAATGAGCCATCACAATCAAGGGCCTGTTGTTATTTGATTTCCAGCCCCGTTGCTTCCAGCGGCTGATCTGCTGAGGCTTCACACGGCCAGACGACTGAGGTGCAGGATCTTTGGGTTGGAAGCGGTTGCTGTGGGGATGGAGGTTGTGACTAAACAGTGGATCTCCAGTTTCAAAGAGTCCAGCATGTTTATGTCGCAAATAACCCGACTCGCGTTGATGTCGGGCTAGGGCCTCTCCTGATTGATCTTTGCCGCGACTCACTGATTCATGGTGAATGATATCAACAAACGGCGTGACAACAACAGAGCCTTCCAGTTGTCGCAATCGCAGGCACAGATCTACATCGTTGAAGACCACTGCGAGTTGTTCATCGAACCCACCAATTTGATCAAAATCAGCGGTTCTAAGCATCAAACAGGCAGCAGTGGCTGCAATCCACTCTTCTTGCACTCCTAAGGGAGTGAACATATCAATGGTGTTGAGTTCAGAAAGGTATTTGCCGGGTTCCAACACACAGCGTCGTTCCCCTTGGATGAGCACAACCCCGTGATGTTGGATGCTGTTGTTGGGGTAACGCAGGCGTGCACCAACGGCCACTGTGTGGCGCACTGCGAAAGGATCGAGGAGTCTTTGAAGAATATTTTCAGAGCGGACTTCGATATCGTTGTTTAGAAGTAAGAGATGTGTGCCCTGGCAATAAGGACGTGCAAAATTATGAATCTGTGCGTAATTAAAGTCGCAATCCAAGCGCAGCACTGTGACATTGCTCTGAATGCGCTGTTGAGCGAGCCAAGTCAAAGTGTCTGGACTCGTGCTGCCGTTATCGATCAAGATCAGTTCATAGGGAATAGTTCCAGCACAACGGCGAATCGACTCCACGCAAACTTTGGTGAGTGCTGCGCTGTCGCGAAAGGGAATCAGAATTGAAACAAATGTGTTGCCTGGTGGAGTCCAATGCACTTGATGGCATCCAGACCATTTGGGATGGGCCGTAATCACCCCGCCAGTCGTCAGAAAATGAGCCCCGCGTTTTCGACAAATACTCAGAGATTCTTGACATTGTGATTCACTGAAAACCAGACGATCTTTTGGGGATGCCACCTCTGGAACGGCGGGATTCGTGGTGATTTTTCGGCTCAGTAGAGCCTGGCTTAAATGCTCACATGTGTGGCGTTGTGCACTGACTTGAAGGCTGAGATCAAGGATCAGATTGTGAAGACATAGGCGTTGCTTTGGGAGTTCTAATTGGTGCAATCGATTGAGTCGAATCGTCACGAGCCCACCGATGCACCCTCGGGTGAGTAGGCGCCAAGGCAGGGCGGATACGCGGTTTTGACGGTTGCCAGGGGGCTGTGTCGGATCGGCACTCCACTGCAATGTTTCATCAGAGCTGAACAACTCAGCCTTGGGTGAAGCTTCGGCGGCTCGACTCAGCAGTAGTGGTGCTTGTGGTGCCAGGCGGTCATCGCCATGGCAAAAGCTCACCAGAGCCTCGTTGGAGGAAGGCAGTGCCGACCACACCGAGTTGAGATCGTCGAGATGTCCATGGATGACGTGGTTCCAGCCGACGGTGTTTTTGTCAGTTGTATTTCCGTCAAGAGTGCTGGCAGCGTTGTTGGCTGGACGAGGCTCCGTTTGTAAAACCACCAACACCAGTGGCAATGGATTGTTCGGTGAGTGAGCGGTTTGCATGGCCGCATCAGGTTCCGGTTGATAGCGGTCGAGATCTTTCCCAAGAGCACGCCGATGGCGGAACCGTTTCCAGCCGAGGGTGGCTAGGTGCTCAAGGGCGCACGCCTTTTGGCGTTGCAATTCTTTTTTCGCGGCTGGACGGAGACCATCGAGGTAGGCCTGTAAGTGGATGGGAGGTAGGTCTGCATACAGGCATGCCTCTCCATGGACGATCTGGGTGAGTCGCCCAGAGCTCACAAGCGTTGTGGCGCCGATGAGATCCGGATGGGCTTGAAGCAGGGCTTTTTCATCGATGCCACTGTGCTGTGGTGCCCAGCTCTGGGGGCTCACCAGTAAAGGAATCGGGATCAGACGAGGATCAAGGCAGGCCACTGGTAGGCCTGGATTTCGCTCCGCCAAGGCTGGCTGTAAGTCTTCCAAGCCAAAGCCCCGCTCAACGACTTGTCGTAGAGCCTGCGTGAGCGACCGATCTGAAGGACTTTGGCTTGACACCATTCGCCTTGGGCTGCCCCTAGTCAAGCCGACCGTTAAGAGGGTCGGGCTCGTCCGGTGACGTCCCGCATAAAGTTTCAAAAGGGAACAGCGTTGGAGATGGCCGCACGTCGAGATTGGTTGCTGGGACGATTCCCTTGGGCACGATCCCGACCGAGTGTTGAATGCGCCGCTGCTGAGTGCAACGAATCATCGGATGGTGCAAGTAAATCTTCGCTAACCGAACGCGATCCCCATCTGATGGACGTGCTTCGTGAGGTCATTGCCCTCCGTCAGGCTGGGGATGTTCAAGCGTCTTTAGCGCTTGTTGATCGTTCCCTCGCGGAAGGGATGTCCAGTAATTATTTGTTGGATAACCGAGCCAGAGCCCTTGCCCAATTGAATCGTGAGAATGAAGCCATTCAGATTTGGGAGGTTCTTTCTGAATGTGGTGATTTGGAGTTGCAGGAGAAGTCCAAGCGATTAGTTTTCCAGCAAAAATGTCGCTGTGTCTTGCATCGTGTCTTGTATTTTTCACGGCTGGGAGATGCACGTGAAGCGCTCGCGATTCTTGATCGTGCACAGGCTGAAGGAATCGAAAATAACATGCTCCTGGATAACCGTGCTCGCATATTTGTGCAGTTGAATCGTCATCTTGAAGCGATATCTATTTGGAAAAAATTGTCTCAATCGGATCCCAGTAAATACAATGCAATTTTAATCAATCAATTGGTTGGTGCCTTGCAGTTGATTTGCCGATCGCAAGGATGGGATGCGCAATATTTTAATCAAGATTTTGAAACGTTGGATGCGCTAGAGAGAGGAGTTTTGAAGGAATGTGAGCTACTTCGTAGACGTGGTTATGCCCAGGCATTGATCCAACTTGTTGATAAAGCATTAGAAACTGGGTTCGAATCCCCATGGCTTGTTATTGCAAAAGCCAATGCTCTGATTGAGCTTGAAAATTTTGTTGATGCCCAGAACCTTTTAAATCATTTCAAGAATTCTGTTCATGAACAACACCCTCTTGCTGCCATGGAACAAATGCTGGATGCTCTGTCTGGTGATGTTGAAGTGGAGCTTGTCGTGCGGGCTGCGGTTCGATTCAAAGCAAAGGGAGATCTGGATGCAGCTCAAGACTTGTTAGTGCAGGCGCTACTGCAGAATCATTCTTGTGTGCTTTACGAAGAGACGTTGCAGGAGCTCTTGGTTGAACGGGGGGAGAAAAACCCTGCGCTTCAGGCCTTTAAATTGTTTTTAGGGGAAGCCGAGAAGATGCAAACCGCTGCACTCATCTCAGGCCAATGAGCAGGGAGCTTTAATGGCGCGTTGGTTTTGTCGCTTGGATCCGGATGATCACTCCGCTTGGCAGCGGGGTGATCTCGAGGCGCAGGCGAGATCTCTTTCTATTCAGGGTTGGCTCCTTTCCATTGATGTGGATGGCCAAGGCAATCTTGTTCAGTTCCCGAACCCTCCTTCTGCTCCCGATCTTCCTTGGGCATGGGAATTGCATTGCAGTGATCCACTCTCTCCTCAAGCAGAACGAAATTTGCTGGCATCGCTTCAAGAGGCTTGGTGCTCAGAGCATGTTCTGCATCTTTTAGGCCGCCCCGTCATCGTATTGCGTGGTTTGAAAAATTTGAGCTCATCAAAATTTGCTCTTCAACGATTCCGAAAATTGCATGATCAATTGTTGATTCTCAGTAGTGATTTTCGACCCATCAGTGGACTTGAAGAGAACGATCTGGATGTTGATGGGTGGTTGGACTCATCGCCCGATCAAATGATTTATATCCGAAATTTAAAGCAGGCTCATCATCGTTTAGCCGGCTCAGGCTTAGAAGTTCCTGGGGTTTGGCCGATGGATCAAGACCTTGAAAAGGTTTCGAGTGATTCGCCGAATGAGCTTTATCGGGAATGGCTCGAGCAAGCTTCGGCCTGGAGTGAGTTGGCGAATGATGGGGCGATTGATGCCCCTGTATGCATACAAGATTGGGCGGGACACTGTCGCTTGATGACGCCTTCATCTTTGAAGGAGAAAAGTGTTGAGCCTGAGCGTTGGAATGTGATGCAAACCCCATCTACTGATGAACGTGGTTGGGGAGAATCTTCCCCAGATCATCTGGCCCTGATGATTCATGGTTTTTATCCCGATGTTTTAGACGACATCCTTTTGAAATTACCAAGCTTTTGTGCGGGAACGGTTGGCACTCAGCTTGATCTTTATGTCAGCACGCCAATGGATCAGATAGATCAGGTTGAAAAGAAGCTTCGTGATCTCGATTTTGCGTGTGTTCGCTTGTTTGGTGTGGAGAATCGTGGGCGAGATGTGGCGCCATTTTTGCTGCATTTGCTGCCGGCTGTGGCTGCAGCTGGTCATCATTTTTTTGTGAAGCTGCATACTAAAAAGTCGCTTCAGTTTGGGATCGACGGGCTCGATAAGTGGTCGCGACATTTGATTGAGTCGCTGTTGAGTGCCGCTGGACTGGAGGCGATTAGATATCAATTCTTGAATGCCAAGGACTTGGGATGTTTGTGCCCATCAGGAACCCTTTTGCCCCTGGCAATTGCTTTGTTTAAGAACAAGGCTCATTTGCATCATTTATTGAGTCATTCTGAGATCAATGGGCGCTGGGCACTGGCGCAAAAATTTGTGGCTGGCAGTATGTTTGCTGGCCGTGTTGAGGCCTTCCGCCCATTGCTCGATCAAGGCTTTTCGCTGGACGACTTTGAACTTGAAGGTGGCCAGTTTGATGGAACATTGGCCCATGCTCTTGAACGTTTAATCTCACTAGAGGTGAAACGTTCCGGTTGGCAGATTAAGGAGATGTCTGGCAATCCTGGGGCGGTTCCAGGTTTTGGCTACGGCTTGGTGGATTGAGCTGCTGAAGCAGGGAAGCAATTAATGCTTTAGCGCGATGTTGTTGGTGTTGATAACTGTCGATCAGTAGGCCTTTGCTTTGAGATTTTTGATAATGGTACTCAAGTTCATCTCGCGTGCTTATGAGTTCTTCTTGTGTGCTATTGAGTTTGTTTTGGAGTGATTGGATTTCATTCTCTTTTACGTTTAAATTATCTTTTAATTTTCTGATTGTTTGTTTGGCGTCTTTCAGTTGTTGTCCAAGCTCGGGCTGGTCTGAAGGTTGGTGTAGTGAGTTCAAGGGGATTTTGATTGGTTTGGGCTGTTAGGTCTCGATCAACCAGTTCACTCTACTTATTTTGCTTCTTGTGCGATCCCGACGATGCTTAAGGAGTTGATGGCGTTATCGATTAATTGGTAGGCATCGTCTGGTGTTGTTGCGCGCATTAAAGAATGGCGGAGTTGTGGTGCCCCTGGGAACCCAGTGCATGTCCAGCTCATATGTTTTCGTGCAATGAGGAGGCCGTGGGATCCTCTGGATGACACCAAATCGTGCAACTGTTCTTTGGCTAAGTGAAGTCTGGCGCCACTGTCTGGTGTTGCAGGAATGGGTCGATTCATGAATGCGGCTTCAATTTGTCCCACCAGCCAGGGTGACCCCATGGTTCCGCGACCCACCATCACGCCATCGGCTCCTGTGATCTCTAAACACCGAAGTGCATCGCTGGGGCTGTTGATATCTCCATTGGCAATCACGGGAATCGTTAAGGCTTGCTTGACCTCCGCGATCGCATTCCAATTCGCTTGGCCTTTGAAACCCTGTTCCCGGGTTCGTCCATGCAAGGTCAACATTTGGGCGCCAGCATTTTGAAGTTGTCGGCACCAAGTGATCGGGTCCGAACTGCTCCCACACCAACCCAGGCGAGTTTTCACGGTGACCGGAATCGACACAGCGTCAACGACCGCCTCCAGGATCTGAGTGGCGAGATCCGGGTCACGGATGAGTCCTGAACCGCCGCCTTTCTTTGCGATTTTTCGGACTGGACATCCCATGTTGATGTCGATCAGAAAGGCCCCAGCCTGTTCGGCACGGCGGGCTGCGTGGGCCATCGCTTGAGGGTGGTGATCGAAGAGTTGAACTGCGATGGGGCCTTCCTCGGCCTTGAGGTCGTCCATCTTTCCGTAACCGTGGCCGAGCTCCAGGCTTGTGGCGTTCACCATTTCTGTGAACAGCAAGGAATCCCGAGACCATCGCCGCACTAACCCACGAAAAATCTTGTCGGTTACGCCCGCCAAAGGCGATTGCAGGACCCGCGAATGAAGCTGTCGGCAGGTGCCATTGCCCGGAAGATGAATGGGGGTTTGCAGGCTTTGGTTCAAAGGTTGGGGATGATCAAGACCACTCCGCTCAGTTTCATCAGCCATGGGTGATCTTTGGCCTGTGAGTCGCGCACTACTGCAACAGATTCTTGAGGATCGTTGCACCGATCGTTTCGTTTGCGAATGCATCTGGGCGCGGCTGGGATATGTACGCGTCGGTGATCAATGGCACGCCGGTCCCACCACATCCAAAGAGTGGTCTGATGCGTTCCCCCTTGGTCCTGAATTGATTGCTCAGCGCCCAGCATCTGTTCGTTTAACCCGCTCGATTCCTAAGCCTCTCAAGCAGCTTTTAAAGGAGCAGCTGGGTTTTGCCGGGTACAAGATCGGTGGGTTGTACCCCCGGCGCACCCGCCGCGCTACTGCGGTGAGTTGGTTGCTGGCATGGCTCGCCCAGCGAGGGGAGCCTTTGCCTGATCAAGGCCCTCTGGCTCAGGAGATGCCTGTCCCGAGTGATCCCGTAAAAGGGCATCCGGGAGATCTCCTGATTTCATGAGATCAAAACCGCTACAGAATCAAGATTCCACGGGTCTGTAGGGTCGAAGATTGATCTGAATCAAGCTCCTTGGCGCGTCCTGTCGTCGCAATTATTGGACGCCCCAATGTTGGCAAGTCCACCCTGGTGAACAGGCTCTGCCGAAGTCGCGAGGCGATCGTGCACGACCAGCCCGGGGTGACGAGGGATCGCACCTACCAAGACGGTTACTGGGGTGACCGTGAGTTCAAGGTGGTGGACACCGGTGGGTTGGTGTTTGACGACGACAGCGAGTTTCTTCCTGAGATTCGTGAGCAAGCGGCATTGGCCTTGGATGAAGCCAGCGTCGCCTTGGTGATTGTTGATGGAAAACAAGGACTCACCGCGGCCGATGAATCGATTGCGGAATTTTTACGTCAGCAGCGTTGTCCCACATTGCTGGCCGTTAACAAGTGTGAGTCCGTCGAGCAGGGACTCGCCATGGCGGCTGAGTTTTGGTCGCTGGGACTTGGGGAGCCTTATCCCATTTCAGCGATCCATGGAGCAGGCACCGCCGAAGTCTTGGATCAAGTCCTCACTTTTTTGCCACCTAAGGATCAGGAAGGTGATGAAGAAGAGCCGATTCAGATGTCGATTATTGGACGCCCGAATGTGGGTAAATCCAGCCTTCTGAATGCCATTTGTGGTGAGCAGCGCGCCATTGTGAGCCCGATCCGAGGCACAACGCGCGACACCATTGATACCAATATTGTGAGGGAAAATCGGCCCTGGCGGCTTGTTGATACAGCGGGCATCCGACGCCGTCGCAGTGTGAATTACGGCCCAGAATATTTTGGAATTAATCGTAGTTTTAAGGCGATTGAACGCAGTGATGTTTGTGTGTTGGTGATTGATGCCCTCGATGGGGTCACTGAACAAGATCAGCGTTTGGCCGGTCGGATCGAGGAAGACGGTCGGGCTTGTGTGGTGGTGGTGAATAAGTGGGATGCCGTTGAAAAAGACAGTCACACCATGTCGGCGACGGAAAAAGAGTTGAGGGCCAAGCTTTATTTCCTCGACTGGGCTCCGATGCTGTTCACCTCGGCGCTTACTGGACAACGGGTGGAGAGCATCTTTGCTCTGGCTGCCTTGGCGGTGGAGCAGCATCGCCGTCGTGTCACCACCTCTGTGGTGAATGAGGTGCTGAAAGAGGCCTTGAGTTGGCGCTCACCACCCACCACGCGCGGCGGCAGGCAGGGAAAGCTGTATTACGGCACGCAGGTGGCCAGTCGGCCTCCCAGCTTCACCTTGTTTGTGAACGATCCAAAATTATTCGGAGACACCTACCGCCGTTATGTGGAACGGCACATTCGCGAAGGCCTTGGCTTTGACGGAACACCGTTGAAGTTGTTTTGGCGAGGTAAGCAGCAACGCGATGCTGAAAAAGAGTTAGCCCGTCAACAGAACCGCAGGGGTTGAGCGATGGACTGGTTGCGTCAGATCCCGATGGGGCAGTACGTCGATGGCTCTGAAGGCTGGCTTCGGCGTCTAGACCCCCGTTTGAAGCTGGCGTGGTCGCTTGTTTTCCTGCTGACCCCCGTCTTGGCAGGTCCTTGGTGGCGTGTTGGTCTCGTGCTGAGTTTGTTCCTGATCACAGCCCTGAGCGGCTTGCCCCGCAAGCTCTGGTGGCGATCGCTGGTGCTGCTGGTGCTGTTGGCCCTTGCCGTGGGTTTGCTGTCCATGCTGCTTCCTGCGGTGGATCCTCCAGCGGCGTTTTCCCTTCGAAACCCTTTGGAGCTGCCCGATGCCACGACCGACGCTCCCAGTTGGGATTTGATCAGGCTTGGACCGCTGCAATGGGGCAACTTCAGCCTTGGTCCGCTTGTGGTGGATCGCGCCTCAGCTCAGCTGGGGTTACGCACGTCGACCTTGATTTTCACGGTGATCCATAGCGTCAACCTTGTGCTCATCACCACCACTCCAGAAGATCTCGTGTGGGGGCTGAGCTGGTACCTCACACCCTTTGCCGTCTTTGGACTTCCGGTGGAGAGGCTGGGATTTCAATTGCTATTGGCGCTGCGCTTTTTGCCTCTCGTTCAAGAGGAGCTTCAAAACCTGCTTCGTTCGATGGCAAGCCGAGCCGTGAATTTGCGCACCTTGGGCTTCAAAGCGGGCTTTGGGATTGTTCTTGCAGTGGGTGAGCGCCTTCTTGCCAATATTTTGTTGCGTGCGGAACAAGGCGCTGATGCCTTAGTAGCCAGAGGTGGGCGGATTTTGGGTCCATCGCGGTTTCGGTTGCCAGCGGAGCGGCCTTCACCCCTTCTCAATGCCCTCGCCCTTCTTGGCCTGCTAATGGTGGTGGGTCTGCGTGGTCAGTACGGTGCTCTTTAACTTGGCTTTGTAGCGATGGCTTCCGAGCGCTACCTCAACCATCCCACCTTTGGGATGCTCTATCGGGTCGCTCCGGCGGGTGAAGGGCGTGATGTGTACGCCACCCTGTATGCCCAGCGCATGTTCTTCCTGGTCACCCTTCAACCACGTGGAGCGCAGTTCGAAGTCATTCCCTATGGGGATGCCCGCCATCATGCCGAGGTGAATATCAGCCGGTGTCGACGGGATGGTTCGGACGATTTGGTGAGTTGGCGCCAACTCTTTGATCAAACTTTCATCTGATCCATTGACCGATTCTCTGGCTGATCGCTGGACAACTGTGACGGGGGAGCTGCCCCCGAGGGCCCGTTTGTTGGCGGTGAGTAAGGGCCACCCTGCTGCGTCGATTCGTGCTGTTGCTTCATTGGGGCAACAGGCCTTTGGCGAAAGTCGGTTGCAGGAAGCGGTTGAAAAGCAGGCCTTGCTCTCGGACCTACCCCTGCAGTGGCATTTCATAGGTCGCTTGCAACGCAACAAGGTGCGTGGCGTTGTGAAGTCGTTTTCTGTGATCCATTCGGTTGATTCCTTCGCTCTGGCTGAACGGGTGTCGCGGATTGCTGTTGAGGAGGGGTGCTGTCCTGATGTGTTGCTCCAGGTGAGGTTCCGCGAGGATCCAACGAAGGGGGGAATGGAGCCGTCTGAGCTGGTTTCGGCTTGGCCCCAGTTGCGTGCACTGCCGTCGTTGCGGCTCACGGGGTTGATGACCATGGCTCCGCTTGGCCTGGAGGGAGAGGAGCGTCAAACCTTGTTTCTTGAGTGCCGATCCTTAGCTGATCAATTGGGATTGCCGGACTGCTCCATGGGAATGTCAGGGGATTGGACGGAGGCCGTTGCGGCTGGAAGTACTTGGTTGCGTTTGGGATCTGCCGTGTTTGGCCAACGGGATGTGCCAAAACCTGGTGCGGGCTGACTTGCCCGGTCGCGGCTGAAACGGTATCCAGGGACATGGTTGTTCAACCAAGTTTCAGCCCGAGAGGATTTTTAAGGTGTCGCTGATCTCCCGCCTTCGTGCCGTTGTCGCTGGTGACGACTATCTCGATGGTGAACTCGATGATTTCGCCTACGAGGATGAGCAACAGGATCAGGACCAACGTGCCACGCAGGCTGACGGTGGGGCGTTGGCCACCCTGGGGGACAGCAACCCCTTCGACTTGGGTGGAGACCTGCCAGGGTCCAACGTGATTGGCATGCCAGGGATCAGTACTGCAGCGGCAGAGGTGAACCTGATGGAGCCCCGCAGCTTCGATGAGATGCCCCGGGCGATTCAGGCGTTGCGCGAGCGCAAGACGGTGATCCTGAATCTCACAATGATGGAGCCAGACCAAGCCCAGCGAGCCGTTGATTTTGTGGCGGGTGGCACATTTGCCATCGATGGCCATCAAGAACGCGTTGGTGAGAGCATTTTTCTGTTCGCACCGAGCTGCGTCACGGTGACCAATGCCAGCCAGGACGAAACGTCTGCTCCCACTGTTGTGAGTCGGGAGATTGATGTGGCAGAGCCGTCGGAATCCGCCTCGGCACCGTCTCCGGCCTGGGGCGCCGCAGCTCTCTGAGTTTTTCCGTGCCGACGAACAACATCCAGCCTGCATTTGGAGTGATCGGCCTGGGTCGTATGGCCCAGGCTCTGGTCGTTCCACTGCTGGCCAAGGGGCATGTCGATCCTCATCAGCTCTTGGCTGTGGTGGGGTCCGAGACGACGGCAACGCTTCGTCGTACAGAACTGCCTCAAGGCGTTCAGATTGTGGCTGCAGCCGATTCACGTGCCATCCATGTTTGGAGGGCGCCATTGCAGCTTCTGGCTGTAAAGCCCCAGCAGCTTGATGCGGTTGCTCAATCCAGTGCACCTGCGCAGGGTCGCCCCCTCTTAATTTCTGTTTTGGCAGGTGTGTCCCTCGACCGGCTGCAACGGTTGTTCCCGGGGCATTGCTGTGTGCGGGCTGTGCCCAATACGCCTGCGTTGGTGGGAGCTGGCCTGACGGCTCTGGCTTGGAGCGATGGTGTGAATGCTGAGCAGCGACGTCAGGTCTATGACTTGTTTGGTGATGTCGGGGAAGTTCTTGAACTTCCCGAATCCAAGCTCGATGCTTTTCTAGCGCTCACCTCATCCGGTCCAGCTTTTATTGCCTTGGTGGCGGAAGCCATGGCTGATGGGGCTGTGTTGGCGGGTTTGCCGAGGGATTTGGCCCAGCGGTTAGCCCATCGCACCCTGGCGGGAACAGCGGCGCTTCTGGATCAAAGGGAGTTGCATCCTGGCGAACTCAAAGACATGGTGGCTTCCCCCGGTGGCACCACCATTGCCGGCCTTCGACGATTGGAGCAAGCAGGCTTGCGCTCTGCCTTGATCGAGGCGGTGATGGCGGCAGCGGAGCGAAGCCGTCAACTGGGCTGATGGCTTAAGGGAGGACGTTGGGCCAAGTCTGACGAATCAACAGCAGAGAAAAGTAGGGCCTTTGGCTGGCAGCAACGGTGTCAGCAGATTGGATCTGCTGGTCTGGCCATCCCACCTTTTCGGCGAATAGAGCTTTCTCAAGCAACTTTCGTTCATCCAGTAGGGGTTGGACCCACTCCCAGCGATGGCCCAACTTGAGGAGGGCCAAGACGCGCCCCTTCTCCTTCGCTTCATCAAGCTCGATCGTCAATTCGGCGGGACTTTCCGGACAGGGGCGCAGCAGCAGTTGATCTTGCTGTAACGCCAGTGGCCAAAGACCAGCTGCCGCCGCTGCTGAAACCGATGAAATGCCAGGGATCACATGGCAGGGACAGTCGGGCCATTGCTGTTGCAAGGCCATCAGCACATAGCTGCATGTGGCGAAGAGGGAGGCATCGCCTTCGCACAGCAGAACAACTTGTTGTCCCTCGGTGACAAGCTTCTGGAGGGTGTGGGCGGCGGCGTGCCATGCCGCGCGCCTGGGTTCAGCCCCATCCACCATCGGGAAGAGCAGGGGCAAACACGTGTGGTCGTTGCGGATCCACTGGGCAGCAATGCGGGCGGCCATGCTTTGAGCGGCCAGACGAGCCACGGGGTAAGCGATCACGTCGCTGGTTTCGATGGCATGGACTGCGGCCAGAGTCAACAGGGACGGATTGCCAGGGCCGACCCCCACAAGCGTGAGCGACCCTGGGGACTTGGGATCGATGATGGTCAGCAGTGGAACGCCCGGGAGCCAGACGATGAGTCGTCTCAGCATCTTTCCAGATGGATCGACGTCGATGGATCAGAGCTCGCCAACGCCGCTGTTGGTCACGGAAACTCCCGCTGAGATTCAAGCTGAACTCGCGCAGCGTGGGATCGGGTTTGAGCAGTGGCCTGCACTGCAGGAGTTGCCCCTTGCAGCAGATCAGTCGTGGATTTTGAAGGCCTATGCCAACGACATAGAGCGCGTGAAGCGGGACGGCGGCTACGCCACGGTTGATGCGATTCGGATGACCCCCGATCACCCCGAGCGGGTTGCCATGCGCAGCAAATTTCTGGCAGAACACACCCATGCAGAAGATGAGGTGCGATTTTTTGTGGAAGGACGGGGTTTGTTCTGCCTGCATCTCGGTGCAGAAGTGCTGCTCACCCTGTGTGAACGGGGGGATTTGATTCGGGTTCCGGCTGGAACGAAACATTGGTTTGATATGGGAAGCCAGCCAGCGTTCTGTGCTGTGCGCTGGTTCAACAACACGGTGGGTTGGGTGGCAACATTTACGGGAAACACAATTTCTGAGCGCTTCCCCAAGCTGGATTGATGGAGAAGGGTTTCGAGATGGGGAGGCTCCGTTCTGTCGTTCCTGTGGGTTTGATGGCCGCTGCTTTGTTCACTGCCTCGGTGACTGCTTCGGCTGTGATTGGGTTGCCTGGCCAGACGGAGCAAAACGCCCTATCCCCGGTGGTGCAGCGTCGCGTTGCGACAGTGGTTTTGGCGCAACGCATCCGTGCTTATGCCGCGATGGCCCAGGCCCACAGCCGTTGCCTGGTCCGCCAGGGAACATTGAGTGCGTCGGAGGCTGTTCAAGCTCTCAACATCACTCTCCGGGATTTGGGGATTGATCCGGTCGTTTTGAAGAACCCACTGGTAGAGGCGGTGAGCCCCCGGTTCCAAGGGCTGCTCGGTGCGAATTGCGGCCTGGATCCAAAGCACGAGCAAGAGGCGCAAGCTTTGCTTCGCAATGAGCTCTAAATCAAGCCCAGGTGGCCTTGATCGTGGGGTTGATGCGTAATCTCCGCTTAGGGGTGGACGTGTTCCGATGTTTTCCGGCTGGGGTTTGAGTTGGGCAGGTTGGTTGGACAATCGCCGTGGCGAATGGTGGCTGGTGGCTCAGTTGGCATTGATTGCAGCTCATCTTCTGCCCGTGTGGCCGGTTCCAGCGTTTTGGGGACTCGTGAGCTGGCCACGCCCGTTGTTTGGTTTTGGTCTGCTGCTGTTGGCATTTGGGCTGATTCGGGCGGTTCAGGCCTTGCTTTCGCTTGGAGCAAGCCTGTCGCCCCTACCGGTACCAAAGCAGCACAATCAGCTGATTCGCACTGGGGTGTATGGCCATTGCCGACATCCGATGTATCAGGCGGTGTTGCTTTGTTCCCTCGGGGTGGTTGTGGCCACTGGCAGCCTGGTCCATCTCGGATTGTTCCTTTCCTTGGCGCTGGTGTTGCGCGGCAAGGCTCGCTTTGAAGAGTTGGCTTTGCGCCAGCTGCATCCCGACTACGTCGCCTATGCCGTAACCACTCCAGCGATTGTTAGAGATTGCCCAGGGTTGGACTGGCGATGCATCGAATGACTAGGCGGCGACCCTGAAGTCGTCGAGTAAATCGCGATATAGCTTCTCCATCGCGTCGATGTTGCAACCGATGGTGTAGCGCTCAAGCGCTCGTTCACGGGCTCGACGTCCTAGTTCTGCCGTCAGAACGGGCTGATCTCGCAGCACGGGCAGCAACGTGCGGAGTTGGGTGGTCACCCCCTGGGTACTCATCACAATCCCGGCCCCTCCGGCTAACACCTCGCCATCGGCTCCAGCATCGGTGGCGACGCATGCCGTTCCCGTTGCCATCGCCTCGAGCAAGGCGAGGGATAAGCCTTCAACGAGGCTTGGCAGTAAAAACACCTCAGCGCACTGCAGCAGTGCGATCCGCGTTTCCAGGTCGGGTTCGTAACCCCACCAGAGGATCTGTGGATCACTGAATTGGTTCTGCAAACTGCTGGTGAGGGGTCCGTCACCTACCACCACCAAGCGACAGCCTTCGGGCGAGACCAAGCGCCATGCCCTCAAGAGGGCTTCAACATTTTTCTCGGTGACGAGTCGTCCCATATAGAGAAAAATTCGCTCGTTCCCGAGCCGTTGACGCACGGTTTTTTGCAACAGCGCATTCGAGCTCGGACCGGCAGGAGACCAGCGAGTGGTGTCGACACCGTTGGGAATGACGGAGAGCGTCTTTGCTGGGACTCCAAGCTTGATCAGGATGTCAGCCTGAAGTTTCGAGAACACGATCACCCTGTCGTAACGAGCGAGGAAGGGTGCATAGAGCTGGTACGAGAGCTGTTGCGTGCCGGCGGACAAATTGCGTAACCCAGCATCGGCATCAAAGGCGGGATGGAAGGTTGCCACCAAAGGAACCCCCAATTGCTGGCACAGCTCTGGAAGACGAAAGTCAAGGGGGGACAAGGTGAGACTGGCGTGAACCAAATCGGGTTTGATCCGTTCCAGAGAATCCCGAAGTTCCCGTTGTGCGCCCAGGGAGGGAATTGTGTACACCTGGGATTTAACCAAGTACGGCAGGCTCACATCCGGATCATTTCCCAGTAGAGCTGCCGCACCCCGCTCAGGACTGAGTGGGGTGTCGAAATGAATGAAATGAGTTTGATGGCCGCGCTGACGGAGCGCCTCAGTGGTGCTCAGCCCGTAGGAGACGTTCCCGCAGAAGGGCGACTTCTTTCCAAGCCATGCAATTTGCACCAACCGGGGTGGTCCTCCTCAGGCGACAGCAAAAGTTAGCAGCGTTGCCATGGCTTCTCGAGTAATGCCGCGATTAAGGCGAGCCCGGCAAGAAGTAGCAGCACTGGTTTTAGGCCAAGACTGCTGACGAGAGTGCCCGCCAGCACCAGGGGAAGACTCAAGGCGATGTTGATCAGGTTGTTCTGTAACCCGAAGACGCGGCCGCGCTCGGCTTCTGGGGTTTCCTCTTGAATCGTGGTTTGGGCTGGGATGGCCACCAGTGCGGCTCCTATTCCCAAGATCCCGCAGAGGGCCAAGGTGAAGATCAGGGATCCGCGCAGTTGGCTCAGGAGCACGAGCGTGAAGGTGATCGTGCCAAGACCTGAGGCCGTGAGGCGTCGTCGGCTGAATTGATGTCCCATTTGCGCGATCACGATCGCACCGATCGCCAGGCCAACACCGCTCATGGCCAGGAGCGCACCGAAACCGGACGGACCGAGGCTGGCGATCAGGGCGGCGAGCTGAAGCGCCAGCACGTAAAGGGCTGCCAGCAGGCTGTAAAGAAGCACCAAGTGCAGCATCGCTCCTCGCACGGAGGGCACCTCACGCAACACCTGTAGCCCCTCACCAATCTCGGCCCAAACAGACGTGGTTGGGGGTGGTTTTGGTGTCTCTCGCAAGGACAACCGCGCCAAGCTCAGCGCTGCGAGGCCATAGCAAAGCGGAAGCAGAACAAATTCACCGCCATCGATACCTGCAAAAGCGAAAAGATGATGCAGTGCGCGCAGAATGGGCTCCCCCAGGGCGAATCCCAGAATCGTTGCCCCCATGCTGGTGGCTTGATAGAGGGAATTGGCTGCAAGAAGGTGTTGGTTCGGGACCAACACTGGAATCGCTGCTTGCTCAGAGGGAGCAAAGAACTGGGTCAGGATCGATTCAAGGAACGTCATTCCCACCAATCCCCAGTACCCCCATGGCAGGCCAAGCCAAAGGGGCCCAGGCAGAAGAAAGAGGGGTGCGAACACCACCAGCAGGGCTCGTAGTGCATTCGATGCCACCATCACCCGCCGTTTGGGCCATCGGTCGGCCCAAACGCCTGCCAGAGTTCCAAGAACCATGGCGGGGATGGTGTTGGCAACAAAAATGCCTGTCGCCAACAGGGTGATCACCTTGGTGCGGGTGCTGATATCGAGCCCGTAATCAGAGGCCATATCCGCCAGAACCCCGGTGCCGCCGCCACCCATCACCAGAAGGTGTTGATCGATCAAAAAGACCATCAACACGATGTAGAACTTGTCCGCAAGCTGAGAAAAAATTTGACCCAGCCAGAGCTTGCGAAAATCGCCCAAGGCCATCACGGCTTGGATCCCGCGCTTGCCTTCCGGGTTGCTGCCGGTGGGCAGGGCGGGTTCTGGGGTGGACAGGCTTGGGCCGCTCAAGGAGTCAATGCGTCGCGGCCATGATGGCTTATGCCGGCGTAATCAGTGTTTCGCGCAGCATGGCGAGCGCTCGACTGCGGTGGGCTAAGTGGGTGCGCACCCAAAGTTCAACGACCCGTAGTAACCGCAGCCAAACCCGCTGGGGCCCCATCAGTTCCCCATCCTGCCGTCGTGGCAAATCGGCTCGTACGAGTCGCTGTAGAAGGGCCAGTTCCGACGGGTTGAGCTCGATGGCGGAATTCGGTTGGGAATGGATGGCGAATCCGTCCTCTGGCAACAGGCTGCAGCGCCAGTCCCATTGGCCTAGGGGTGCGTCCAGCGGTGCACCACTTAGACAGCAACTTTGCATGGGGAGGCCGTAGCCGCCCAGGGTGAGCAGGTGAATCGAGGCTTGAACGGTGCCTGCCAAAACAAGATCAGCATCGTCGGCATGGCTTTCCAAGCGTTCCAAATGGAGCAGAACGGTGCTCAGCAGGCCATTCACGGGGTCGTCAGCTGCCAATTGCAGGCATAGGTCGCAAAGGGCTTGGGCGGCAGACAAGGTTTCCAAACGTTGCCCCAGCCTTGAAAAACTGCGCAGCACTCTTAATTGGCGAACCCGGCCCAGACCACTGCGCCCGCCCACCTGAAGTTCCAGCAGAGTGAGTGGGGCGGCGGCTGCCAAGCTGCTTTTGGGACGTCGTGCGCCAGGTACGGCAAATCGGGTTAGCCCCTCTGCATCGCTTAGCAGGCTCAGCAGACGGTCGTGTTCCCCAAGCGGTCCCACCTTTAGGGCTAGACCCTCCAAGCGTCGGTCCGCCATCTAACCCATCGGTTGGCGGAGGGATTGAAGCAATTGGGGCGCACTGCTGGTCCCCAGCAGGTCGGCACCGGCTTCGACTAACTCCGCAACGCGATCGATGCTGTGAATCCCACCGGCGGCTTTGATGGCGCAGCGTTTGCGGCAGAGCCCCATCAGTTGCTTCACCTGCTCCGGATGACAGGCCGGTCCGAAGCCATTGCCGGTTTGGACGCCTGTGGCGCCGGCATCGATGGCCGCTTCCACTGCGAGGGCGAGTTGATCCTCCGTCAAACGGGCCATGTCGAGGACCACCCTCAGCGGTAATCCCAGACCACAGAGCGCGCCTAGCTCATCGGCAAAGCTGGTGATGCTTCCGTTGGCAAGTGCTCGGAAATCAGGCACAACATCTAGCTCTTCGGCGCCCTGGGATGCGGCCCATTCCGCCTCGGCTTGTTTGAGTTCAGCGGGCAGGGCACCGAATGGAAATCCGATCGCTGCTATCAATTTCGGCCCCCCTTCTGAGGCTCCTAACCGCTGACGCAGCACTGGTAATAGCTGCAGGCTGGTGCAGACGGCTCGAACATTTTCCTGGCGGCTGGCGTCGCACAACTCATGGAGTTGTTCGTCGTTCAGCAAGGGATCGAGGATGGCCTGATCCAGAAGAGGGGGTAGGTCCGGAAGGTCCTTGGGGATTGCGGCCATGACAGGGCTCAGTTGGTTGTGCTCGCTGTTGATTCCGCGAAGTCCGTTACTCCCTCGCTTGGATCACGCCATAACCGCCGTGGTTTCGGCGATAAATCACCTGCAAATCCCCGGTTTTACTGTCCCTAAAAAGATAGAAATCGTGGTCGATCACGTCCAGTTGATGCCGAGCGTCATCCAGCGTCATTGGTGGCATTGAAAAGTATTTGCGTCGCACGCCTGGCTCGGGAAGCTGGGCTTCTTTCCCGTCAACGAGAGAGCCCTCAACAGCGCTCTCATCGCTAACTTCCTCGGTGCTGGGCGTCAGGCTGGCGCTGTGGCCGTGGCTGTGGTGGTGATCCGCATGACGCTCTTTCCATTTGCGCAGCTGTCGCGCCAGCTTGCCGACAACTAAATCAATGCTGGCGTAAAGGTTTTCGCTGCGTTCTTGGGCACGAATTACGGTGCCGTTTGCAAACACCGTCACCTCTGCGGTTTGCTGGGGGACCCGTGGGTTCCTCGCCACAGACAAGTGAACATCGGCTTCGCGGATGGCATCACCGAAATGGGACGTGGCCCGTTCCAGTTTTGTGTTGGTGTACTCCCGCAGCGCCGGAGTGATCTCGAGGTTGCGACCATGGATCAGCACCTTCATCCTTTGCACCTGTGCCGGTGGATATCGGCAAGCTAGTAACGCGTCGCTCTTCGGAACACCCCGCCGGTGCATTTCTTTTTGAGCCGTCCGTGATGATCCCGTTTGAGCGGGCTTGGCGGGATCAGCAGCTCTGGCAGCAACGCCTGTTTGAGGAGCCGTCCTCCCCCGAAGCGGTTTGGATCCTGCAGCACCCCGCCTGTTACACCCTCGGGCGTGGTGCAAGTGCCCAATACCTGCATTTCGACCCCAACGAACCACCAGCCCCGTTGCATCGCATTGATCGAGGCGGGGAGGTGACCCATCATTTACCGGGTCAGTTGGTGGCATATCCCGTTTTGGATTTGCAACGGCATACACCAGATCTCCACTGGTATTTGCGGCAGCTGGAACTGGTGGTGATCGATGTGTTGGCTGATCTAGGCCTCCAGGGCGAATGCTTGCCAGGCCTTACGGGTGTGTGGGTGGGACGGTGCAAGGTGGCGGCGATTGGTGTGGGCTGTCGCCGTTGGATTACGCAACATGGGTTGGCTCTCAATGTGGATTGCGAACTCCAGGGTTTTGCCGAAATCACACCCTGTGGATTGGTTGGCCATCAGGTCGGACGACTGTGCGATTGGCTGCCTGGGTTGAGGGTGAGCGATGTGCAGCCTTTGCTCCGCCAGTCGCTCGCCGCCCGCTTCCACCTGGCGTGGACCCCGCAGGCGTGATACGCCTGTGCTGATCGATGCAACGTCTCGGATGACGGCCAGCTGGACCCCTACCGCTCGGGAAACGACGTCGCTGCAACGTCATGGCCATACCCAGAGCTTCACCCGGGTGGATTCCATGTGGCCATGGTTGGCGGATCGGTATGGAACGATCACCGCCCTCGATGCTCCCCACGCCACCCATCCGGAACAGTTCAGTTTTGGTGAATTGGCCGAACGCATCGCGACGGCTGCTGCCGCGTTTGACGCCAAGGGTGTTCGAAAGGGTGACGTTGTGGCGTTGTTTTCTGAGAACAGTCCCCGCTGGTTGGTGGCCGACCAAGCCCTGATGCGTTGCGGTGCCGCTGATGCTGTTCGGGGTGCGTCGGCCCCCGTTGAGGAGCTCCGTTACATCCTTGAGGATTCAAAGGCCACAGCCCTTGTGGTCCAGAACGCTGATCTGTGGCGCCGCTTGGCATTGACGCCGGCGCAGCGAACGCGCTTGAAGGTGGTGGTGCAGCTGGAGGGTGATCCGGTGGATGGACTCACCGGTTGGGACACGCTGCTGTCGTCTGCGGCTGGCCTTGCTCCGGTGACGCGTACCCAAAACCTTGATGGAGACGAGGAGATCGCAGCAAACCAGGTGGCCACGATTTTGTACACGTCAGGTACAACCGGGCAGCCGAAGGGGGTGCCGCTCACGCACGCCAATTTGTTGCACCAAATTCGCTCCTTGGCCTGTGTGGCCTATCCCAAGCCAGGCGATCCGGTGCTGAGCGTTTTGCCGATTTGGCATGCCTATGAGCGCAGTGCCAGTTACTTCTTTCTGTCGTGTGCCTGCACACAGACCTACACCACGATTAAGCAACTCAAAAAGGATCTGCCCAGGGTTCAACCGATTGCGATGGCCACCGTGCCGCGGTTGTGGGAGTCGGTGCAGGCCGGCTTCGAGGATGTGGTGAAAACGTTTCCGCCTTCCCGACAACGCTTGCTTCGAGCTGCCCTCAGCAACAGTTCTGCCCAGCGACAAGCCCTGCGTCGGGCGAGCAACTTGATGTTGGAGCCTGTGCCCTGGGCCGGACGATTCCAGGCCGCTGGGGTGGCCTGCCTCCGCTGGCCTCTGCATGCCTTGGCATCGGCCTTGTTGTGGCCCAAGGTGCGCCGTCAGCTGAGCGGCGGGCAGCTTGCTTATCCGATCAGTGGAGGAGGAGCGATTGCCCCCCACATCGATGCGTTTTTTGAAGCGGTGGGCATTGAACTTTTGGTGGGCTATGGCCTCACGGAAACCAGTCCGGTGATTAGTTGTCGGCGCCCTTGGCACAACATTCGCGGCAGTTCGGGTCTGCCGTTGCCAGGCACGGAATTCCGGATTGTTGATCCTGAATCTGGAACGTTGCTGGGGTGTCGCCAGAGGGGACGCGTTCTGGTGCGCGGACCGCAGGTGATGGCGGGTTACTGGGGCAAACCCGATGCCACAGCCAAAGTTCTTGACGCTGATGGCTGGTTTGATACGGGTGATCTCGGAATGCTGCTGGCGGATGGCTCGGTGGCTTTAACGGGCCGTGCGAAGGACACGATCGTCTTAAGCAGTGGCGAAAACATTGAGCCCGGACCGTTGGAGGAAGTTCTGGTGGCGAGTCCACTGATTGAGCAGGTGATGCTGGTGGGGCAGGACGAGCGCCAATTGGCGGCGTTAATCGTGCCTCGGGCCGACGTGATTGTTGGTTGGGCTGGTCAGCAAGGACTCAGCCTTGCGAACGACCTCGGTGGAAAGCCAGGTGATCAGGCGCTGCTCCGACTGCTGATGCAGGAATGCAATCGACTGTTGAAGCAGCGTGTTGGCGCTCGCGGAGATGAACGGCTGGCGGGGGTGGTTTTGGTGGATCCCTTCACCATCGACAACGGCTTACTTACCCAAACCTTGAAGCAACGTCGCGACCGAATCACCGCCCGGGACAACGCCCTGATCCTGGGGCTATACAGCCGTTAGGGGCGGTTCTCCGGTGATTGACCGAAGCATGAACGCCTGTGACGCTTAAATCAAATCTTCGAAGTCCATGTCCGACGGCACGTTCCTGAACATCAAGCGTCCGATCACGGTGCGCGCCGTCGTGACGCCGACCTGGAAAGAGGAGGCCGAGCGTGAGCTCAGCAATGGCATCGCGACAGCCGACCAGCAGCTGGCGCAGCTGGAACAGGAGGGTCAGGACGTCGTGGATCAGGTTCGTCGTCAGAGTGCGAATCCCCTGGACCCAAGGGTTCAGGATCAAGTGGGTCAAATTCAGCAACAGGTGGCGGCCAAGCGCGCAGAGCTCGAAGAGCAAAAGCGCAACCTGTTGCAACAGCAGGCTCAGGTCCGTGAACTGGAGATGGATCAGATCGTCGAACAGGGTCAGTTGGAGAGCACCTGTGAGCTCAAGGTGGGCGACAACCTCGTGCAAAAAATGCAAGTTGCCATCGTTGTTCGCGATGGAGTGGTGCAGTCAATTGAAGAAGGTTGATCCCAGTCTTCAGCTGACTCGTAAACTGCCCTGATCAGCCCTCGGAGACGGTCTTGGCAACCCACGACATCTTTATGCCTGCCCTTAGCTCCACCATGACGGAGGGCAAGATCGTCGAGTGGCTGAAACAGCCTGGTGACAAAGTCGCCCGCGGTGAATCAGTGCTGGTGGTGGAGTCGGATAAGGCCGACATGGACGTTGAGTCGTTTCAGGATGGCTTTCTGGCCGCGGTTCTGATGCCGGCTGGCAGCACGGCACCGGTGGGGGAAACCATCGGTTTGATCGTTGAAACCGAAGCCGAGATTGCAGACGCCAAAGCCAATGCGCCAGCAGCTCCAGCGGCCGCGGCAGCTACCGCACCTACACCCACACCAGCTCCTACACCAGCAGCGGTCCAAACACCGACGCCGTCTCCCGCTCCGGCACCCGCTGCCCCCCCCGTGGTGACAGCGCCCGTTGTGAATGACGGTCGGATCGTCGCCAGCCCCCGGGCCAAAAAGCTTGCCTCCCAAATGGGTGTCGACCTCGCCACGGTTCGTGGCAGTGGTCCCCACGGGCGAATCCAGGCCGAAGATGTGGAACAGGCCACCGGGCAGCCCATTTCAGTGCCGCGGGTGGCGGAAGGGACGGCTCCCGCTGCTGGAGGATCCGTCACCTCAGCCGCAGCACCGGCAGCAGCTGCCCCGGCTGGTAATAGCTTTGGCCGTCCTGGTGAGACGGTTGCGTTCAACACCCTGCAGGGGGCTGTGAACCGCAACATGGAAGCCAGCCTTGCTGTGCCTTGCTTCCGCGTTGGTTACACGATCACCACCGACAAATTGGACGCGTTTTACAAAAAGGTGAAGCCAAAGGGCGTCACGATGACGGCCCTTTTGGCCAAGGCAGTGGCCGTGACGCTGGCCCATCACCCCCAGGTGAATGCGGCAACCACCGCAGCTGGGATGAGTTATCCCGCTGATGTGAATGTGGCTGTCGCTGTTGCGATGGAAGACGGGGGCTTAATTACGCCTGTTTTGCGTCAAGCCGACCGAACTGATCTTTACGAGATGTCTCGCCAATGGGCCGACCTTGTGAAGCGATCCCGCAGTAAGCAGCTTTTGCCTGAGGAATACAGCACGGGAACGTTCACCCTCTCCAATTTGGGCATGTTTGGCGTCGACCGCTTCGATGCGATCCTTCCCCCAGGCACTGGAGCGATTTTGGCCGTGGCCGCATCCCGTCCGATGGTGGTGGCTGGCAAGGATGGTTCCATTGCGGTGAAACGTCAGATGCAGGTGAACCTCACCGCTGATCATCGGGTTGTCTATGGCGCCGATGGAGCTTCCTTCCTCAAGGCCCTGGCTGATTTGATTGAGAACCGTCCGGAGAGCTTGGCGCTCTGATCCGAGTGCCGGATTCCCTCGATCAGCAGCTCAGCAGTTACGCGTATCACCTGCCGCCTGAGCGCATTGCTCAGGCTCCAGTGGAGCCGCGCCATGACGCGCGGCTGCTGATCGCCCCCGGCCAAACCGATGGAGTGCAGGCAGCGCGCCATCAGAAAGTGTGGGATCTGCTGGAGGAGTTGCGGTCTGGTGACTTGCTGGTGGTGAACGACACCAGGGTGCTCAAGGCAAGGCTCAAGGTCCGCCGCTCAGGTGGTGGGGTGTCTGAATTGCTGGTGCTAGAGCCCCGTGGTGATGGCCAATGGCTTTGTTTGGCGCGCCCGGCCAAGCGGATGCGTCCAGGCGATCTGCTCACGCTTGATGGCACGGCGGTCACTCTGCGGGTGCTGCATGAGGATCCCTCCAGTGGGGGGCGGATTATTCAGTTTCCTTTGGATTGCAGGGATGCGGAATCGATCGAAGCCCTGCTCAATCAGTGCGGTGAAGTGCCATTGCCGCCCTACATCGACCGTCATGATCCTGCCGATGCCGAGCGTTATCAAACGCGTTATGCGGATCGGCCGGGTGCTGTGGCGGCACCAACGGCAGGACTTCATTTCAGTGATGAACTGTTGGCTGCCTTGCAGGGCAAGGGCGTCGGATTGGCAAGGATCACCCTGCATGTGGGGCTGGGTACGTTTCGCCCTGTGGAAACAGAAGACCTCACCCAGCTGGAATTGCACAGCGAATGGATTGAAGTGAATGCGTCAGTGGTGGAGGCCATTCAGCAGTGTCGTGGCCGCGTGATTGCTGTTGGCACCACCAGCGTGCGTGCTTTGGAGGGGGCTGCGCAGCTGCAAGGGGGTGTGTTGAAACCGTTCACCGGTCCGGTGAACCTTGTGATTCAGCCTGGCTATCGCTTTGCGGTGGTGCAGGGCTTATTGACCAATTTCCATCTGCCGAAAAGTTCCTTGTTGCTGCTGGTGAGTGCCCTGATTGGTCGGGAGAAGCTGTTGGCGCTGTATGCCGAGGCGATTGATCGCGAGTACCGGTTTTTTTCCTATGGCGATGCCATGTGGATTTCTCCGGACGCTGTATTGCCAGGGGTGACCCCGAATTGACGGTGCCCAAAAAAAAGCCCCGCACACTGTGCGGGGCGAAGCAAGCCTTTGGCTTGAGGGGCCAGCGCTGAATTAAACCGCGACCGGTTGTTCGATGATTCCAGTGGGCACTTCGGCAAACATCACTGAGGAGAGATAACGCTCAGCGAGGTCGGGTAGAACCACAACAATGGTTTTGCCCGCATAGGCATCCTGTTCTGCAAGGCGAATGGCCGCTGCGGCAGCAGCGCCACAAGAGATCCCAACTAATAGACCCTCTTCCTCGGCCAGACGAAGTGCCATGGCGATCGATTCTTCGTTGGTGACCTGCTCGACCTTGTCGACAACGGAGAGGTCGAGGTTCTTGGGGATGAAGCCAGCACCGATGCCCTGAATCTTGTGGGGACCAGGCTTCACCGCCTCACCATTCATGGTTTGGGTGATCACGGGGCTATTTGTTGGCTCCACCGCGACGGATTCAATCGCTTTACCCGCTTCATTTTTGATGTAGCGCGACACGCCGGTGATCGTTCCGCCGGTGCCAACGCCAGCCACGAACACGTCGATGGCGCCATCGCAATCGTTCCAGATTTCAGGACCGGTGGTCTTGAAATGGATCTCTGGATTGGCTGGGTTATCGAATTGCCCAGGCATGAAAAATTTGGAGGGATTGCTGTCGGCAATCTCCTTGGCTTTCGCAATCGCACCCGGCATGCCTTTGGCAGCTTCGGTTAAAACGATTTCGGCTCCCATCACAGCCATGACACGTCGCCGTTCGA
>ERZ802830.988-NODE-988-length-27763-cov-9.66194_pt1 | contig 27763 bp, 22 predicted proteins | sample MGYA00345654_ERZ802830 | MGnify/ENA primary metagenome ERZ802830 (study PRJEB30503, sample SAMEA104212375) | marine metagenome | biome: Westerlies Biome; feature: [SRF] surface water layer (ENVO:00010504) within the epipelagic zone...; material: water...
AAAGCCATCCTTGGCTAGTCATCAGGGTTAGTTGCTTGAGCTTAAGAGTGATCTTAGGCCTAGACAAATGATAAGTTTAAATGACAGAACCCGGCTTACAGTTTATCTGGCAAATCTCTTTTCTGGTAGCTGTGAAATGTTCACATTTTGATTCACTTTTTGTTATCAATAATGGTTAATTAAATCATAAATTGTATGTATTGACTCTTTTATTAAAAACCCATAATATCCCAAATATTCCCATTTATTGGGAATAAAGGAATTTATGGTTTATGTTTTTATCAACCTACGAAAACAAATTAGACAAAAAAGGGAGGGTGTCAGTGCCTGCAAGTTTTAGATCATATTTATCTAATCTTGGATATAATGGAATGGTTTGTTATCCATCGTTTAATAACCAATCAATAGAAGCATGGCCACAAGATAGAATAGAAAAAATTTCTAATACAATAGACTCACTTAATCCTTTTGAGGAAAAAAGAGATTTTTTTGCAACATCAATATTATCAGAAAGTATTAATTTACAATTTGATAGTGAAGGTAGAATTTCACTTACTCCAAAATTATTAAATCATGCAAAAATAAAAAATAGCATGGTGTTTGTTGGTCAGGGAAAAACATTCCAGATATGGGAACCAACTATATTTGAAAAATTTAAGGTCAACGCAAGAAAAAAAGCAAATTTAAATCGTTCTAGCCTTAAATGGGAGCATCAACTTAATAAATAACGGGGGATAATAAAATGACAATTAACTTTAAGACACCAGAAATAAAAGAGTTACAACCAAGACTTTTAGTAATGGGAGTCGGTGGTGCAGGCGGAAATGCTATTAATGAAATGATTGAAAATGGAATGCAAGGAGTAGAGTTTATTGCTGTAAATACTGATGCACAAGATTTAAAACACAGCAAAGCCAAATCCAAAATTCAAATTGGTTTAAATTTAACAAAAGGTTTAGGTGCAGGAGCAAAAATTGATATAGGTCAAGCTGCAGCTGATGAATCTTTAAATGAAATTGTGAATATTTTACAAGGTGCAAATATGGTTTTTATAGCAGCTGGAATGGGCGGTGGTACAGGAACTGGTGCAGCACATGTAATTGCTAGAGCTGCAAAAGAATTAAATATTTTAACTGTTGGAGTAGTTACACTTCCATTTTTGTATGAAGGCCCATCAAGAATGAGAAGGGCCCAGATTGGTCTTGAAGAATTAAGAAAACACGTAGATACTATTATAGTAATTCCTAATCAAAATTTATTTAAGATTGCAAATGAGCAAACTACTTTTGAGGAATCATTTAATCTTTCAAACAATGTTTTAATGCATGGTGTTCAAAGTGTGACAGATTTAATGGTTAGACCTGGAATAATTAATTTAGATTTTGCTGATGTCGAAACAGTAATGGCATCTATGGGTAAAGCCATGATGGGTACAGGAGAAGCTGAAGGCGAGGGAAGAGCCATGAAAGCTACCGAAATGGCAATTAGCAATCCATTAATTGATGATTATACTTTAAAAGGTGCTAAAGGATTATTAGTAAATATTACTGGAGGCAAAGATCTTAAATTATTTGAAGTTGATGAGGTAGTTAATAAAATAAGATCAGAAGTTGAAGCTGATGCAGAGGTTATAATTGGAGCTATAACAGATCCGTCTCTTGAAGGAAAAATAAGAGTCTCAATTGTAGCCACTTCATTAGATGGTCAACAACCAGAGACAAAATCAGTCATTAATATGGTACACCGGATACAAAATAGAAATCCAGGATATTCTGACTTTTCTACTTTAGGATCTAATACATCCTTTAATTTTTCAAGTAGCAATACCGCTCCCGTTTCTCATGGAGCTAATGCTTTAAAACTTGAAAATGAAATTGTTTCAGAAAATTTTAATCAATCTGTTGATGATGTAAATAATCAGTATCATGAAGAATTACTAAAAAACCAAGAAGTTGAAAGTATTGTTGAAAATACATCTGATGATAACGAGGTATCATTTTCACAAGAAGCAATTGAAGAACCAAAAACTGAAAATGATCATCTTAATGACCTTAAAGAGTTTGGAGTAGATGCAAATGAACCAGATTTATTTAATTCTGAAAATCAAGCTCCAAGTTCTGACGATCTATTAGAAACTTCTAATGATGATAATGAAGAGGATGATTTAGAAATACCTGCATTTTTAAGAAGACAAAAAAATTAATGGTCTTCGAAAAAATAAATGGAAGCCACCATGGTATCGGATGCTCCAAAACATTATCCGGTATTGCTTAATGAAATAATTAGCATTATTACCCCTCAACATGGTGGCACATTTATTGATTGTACATTTGGCCAAGGTGGATATACCAAAGAAATTCTTAGATTTAAAAATACTCAAGTAATTGCTTTAGATAGAGACATTAAAAGTAAAAAAAAAGCAGATGAAATTGAAAAAAAATTTTCCAATAGATTTGTGTTCAAAAATAAAAAGTTTAGTCAATTAGATAATTTCAAACTAAAGAGTCAAGAGATAAAAGGTATAATTTTTGATTTAGGTTATTCTTTTACTCAAATTAAAGATCCGGAGAAAGGCTTATCATTTAATTCAAGTGGTGACTTAAATATGCAAATGGGGTTAAATGATTTTTCAGCAAGTGATGTAGTTAATAAACTAGATGCACAAGAATTGGAACAAATTTTTAAATTTTTTGGTGATGAAAGAGAAGCAAAAAAAATTTCATTAAAGATAGTAGAAAAAAGGCAAAGTAAAAAATTAAACAATAAAGATTTAGTTGAAATTATAGACAAGTCTAAAAAAAGAAAAAATTTCAAAACACACAGTGCAACTAAAGTTTTTCAGTCTTTAAGAATTTTTGTTAATAGAGAGATTAGTGAGTTGATTTATGGTTTGATAGGTGCAGCAAAGATACTTAAAAAGGATGGTATTCTTGTAGTAGTGACATTTAATTCATTAGAAGATAAAATTGTAAAATATTTTTTTAAAAGTTTATCAGAAAATAAAAGTATTTCTCGTTATGTTCCAAAAGTAGATCAACCAAAAACTTTATTTAGCTTGGTTAATAAAAAACCAATCACTCCATCATTAAAAGAACTAAAAGAAAATTTACCATCAAGATCAGCAAAAATGAGGTCTGCAATTAAAAAGGAAGATTTCTACGATTTTAAGACTGATATACTCAAGAAATTCGAATATTTGATTAAAATAGAAGGTCTTGCAAATAAGCTATGATTAAGTTTTTTTTTACATCTTTAATTTCAATATTAATTCTATTTACAGCATTTATAAAAAATTCGACTAAAAGAATAGATGATGAAATTTTTGTTACCAAAGAAAATATCAGAGGATTAAAAAAAGATTTAGAGAATGTTAAACTGGAACATAATTTCCTTAGTTCAACAGAAAAATTGGTTGATTTTCAAAACTTATATTTTGATGATGAGCTCGTAAAAAAAAATATTAATGAAATTAAAATTATTTACAAAAAATCAGGTAAATTTGAAATAGAACCATTGAGGTTTTTTAATGAATAATAAAGATTCGAGAATTATTCTAGAATATCAACATAATGACTTTTCTTATCAAAAGAGTAAATCTAATTTAAATATATCATTTAACAGAGTAGCATTTATCTTTTTTATATTCTTTATCATATCTATAATTTATTCAGTCCATTTAATGCACTTAGGTTCACGTGAGTCTGGAGTTAAAATTAATAGCAAAATCAACAAACAAATAAATAATCTTTATAGAGCAGATATTGTAGATGCTAACTATGATTATATAGGCAAAACAATTGGTTCAATAGATATTGGTATAAGTCCTTCAAAAATTATAGATGAAAAAAAGTTAATTATAAATTTAAAATATATTTTTCCAAATAAAAATTTCAATGAAGTTCAAAAAAGAATAGATAAAGGCAAATTTTTTTATCTTGAAAAAAAAGTTTCTGATAAAAATTATGAAAAGTTAATGCAACTTGGTGACAAATCAATAGAACCAAGAGATAATTTAATAAGGATTTATCCTCAAAGAAACTTATTTAGTCACATCATTGGACAAATTGATAATGAAAATAATGGTATATCTGGTTTAGAAAAATCTTTAGACAAAGATCTAAAAGATACTCTAGATCCTATACAATTGACTGTTCATAAAGATATTCAATTTTTAGTAAGAGATGGGTTAAAAAAATTTAATGAGATTTTCAGAACTAAAGGTAGTGCTGCGATTTTGATGAATGTTAACAATGGTGAGATTTTATCATTAGTTTCGCTGCCTGATTTTGATCCTAATAAAAGAAAAAAAATTGATGATGTAAATTATATCAATAGAGCTACAAAGGGAGTGTATGAGTTTGGTTCTGTTTTTAAAACATTTACATTGGCAGCTGCTTTAAATGAAAAGATTATTGAACCTGAGACAGAATTTGTTGATTTACCAAAAACCTTAACATGTGCTGGGTTTTCAATTAAAGAATATGACAATCAAATTCCTTCTAATTTATCAGCTGAACAAATTTTAATTAGATCAGGTAATATAGGTTCTGTGAGAATTGGCCAAAAAGTGGGAGTAGATAAATTTGAGTCATTTTTATCAAAAATTGGTATTTTGGGGGAAATAAATTTTGATATTGAGGAAGTTGGAAAACCGATTAAATTTAACTGGGGAAAATGTCCGCTTGCAACAGCATCATTTGGTCATGGAATAACAACTACCTTACTTCAACTTTCTAAAGCTTATTCAATTATTGTTAATGGTGGTTATGAAATACATCCTACTTTAATAAAGAGTAACAAAAAAAGAAAATCAAGAAAAATTTTGAATGAAGAAGTGTCAGAAAAAATTTTACCAATTTTAAGAAAAATTGTAACAACAAAAGAGGGTACTGCATCGTTAGCAAATGTAAATGGATTTGAAATTGGAGGCAAAACAGGTACTGCTCAAAAAAGTATAGCTGGTGGGTATTCGAAAAAAAAGATAAATACTTTTTTGTCCGTATTTCCTACTTCAAAACCAAAATTTGTTTTCGCAATTATGCTAGATGAGCCTAAGACAAGCAAAGATTATATTTATCATTATAGAGATGGTTCTAATATTAAATACAAAGGCACACCTTACAATACAGCTGGTTGGACTACTGTTGAAGTTGCAGGTCAAATTATAGAAGAAATCGGGCCTATTTTAGCCACAAAATACAGTGAGATTAATTAGGAAATGCAGCTAAAGGACTATATTCCAAACTTAAAAAAAAACTTTAGAAAAATTTTCTTTTCTGGAATTTCTTTTGATAGCTCTAATGTAAAAAAAAATGACATTTTTTTTGCAATAAAAGGTAATAGAGTTGATGGTAACGATTTTATAGAAGCTGCTATTAAAAAAGGTTCTAAAATTATCATCTCTGAAAAAAAAATTAATAAATTTCAAAAAGGAATATTTTATATTCAAACAAAAAATATCAGAAAATTACTTGCTGAAGTTTCATTTAAAATCTATAAAAAAAAACCTAAGAATTTAATTGCTGTAACGGGAACAAATGGAAAATCATCTATTGCAGATTTTTACTACCAGATACTAAAATTTAACAATAAAAAAGTTGCATCGATAGGTACTTTAGGAGTTAAATCAAATAAATTTAATTTAAATTTATCAAACACAACAATTGATCCATTACAATTGGGAAAAATATTAAAAAAACTTAAAGACAAGAAAATAGACAATGTAATTATGGAGGCCTCAAGTCATGGTCTCGAGCAAAATAGATTAGATGGATTAAAATTTAATTCAGGAATATTTACAAACTTATCGCAAGATCATCTAGATTATCACAAAAATTTCAAACATTATTTAAAAGCTAAACTTTATTTATTTGAAAATCTTGTAAAAAAAAAAGGTGATGTTATTACAGATGATAAGATACCTGAATTTAAAAAAATCAAAAAAATTTGTTTAAATAAAGATCTAAAACTTAATACCCTACATAATAAAAAGTGTAGTTTTAAAATTTTATCACATTTTTTTAATGGGGATACACAAGTATTAAGAATAAAACTTAGAAATTCTATAAAAAAAATAAATCTCAATCTAATAGGTAAAATTCAATTAAAGAATATTTTAATGGCAGTTATTGCTGCTGAAAAAAGTAATATAAATGTAGATAAAATTTTAAAAGTTATTCCAAAACTAAAACCTGTTGAGGGTAGGCTTGAAAGCATTGGTAAGATTAAGAATCAATCAAAAGTAATCCTTGATTATGCTCACACCCCTGAAGCTTTAAAAACTTGCCTATTAAATTTAAAAGAACAATTTACAGATAAAAAGATAATTTTATTATTTGGATGTGGTGGAAACAGAGATCAAAATAAAAGATTTAAGATGGGAAAAATTGCAGATAATTTTTCAGATGAAATCTATCTTACAGATGATAATCCAAGATATGAAAACCCTGATAAAATAAGAAAAGATATAAAAAAAGGGATTAAAAGAAAAAAAGTTATAGAAATTTCTGATAGAGCAAAAGCTATATCTAAGGCAATTCAAAATTTAAATACAGGTGAAATTTTGTTGGTTGCGGGTAAGGGACATGAAAAAATCCAAGATTTTGGTAAACAAAAAATCTATTTTTCAGATAAAAAAAAAATTTTAGATAAGATTAAAATTAAAAATTTAAATTTATCAAATAATCTTAAATTAAATATAATTAAAGAGGTGTCTGGTAATAGTAGATTATCATCCTCTTTACTTTTCAAAAAAGCAACAATTAATTCTATAGAGGTAAAAAAAAATGATATTTTTTTTGCAATAAAAGGCAAAAAAAATGATGGGAATAAATTTGTAAAAGAGTCATTTAAAAGAAAAGCATCAATTGCTGTTGTTAACAGAATACAAAATAATTTAAATATCAGAAGACAAATTAAAGTAAAAAATACACTAATATTTTTAACTGAAATTTCAAAAATTTTAAGAAAAAATCTTAATACTAAAATAATCGCTATCACAGGTAGTTGTGGCAAGACCACTCTTAAAGAATTATTGGGAAACTCTTTAAAAAAAAATTATAGAATTAGCATTTCTCCAAAATCGTATAACAACAAGTATGGTGTACCTTTAAGTCTTTTTAATCTAAATCAAACCGACAGGTATGGAGTTCTAGAAGTAGGCATGGATAAAAAAGGCGAAATTGATTATTTGTCAAAAATTATAAAGCCAGATATCAGTGTCATAACAAATATTAATTATGCTCATGCAAAAAATTTTAATAATATAAATCAGATTGCTTTAGCTAAATCTGAAATTATTCATAATACTAAGCCAAACGGCCATGTTGTACTAAATGCAGATGATTTTTTTTTTAAACTACATAAAAAATTAGCTTTAAAAAATAATCTTAAAGTAATTTCTTTTGGTATCAAAAATCAACAATCAAATATTAAATTTATAAATATAAGAAAAATTAAAAAAATCTATAAAATCAATTTTAAGATAGGAACTCAAAAAAAATTTTTTTTAATTTCAAATAATTTTCAAAATAACATTTATAATACTTTAGCTGCATTAGCAGTAATGAGTATTTATGAAAATGTTTTTAAATTGAATAAAAACATCTTTCTTAATTTTAAAATACCTAGTGGTAGAGGAGATTATTCTAAGATAAAAATAAATGATAAATATATTAATTTAATTGATGAAAGTTATAATTCAAATCCGCTTTCTTTAAAATCTGCAATACTTAACTATGATAAAATTGACTCTAAAAAATCAAAAAAATATCTCTTATTAGGAGACATGCTAGAACTAGGAAGTCACTCTAAAAAACTACATCAATCAATTGTACCTTTAATAAATAAAACTAAAATTGATAAAGTTTTTGTAAAAGGAAATAATGTTATTTCTATGTTTAAAAAACTTTCAAAATCTAAAAAGGGAGAGATATTGCATAATAAATCTCAAATTATTAAATTGATTAAAAATCAGTTAAATAATAATGATTATCTGATGGTTAAAGCCTCAAATGCGACAGGTTTCAATCACATAGTAAAAGATCTAAAAGGATTAAATTAATGCTTTATCAATTTTTATTAAATTTTGTAGATACTTTTGGGTTTTTAAATGTTTTTAAATATTTAACATTTAGAACTGGTTTATCATTTTTTACATCATTGGTTATAGTCTTATTTATTGGGGGACCTTTTATAAAATTTTTTTCAAATCAAAAAATTTTAGATCCTATACGTGATGATGGACCTGAAGAACATATTGTAAAAAAGATTGGTACTCCAACAATGGGTGGTCTGATAATTTTATTAGGTTTACTTGTATCTGTAGTTTGTTGGGCAGATTTATCTAATATTAATATTTTGTTTTGTTTATTCATAGCAATCTCTTTTGGATTGCTTGGTGCTTTTGATGACTATAAAAAGATCAAACAAAATAATTCTTCAGGAATTTCATCTAAATTAAAGATTGTTTTACAAATTTTAATAGCAACTATAGGAATTAGTTTCTTTATTTATTTTGTGGACTATCAAGACATTAGTAATTTATATTTTCCTTTTTTTAAAAATTTAATTATAGACCTTGGATGGTTCTTTGTTCCTTTTGCAATATTTGTAATTGTTGGTTCATCAAACGCTGTTAATCTCACGGATGGTCTTGATGGTTTAGCTACAGTACCGGTAATATTAGTTGCAGCCTGTTTTGCTTTTATTAGTTATGTAACTGGAAATATAGTATTTTCAGATTATCTGCAAATACCTTATATAGAAGGGACAGGTGAAATTTCAATTTTTTGTGGGGCAATAATTGGATCATGCCTAGGTTTTTTATGGTTCAATGCTCCACCAGCCAAAATTTTTATGGGAGATACAGGCTCATTATCTTTGGGAGGATCATTAGGAGCTGTAGGAATAATAACCAAACATGAGATTGTTTTAGCGATCACAGGAGGTCTTTTTGTTTTAGAGGCAGTTTCTGTTATGGTTCAGGTAATTTCTTTTAAACTTACAGGAAAAAGAATATTTAAAATGGCACCAATCCATCATCATTTTGAGAAGAAAGGTTGGCCAGAGTCAACGGTGGTTATAAGATTTTGGATTATCTCAATAATTTTAGCAATGATTGGTTTGGCTACTCTGAAATTAAGATAAATGGAAAGCGTCACAAATATCTTTTTGAAAAAAAAAATATTAGTGTATGGACTAGGAAAAAGTGGTTTGTCTACACTAAAATTTCTGCAAAATAAGTGTGAAATTTATGCTTATGATGATTACATCTCTAAAACAAAATCTCTAAATTTTAAAAAAAAATTTATAAGATTTAATGAGATTCCAAAATTTAAATTTGATCTAATAATTTTAAGTCCAGGTATTGATATAAATAATTGTAAGTTATCTAAATTTCTAAAAAGAAATACTGAAAAGATTTATACTGATCTTGATATATTTTACTTATTTAATAGAAATTATTGTATTACAATAACTGGGACAAATGGAAAATCTACAACTTGTCAGCTGTTATACGAAGTATTAGTAAAACAAAAATTAGATGTGAAGTTGGCAGGTAATATTGGAAAACCTATTTTATCAATAAAGAATATTAAAAAAAGAACTATTTTTGTCATTGAGGCCTCATCTTATCAATTAGAATATAGTAAGATCTTTAAATCTCATTGTGCAGTTATTTTAAATATATCACCTGACCATATTGAAAGACACAAAACTATTAAACGATATGTTAAAGCTAAATTCAAATTACTTAAAAGTCAATTTAAAGGGGATTTAGCATTTGTTAAAAAAAACGATAGATTGATTAACAAAGAACTTAAATTAAGTAAATTAAAAAGTAAAATAATTAAAGTTAATACAAAAATAAAAAATAATTTTTTTATAAATATTAAAAACAAATATTTTCAGAATGAAACAATTAGAGAAAATTTATTTTTTGTTTATGAAATATCAAAAAAACTTAATTTGAATAAAAAATTATTTGTAGATACAATTGAAAATTTTAAGGGATTAAAATATCGTCAGCAAATTATTTATAATAAGAGTAAATTGACAATCATAAATGATTCAAAATCTACAAGCTTTTCCTCTTCTGTTGGAGTATTAAAGATAAACTCAAATATTTATTGGTTATTAGGCGGTATACCTAAGAAAGGTGATAAATTCACTTTGCCAAAAAAGTATTTAAACAAAACCAAAGCATTCATATATGGAAAGAATTATTCTTTTTTTAATAAACAACTCAAAAATAAAATTAGAATTGAAAATTTCAAAAATCTTAAAATTGCTTTAAGTAGAATATTTGCACTAACAAAACATGAAAAAATAATTGACAAAACAATACTGTTTAGTCCTTGTGCAGCATCCTTTGATACATTTAAAAATTTTGAAGATAGAGGTTCATATTTTAATAAATTAGTAAAAGATTATTTTCATGCAAAATAAAAATTTTTTTTATAAATTTTATTATGAATGGTGGAAGAATATAGACAAGTTTATTTTTTCTTTAATTATCTTATTATTTATTACTGGATTATTTTTTTCATTGGTTTCAACTTCTCTAATAGCTTCAGACAATTTGAATACTAATGATTATCTATTTTTTTTTAAGCACGTAGTATTTATTTTTTTAGGAATTATTATAATTTTCGCTCTTTCCTCAATAGACCAAGAAAAACTTTTTAAATTTTCTTTTGTGGTTTTCTTATTATCTCTAATTTTTTTGATATCAGTTCCAATTATAGGTGTTGAAGTTAAAGGATCTAAAAGATGGATTGATTTATATTTACTACCTAGATTTCAACCAATCGAGCTAGTTAAACCCTTTTTAATAATTTTTATTAGTTCAATTTTATGCAGTGAAAAATACACTAACATTTATATAAAATACTCTCTTACTTTTTTTATTACTTCATTTGTAGCTTTATTATTAGTCATTCAACCAGATATAGGGCAGACTCTTTTAGTTTTTTTTTCATGGTCTATTTTAATTTTTATTTCAGGAATTAATATAATTTTTTTATCATTTTTATTTTTGTCATTAGTTTTAATTTTTATTTATTTAATCTTTTTTGTTTCAAAATTTGAATATATTAAAAATAGATTGTTATCTTTTTTTGACAGTGAAACAGGTACTTATAATTTCCAACCAGATAAAGCAACAGATTCAATAATAAGCGGTGGTTTTTTTGGAAAAGGTATAGGTGAAGGAACTTTAAAAAATAAAGTTCCTGAGGCTCACACAGATTATATTATTTCAGTAATTTCAGAGGAGTTTGGGGTTATTGCCATAATTTTAATTTTATTTTTGTTTTTAATATTAATTTATTCAGTGTTTAAAAAAATTTATTTTGAACGTGATGAAAAAATAAGACTAATCTTAGTAGGAAGTGTAAGTTTAATTTTGATGCAAGCAATGATACATATTGGAGTTAATATAAGATTATTTCCAACTACTGGAATGACACTACCTTTTATTAGTTATGGAGGTTCTTCAATAATTAGTATTTCAATTCTTTCAGGTATTATTTTAAATTTGACAAAAAGAAAGATTGATTAAAATGAAAAAAAATTTTTTAATTTCTACAGGTGGATCGGGTGGTCATGTAATACCTGCAATAATTCTTCATGAGCACTTATCAAAAGATGCAAACATTGTATTTTCCTTGGATAAAAGGGGTTTAAAATATATTGATAAAAATTTATATTCAATTGAAATTATTGATACTCCTAAGTTAAATAACATTTTTTTTTATCCATTTAATTTTATTTTACTTTTTTATCTTACTCTAAAATCCTTATTCATTTTAAAAAAAAGAAAAATTAATGAAATTATATCTACAGGTGGATATATGTCATTACCTTTGGTTTTGGCAGGAAGACTTTTAAGTTTGAATATCTATTTATTAGAACCAAATCAGGTAATGGGTCGTGCAAATAAATTTTATTTAAAATCGTGTAAAAAAGTTTTTTGCTATACAAATCAAATAAAAAATTTTCCTGATAATTTTAAGTATAAAATGGTAATCATTAATCCATTAGTAAAAGAACAAATTTACAAATTAAATTCACCTATCAAAAATGATGAAAAATTTAATATACTGATAGTAGGAGGTAGTCAAAGTGCAAGTATATTTAATTATAAATTCAAAGAAATAATTGTAAAATTAGTTAAAAAAAAATTTATAAAAATATTTCATCAAACTAATGAAAAAAATATTCTACATCTAGAAGAATTTTATTCAAAAAATGATATTGAAAATAAGATTTTTAGTTTTGAAAAAAATTTTGACAAAATTGTACACCAGGTAGATCTCTGTATAACAAGAGCAGGCGCTTCTACTTTGGCAGAGTTATCAGTCTTAAATATACCCTTTATTGCTGTGCCTTTACCTTCTTCTAAAGATAATCACCAACTAGAAAATGCAAAATTTTACAAAAATAATGATTGTTGCTGGATAATTGAACAAGATAATTTTTTCGAGGAAAAAATTGAGAAGTGTTTAAAAGATATTTTGGAGAAAAAAAGTGATTATTTAAATAAAAAGAATAATTTAAAAAAATTAAATTTTCAAAATACATGGATTAATGTTAATCAAAAAATATTAAAGATTTTAAATGAAAATTAAATTAGCAAAAACTGAAGTTATTCATTTTGTTGGCATAGGTGGGATCGGGATGAGTGGTCTTTCTTTGATAATGAGAGGCAAAGGGTTTAAAGTTCAGGGAAGTGATTTATCCTCAAATAAAAATACTGAAAGACTTAAAAAGGAAAAGATTAAAATTTTCATTGGGCAGGTTAAACAAAACCTCAAAAATGCTACAATAGTAGTAATTTCCTCTGCAATAAAAAAAAATAACCCAGAAATAATTGAAGCTAAAAGAAAAAATTTACCAATAATTACTAGAGGTAAAATGTTGGCACATATTGTTTCTTTAACGAAAAACATTGTTGTAGTTGGGTCTCATGGAAAAACTACAACCACATCTCTTGTAGCTTCTATTTTTCAAAATACTAAATTAGATCCTACGATAATTAATGGTGGAGTTATAAACTCAATTAAAAATACTGCGAAACTTGGTAAAAGTGATTGGTCAATACTAGAAGCTGATGAGTCCGATGGAAGTTTTGTTCATATTCCACCAACTTATTCAATAATCACAAATATAGATAGAGAGCACATGGATTTTTATAAGACTATGGATGACTTAAAAAAAAATTTTATCCAATTTATAGAAAAAGTTCCTTCATTTGGAAAATCTTTCATCTGTATTGATGATAAAATAAATAATGAACTTGTTAAAAAACTAAAGGGAAAAAATTTTTATACCTATGGAACAAATTTAAGATCAAACTTCTTGATTAAAAACATAAAACAAAATATGAGATTTTCAGAGTTTGACTTACATGTAAATGTTCCAAATAAGAAAAAAATTGTTATTAAGAAAATTAAGACTCCATTACTTGGTATTCATAACATAAAAAATTCTGTTGGTGCTGCAGCTGTGGCTCTTACAGTTGGTATATCAGTTTCAAGTATTAAAAAAGGTTTACTAAATTTTAAAGGAGTTCAAAGAAGATTCAACAAGATCTTTACATACAACAATATAGATTTTTACGATGATTATGCTCACCATCCAACTGAAATAAAAGTTGTACTAGAAGGTGTTGAAAAAGTTTACGTGGGGTTTGAAAAAGTTTGTATATTTCAACCTCATCGAATTTCAAGACTTAAAGATTTGAGAAAAGAATTCTCTTTCGCTTTTAAAAGTGCCGATACAGTTATTTTGTGTCCTATATTTGCAGCTGGAGAAAAAATGAAATTAGGATTCAATTATTTAAGTTTTGCAAATGAAATCATAAGAAACTCTAAAGTAAAATTGTTTTTAGTTAAGGATAACAACCAATTAGCAAAATTTTTAAAAAAAAACATGTATGGAAAAAAAATTGTAATAGGAATGGGAGCAGGATCAATTTCGAGTTGGTTGAGAAAACTTCCAAATTTAATTAAATGAAAAAAGATCAATTAAAGGATTTGATAGATGAATTTGGAGCAGATATTAAATTTGATTATGATCTAAAAAAAAAAAATTGGTTTAATATTGGAGGAAAATCTAAGATTTTTTACAAAGCTAATGATTTAAAGAAGTTAGTAACTTTTTTAAAAAAGCTAGATAACAGAGAAAAAATTTTTGTTCTTGGTGCTGGTTCAAATGTTTTAATTTCTGATGTTACCTTTGATGGTGTTGTCATAAAGATGAGTAAAAATTTTAATAATATTTCTTTTCTTGGAGAGGATATCTTAATAGCAGGAAGTGCAGTTTTAGATAAAACTTTGTCTGAATTTGCAATGAAAAATGATTTAAGTGGTTTTGAGTTTCTGTCATGCATTCCAGGGACTATTGGTGGGGGAATAAGAATGAATGCTGGTTGTTTTGGCAAAGAGTTTAAAGATATTTTGATCTCTATTCAAGCAATTGATAGTCTAGGAAATATAAGAACAATACAGTCTAAAGATATCAATTTTGATTATAGAAAAAATGACTTGTCTGATGACTTGATTTTTCTTAGTGCATCTTTCAAAGGTACAAAAAGTATTTCAAATAAGATAAATAGTGAGATGCAAAAATTAAAAAAAGAAAAAGAAAAAAATCAACCGACACAAGTAAAGACAAGTGGCAGTACTTTTAAAAATCCGATTTATCAAACAAAAAAAAAAGTTTGGGAACTAATTAAGGACTCAGTTTCTTTAGAAAAAACTTTTGGAGATGCGGGGATTTCAGAAAAACATTGTAATTTTTTTGTTAACAAGGGTAATGCAACATTTGAAGATATGACTAAACTTATTGATTATGTTACTAAAAAAGTATTAGAAAAAAATGGAATTAAATTAGAAAAAGAAATTAAAATTTTAGAATAATTTGAAAAAAAAGATATTAGTAATTTCGGGTGGTATCTCAAAAGAGAGAGCTATAAGTCTTGATACTGGGAAACAAGTTGCTAAAGAGCTGAAAAAAAATAACTATCAAGTAAAAATTGCTGAACCAAATTTTGAGTTACTTAGAATTATTAAATCGTTTAAACCAAATATATTATTCAATGCTCTACATGGTCAGTTTGGAGAAGATGGTTACATCCAAACAATTTTTGAAACTACAGGAATACCATATACACACTCAGGAGTAATTTCGTCTTCTATTGCAATGGATAAAGAACTGTCAAAAAAGATTTTTAAAAAAAATAAAATTTTAACACCGAAATACATTTCATATTCATTTGATAAATCTAAATCAAGCCTGAAAAAATTGATAAATAAAAAATTAAAATTTCCAGTAGTAATTAAACCTTTAAATGAAGGTTCAAGTGTTAATGTTTTCATTTGTAATAAAAAAAATATTTTTAGTAATTTAAAATTACTTCAAAATTATAAAAAAATAATTATTGAAGAATTTATCTCAGGAAGAGAAATACAAGCAGCAATAATTGGATCAAAAAAGCTTGGAGCAATTGAATTAAAACCAAAAAGAAAGTTTTATGATTATAAAGCAAAATATGATTTAAAAGCAAATACCGAACATATTATTCCAGTTGATTTAAAAAAAAAAGATTATAGAAAGTTGATGAGTATAGCCCTTAAAGCTCATAAGTTAATAAAATGTCGTGGAGTGACAAGATCTGATTTTAAATTTTTTAAAGGCAAATTTTATCTATTAGAAATAAATACTCAACCAGGTATGACAAATCTTTCTTTAGTGCCTGAGATAGCCAATTATGATGGTATTAATTTCATTCAACTTATCAAAATGATTTTAAATGATGCCTCTACAAAAAAGTAAAAAAATTTTTATTTATATTTTTTTATTCTTAATTTTTGCAACTTTTAATAACAAGAATTTGAATGATGTTAATTTTTTTAAGATCATCAAAATTTCAATACAAGGTTTAGATGATAAAAATAATTTTGAATTGGTTGAAAATTTAGATTTTTTAATGAATAAAAATATATTTTTATTAGATAAAGTAGAGATTGAAAATACAATAGAGATAAATAGTTTAGTAGAAAGATATTCTGTTTTTATACTATATCCTTCTTCTATAAAAATTAAGATTCATAAAACTAATTTTTTAGCACTTGTAAAAAAGGGTAATAACAATTTTCTCCTAGGATCTAATGGAAAGTTAATTAAAACAAATGAATTATCACATAATCTTCCTTCAATATTTGGGGATTTTGAAACTAAGAACTTTTTTGAACTAAAAAATGCTATGGATGAAACAAATTTTAATTTTGATGAAGTTAAAAATTTATTTTTTTTTAAATCAGGAAGATGGGATATAGAAACAAAACAAGGTTTTTTTATTAGGTTACCTAATCAACACCTTAAAAAATCTTTAAAAACATTTGTAAGTTTTTTTAAGATTAATAATTTAGAAGGAATTAAAGAAATAGATTTACGTCAAAACAACCAGATAATTACAAATGAGTGATATTTTAAAATATGAAACTTATCTATTTATAAGTTCAACAAAATTGATAATTTCAGTTAATACAGATTTAAAAAAAAAAATTTATCAAAAAGAACTCTTAATCGATGATCAAATACATTTGAAAAATTTTGAAAAGATAGACTATTTTTTGAATCAAAATATTTTTACAATTGAAAAAAAATTTCAAAACTTTATAGAAAGAGTCACTATTATTTTAGATTTGAATGTTTTTTTTTCTGTGAAGATATCTGTAAAAAAAAACAATCATAATGACTACATAAATTTGAAGAGCCTAAATCATCTTCTTTATGAGGCAAAAGAGAGCTGTAAAAAGACCATTGATCAAAAGAAAATAATTCACATGATAATAAACAATTTTCAAATTGATGATAAAAGCTATTCTTTATTACCCAAAGACATTAAATGTCAAAATTATTCTTTAGACTTAGAATTAATTTGTCTATCAGAAAATTTTTTAAGAGAGCTAGAAATAATCTTAAAAAAATATCATATTTCTTTAAATCGGGTTGTCAGTGCTGATTATATTAAAGATTTTTGTTCAACTGATGATAGAGACATATTTTTAATGGCAGAAATGATAGTTAATGGACATAATCCAAATGAGGTCATTTTGATAGATAAACCTGAGAAAAATGAGGGTTTTTTTGAAAAATTTTTTAATTTTTTTAATTAATATTGTATTTTACAGTAATATTTGTTGTTTTTAATTGTCTAAGATTAAGTAATAAAACATCATTCGTGTCAGCTTTAAACCAAAAAACAATTAAAAAAGAAATCAACTTTAGTGGGATTGGTCTTCACTGTGGCCAAATAGTTAACGTCTGTTTAAAACCTTCTAACCCTAATACTGGAATAGTTTTTAAAAGAGTGGATTTAAAAAAAGATAATTTAATAATACCAAACTTTTCAAACGTAAGTAGCACATCTCTAAATACAACAATATCAAATGAAGCAGGAGTAAACGTGTCTACTATAGAACATTTAATGGGTGCCTTATTTGGACTAGGAATTGATAATGTTTTAGTTGAAATTAACAATGAAGAGGTTCCAATATTAGATGGATCAGCGAAAGAATTTATCAACAAAATAATGTCTGTAGGTTTGAAAGTAAGTGATGCGCCAATCAAGATAATTAAAATTAATAAAGAAGTTAAATTTCAAAATGGTGAACGAACGATTTCTATTGCACCATCAAAATTAAGCTTAGATATTGATTTTGAACTTAAATATGAAAACCAAAAAATTGGAAATCAAAGAAATAAGATTAGTGTTTATGAGGATAATTTACAAGATGTTTTCAATTCAAGAACTTTTTGTTTGTTTGAAGATATTGAAAAGATTAAACAAAATGGTTTAGCTAAAGGTGGCAGTCTAGACAATGCAATAGTAGTTAAAGGAAATGAAATTTTAAACAAAGATGGTCTTAGAAATTCAAAAGAATTTGTAAATCATAAAATACTAGATTGTATTGGAGATCTTTATACATGTGGATATAGAATGATAGCAAGTATAACTTGTTCTCAGGGAGGCCATTATTTGACTAATAAATTATTGAGAAAAGTATTCGATAATAAAGAAAACTTCTCAATAGTTGAAATCAAAGAAAGAAATTTACCCCACACTGTTATTAATAGAAATCTTCTAAGATCTATAGCGTAAATTAAAGCACTTTATAATCGTTGATTAAGATTATATAAATTCAGCATGAAATATGTAAAGATTTTTTTAATTACTTTTTTTTTAATTATACTTTATTCATGTTCGAAAGAGGAAAAAGAAATCTCATACATAAAAGAAACAAGACAAGAGTTAGAAATAGCTACTGCATATAAAGAAGCATATAAAGCTTTAGATGAGAATGATCCTTATTTTGCTGCAAAAAAATTTCTGGAAGCTGAACTTTTATTTCCACAATCAAAGTGGGCACCAAGATCTGCATTGATGGCAGCATATTCTTACTACATGCAAAACTACTACGCTGAAGCCCTTTCAAATCTTGAGAGATATCTAAGAACTTATCCTAATGATGACGATTTAGCTTACGCTCATTATTTGATTGCCATGTGTTTTTATGAAACAATTGAGGATGAGAAAAGGGACTCAGGACCACTTATTAAAGCAAAAGATAAATTTGAATTTGTTGTTAAAGAATATCCCGGCACAGATTTTGCCATGGACTCAAAATTTAAAATTGAATTAATTCAGGATATACTTGCCTCTAAAGAAATGTATTTAGGAAGACATTATATTAAAAAAGGTAAATGGATCGCGGCAATGAACAGGTTTAAAAATATTGTAAATAACTATCAACAAACAATTTTCATTGAGGAAGCTCTTCACAGATTGGTTGAAATTAATTATAATATAGGTCTTTTAGATGAATCACAAAAATATGCAAATTTATTAGGTTATAATTATCAATCTGGTGAGTGGTATAAAAAATCTTATAAATTATTTAACAAAAAATATGTACTTAAGATTAATAAAGAAAAAATAAATGAAAAAGAGGGTGTAATTAAGAAATTTAAAAAACTTTTTGATTAATATGAATAAAGATTTGATCAAAGAAGAATATAAAAAAAAAATTAAATTATTGAACTATTATAATCAACAATATTATAATGAAAATACCTCTCAAATTTCTGACTCTGATTTTGACTTTCTTAAAAAAGAGGTAATTGAATTAGAAAAAAAATATAGTTTTTTAAAAAGTAATAAATCTCCTCAAATACAAATAGGTCACAAACCAGCTAAAAATTTTAAAAAGCTAGCTCACAGAGCCCCGATGCTCTCTTTAGCTAATGCTTTTTCAAAAGATGATCTGGAAAATTATGAAAAAAAAATATTAAATTATTTAAATAAATTAAGTAAATTTGAAATTGAATATAGTGCAGAACCCAAAATAGATGGAATATCGGCCTCTTTAACATATAAGAATGGAAAATTTATTACAGGTTTGTCTAGAGGAGATGGAAAAGAAGGCGAAGATATTACCGCAAATTTAAAAACAATAAGAGATATTCCAGATACAGTTTCAGACAAAGATTTTCCAAAAGACATAGATGTCAGGGGAGAAGTATTCATCAAAAATAGTGATTTTTTAAAACTTAAAAATAAGTTTGCAAATCCAAGAAATGCAGCATCTGGATCTTTAAGACAAAAAAATCCAAATGATACAAAAAAAATTCCTTTAAAATTTATTGCTTACACATTTGGATACGAAGAAGGAATGAATATCGCATCACAAAGTGATTACTTAAAAAGATTAAAGAAATGGGGATTTAAAGTTAATCCACTTAATAAAACGATAAAAGGTATAGAAAATTTAATATTAAATTATAATGAAATTGAAAAAAAAAGAAATGAATTGAATTTTGATATAGATGGCATTGTTTATAAAGTTAATAGTTTTGAGATACAAAAAAGATTGGGAAATATTTCTAACGCTCCTAGATGGGCTATTGCACATAAATTTTCTGCAAACAAAGGTGTTTCAAAAATAGTTGATATAGATATCCAAATTGGAAGAACTGGAGCATTAACACCAGTTGCAAAAATAAAACCAATAAATATTGGAGGAGTTGTAGTATCTAATGCAACATTACACAACGAAGAAGAAATATTAAGAAAGGATATAAGAATTAACGATGAAGTTGTTGTAGAAAGGGCAGGTGATGTAATACCACATATAATTTCTGTTAATATTAACAAAAGAGAAAAAAATTCAAAAAAATTTATTTTTCCTATTAAATGTCCATCTTGTGGATCAAAAACCATAAAAGAATTTAACTTAACAACTAAAAAAGAAGATGCTGTAAGGAGATGCTCAAGCGAGGGTTATGAATGTGAAAAAGTTTCAATTGAAAAAATTAAACATTTTGTATCAAAAGATGCTTTTAATATTGATGGGTTTGGAAAAAAAATTGTTGAAAAGTTTTGGGATTTAAAACTTGTAAGATTTCCACAAGATATATTTGATTTAGATTATAAAAAAATTGAGTCTTTAGAAGGGTGGGGCAAACAGTCTGTTTTAAATTTGAAATATTCTATTGAAGAAAGGATAGATATATCCTTAGAAAGATTTATTTTTTCACTAGGTATCAGACACATAGGTTTAGAAAATGCAAAATTAATTTCAAAACATCTAAAATCACTATCTAATTTTATATCTCTTTCTAAAAATCAAAACTTTGAAGATCTATTGAATATAGATGGAATTGGTGGAACCCAAATTACTTCAATAAAAAATTTTTTTTTAAATAAAGTTAATATAAGAATCATTATTGAACTAAATAAATTTCTTAGAGTAAAAGATGCAATTCAGCTAAAAAAAAATGGTTCTTTAGCAAACAAAAATTTCATGATAACAGGAAAATTAATTGGAATTAGTAGAGCAGAAGCAAAATCTTTAATTGAACAAAATGCAGGTTCAATCGTAAGTAATGTCTCAAAAAATCTTAATTATCTAATTGTTGGAGAAAAACCAACTAAACGAAAAATTGATGCAGCAAAGGAACTCAAAATTAAAATTTTAACTCAAAGCGAGTGGCTTAAAATTTTAAATAAAACTAATTAACCAATTTTTTTCATTTTTATTTAAAAAAGGAGATAGTTTCTCATAAACTAGCAAATTATATTTAAATAGATAATTTTTTTCATTTTTTGTTAATTGATTGTGATCAATAAGATCATTATCAATTGGTGCTAGTGTTAAATTTTCAAAAAAAATTTTTTTCTTGATTTTTTTTGCATATATTAAATTTTCAATTCTTATGCCGTATTTTCCTTTTTTATAGTAACCAGGTTCATTACTCAAAATCATACCTTCAGAAATTTTAATACTATTGTATTTAGAAATTGCCTGAGGACCCTCATGAACATTTGAAAAAAAACCAACACCATGCCCAGTTCCATGAGCATAATCTAAATTAACTTTTTTTAAAAAATATCTAGCTCTAACATCAATTGCTTTTCCTGTTTTAAATTTATTGAGATTTGAATTAACGACTGCAATATGTCCTTTTAGTACTTTTGTAAAAACACTTTTTATACTTTGCTTTGGTAAGGAAAAGCAAAGTGTACGAGTTACATCTGTAGTACCATATTTGTATTGACCACCAGAGTCACATAAAAAAATATCATCTTTGCTAATTTTTTTTGAATTATTGATAGAAGCTCTGTAATGAACGATAGCCCCATTCGCACCACTACCAGCTATTGTTGTAAAGCTGGGATATAAATAATTTGAGGATTTTTTTCTAAATTTTTCAAGAACACTTTGTGCTTTAAATTCACTAATTTTTTTTTTATTGATTTTTTTAATCCAAAAAAGAAATTTGGTTAGAGCAACACCGTCCTCTATATGACAGTTAATCATATTTTTAATTTCGGTTTTATTTTTAATTGATTTTAATAGATAAATTGGATCTTCTTTTTTCAAAACATTAAATTTTTTTTTTAAAATATTTTCATAAAATAGAGAACATGAATGAGGATCAATATTAATCTTATTACCTTTTAAATTATTAATCATTTTTTCGAAATCGTTTGGTTCAATTATTTGGTTAGATCTTATTTTTTTTTCTTTTAATAAATTTCTCAACTTTTTTTTTTCAGAAATCAAATAGAGTTTTTTTTTAGTATCTAAAATTAAATGAGCATTAGGAATTGGACTATTTGGATTATCATGCCCTCTTATATTTAGTAGCCAAGCAACATTTTCTGGTGCAGTCACATAAATATAATCTGATTTTGTTTTTTTTAGAAAATTTGCTATTTTATTTATTTTTATTTTAAAATGCTCACCCACAATTTTTTTGCTTAAAGAAAAAAAAGGTTTTGAAAAAGTAGATTTTTTTTTTACAATTTTATCAATTAAATTAGAATTAATAATTTTGACCTTATTGTTTTTAAGAAAAAATTTTTTAATTTGATTTGATGTAAATAGTTTTGCATCTAAACCAATGGTTAAATCTTTAAATAAATTACAGTCTAATATTTTATTATACTCTATAATCTTGAAATTATTAGCAGACTCTATTTGAGCTTGAATTGTATATCTCCCATCAACAAATAAAAAATTTTTATTTTTTAATATAATTGCATAGCCAGCAGACCCACTAAAATTAGAAATAATTTTAAGTCTATTTATTTTTGAATATTCTGAAAAAAACTCATCATTTTTGGGAATTATATATCCATCAATATTATATTCTTTAAACTTTTGCCTTAAACTATTTATCCTATTTTTTATCATTTTATTCTTTTTTGATATCTTATCCATCCAGGACTTTTGTAATCCTCATCTGACTCAAAATCTTGATTAAAATCAAAATCATTAACTTCATCGTTATTTTCATCAAAAAAAGAATTTTTCTCCAAAAACTTTTCGGGCAGTTCATCTATAAATCTTGATGCCATACTATCAATCCAATCACCTTGATAAAACCTGTTCATTGAAAATGATATTGAAGCTTTTTTTTTTGCTCTTGTTATTCCGACATAAGCCAATCTTCTTTCCTCTTCCAAACCATTTTGTCCTTTTTCCTCAATAGATTTTTGATGAGGAAAAAGACCTTCTTCCCAACCTGGTAAAAAAACTGACTCAAACTCCAAACCTTTAGAAGCGTGCATGGTCATCATGTTTATCTTTTCTCCCTCCCATTCTTGATCAATCGATGTAGCTAGAGAAACATGCTCTAAGAAATTTTCTAAATTTTCAAATTCCTTCATGGCACTCAAAAGTTCTTTAATATTCTCGAGTCTATTTTCATTTTCAATATCTTTTTTATTCTTAAGCATTGCTGAGTAGCCAGACTCATCTAGAATAGTTTGAAGTAATTTTATATGATTTACTTTTTTAATATTTAAATCATATCTCCATTTACTTAAAAGATCTAAAAATATAACAAGACCAACTTTAGTTTTTGGTTTAATTAAATTTTCTTCAATCATTTTTTTTGAAGCAGACTCCAAATTTAAGTTATTTATTTTTGAATATTCATAAATAAGTTTTATTGAACTATCTCCAATAGATCTTTTTGGATTATTCACAATTCTTTCAAATGCAAGATCATCTTTACTTTGATAAATTAATCTTAAATATGCTATACAATCTTTAATTTCAGCTCTTTCATAAAACTTTGTACCACCTAATATTCTATAAGGTATTCCAATTTTTAAAAATCTTTCCTCAAATTCTCTTGTTTGGAATATAGCTCTGACAAGAATAGCTATATTGTTATATGAAATTCTTGTTTTTATCTTTTCTATTTCATCTGAAATTCCTATAGCTTCATCCTTTCCATTTTTAAAACAATTTAATTTTACAAGTTCACCTTCCTCTAAAGTAGCTTTGAGAGTTTTTCCAACTCTATTTTCATTATTAGCAATAAGACTTGATGCTACAGACAAAATATTTTCTGAAGATCTGTAATTTTCCTCAAGTCTAATTACTTTTGTATCTTTATATATTTGATCAAATTCTAAAAAATTTTTTATTTCAGCACCTCTCCAACTATAAATAGATTGATCGTCATCACCAACACAGCAAATATTATTATTTTTTGTTGTTAATAATTTAAGCCACTTACTTTGTATAAAATTTGTATCCTGATACTCATCAACTAAAATATATTTAAAATTTTGCGAGTAAATATTTCTTATATCTGGATTTTTTTCAAAAATTTTGACTACGTGTAATATTAAATCTCCAAAGTCACAAGAATTTAGTTCAATCAATTTTTGTTGATAAATTTTATAAATTGGCAAAATTGTTTTTTCATAGATATCTTTTTGATTAATTAAAACTTCATCAGGATAATATCCTTTGTTTTTCCATCTATCTATTATCGCAAGAGTATATCTTGGTGCTAATTGTTTAATGTCTATGTTTTCAGCCTTACATATATTTTTTATTAATCTAATTTGATCATCCGTATCTATTATTGTGAAATTTGAATTTAACTTTGCTGCTGATGCATGTTTTCTTAAAAGTTTTGCACAAATTGAGTGAAATGTACCAAGCCATGATAGACCTGTGGCAGAAGAACCAAGAAGTTTACTTACTCTAACCTGCATCTCTTTGGCCGCTTTATTTGTAAAAGTTACAGATAAAATTTGGTTGGGAAAAGCTTTCTTATTTTTTATAATATTGGCAATTCTTGATGTAAGTACCTTAGTTTTACCAGATCCTGCGCCAGCAACTATAAGCAATGGTCCATCGAGGTGCATAACTGCCTCTTTTTGAGCTTTATTTAGACCATTTAAATATTCAGAGTTTACCATTTAAAATATTTAATTATAAGTTGTTCAATTACTATGAGTAAACAAAATTCATTAATTAAAAAAATTCAGAAACAAATTTTATCAGCAAATGATTTAATAGAAAGTAATTTTAATAAATTAAAATACTTTAAATCAAATTTTAAAAAAATTTTATTTAATAAAGATAATAGACTTATTTTAGCTCTAGGGGCAGTTGTTATTTTGACACTATCTTATTTCTTAATACCTACGTTTTATTCAAAAGATGTAATTCAGGCTCAAATAAAGAATCAAGTACTTAAAAATTATAGTATTGAAATGAAGTTTAATGAAAAAATAAATTACGGATTGTTACCAAGACCTCATTTTTCAGCAAAAGATTTATCAATTCTTAGAAAAGATAAAGAAATTGCAACAGTTACTAATTTAAAAGTTTATATCGATATTGGTCAATTTTTTTCATTAAATAAAATTAAGATGAAAAATTTAGTTTTTAACAAAACGGATTTTAATATTTATTTAGATGATTTTCAATTTTTTCAAGATTTACTAAAAATCGCACCAAATGAAAATAAGATAATTTTTAAAAAAAGTAATATCTTTTTTAAAAGTAATGATAATGAAGTATTGTTTATAAATAAAATAAATAATAGTAAATTTTATTTTGACTCTAATAATTTACAAAATGTTTTAATTATGAAAAGTGAAGTTTTTAATGTCCCATTCAAACTTCTAATAAAAAATGATAAATTTTATAAAAAATTTTTTATCAAATTCAACTCAAAAAAAATAAGACTAAGTATAGAAAATGAAACTAATTATGAAGATGCAATAAGATCTGGCTTATTAGATATTCTTTTTATTAACAAAAATACCTCATTAAATTATAAGATAGCACAAAATTCCTTAAATTTTGCATCAAATGATAATTCTAAAAGTTATAAAGGAAAAATTGATTTTAAACCTTTTTATCTTTCTACTGTTTTAAATTATGATGGTATAAGTTTAAAACATATATTTGATAATAATTCAATTTTTGTCGATCTTTTTGAGTCTGAAATTTTGAATAATAGAAACTTAAGCGCAAGTTTAAATTTAAATATTGAGGACATAACAAATATAAGTGAATTGAATAATCTAAATTTAAAAATGTCTATTGAGGAAGGTGATATTAAATTTACAGAGTCATCTATTAAGTGGAAAGATGATTTAAATATTAAGTTAATCGATTGCCAATTAGCCATGAATGATGAAGGAATGAATCTAATAGGAACTATAGAATTAGATTTTAAAGATATAAATGATTTTTATAGTTCATTTCAAACAAAAAAAGTGAATAGGAAAAATATCAAAAACATCGAAGTTAATTTTGTTTATAATTTTAATGGTAAAAGTTTTCGATTTGATAATCCAAGAATAAATAATACACAAAATATTGAGTTAGAAAAATTATTAGATAATTTTAATTCAAGAGATGAAAGAGTATTTAATAAGATTACTTTTAAAAATTTTGTGAACAATTTTTTTCAAGCTTATGAAGGATAAATCATTTTTTTTGGATCTACAATTTTATCGTATTCTTTCTCATTAATTAATCTTGTTTTAAGAGTCTCTTCTTTTAAAGTTGTATTATTTTTTAAAGCAGACTTAGCTATCTTTGCGGAATTATCGTAACCAATATGTGGGGCTAGTGCAGTTACCAACATTAATGAATTATCTAAATACTCTTTAATTTTAATTTTATCCGCTTTTAATCCTCTTATACAGTATAATCCAAAATTTTTAGAACTATCTGCTAATAAATCTATCGATTGTAAAATGTTATGAGCAATTAAAGGCTTAAATACATTAAGTTCAAAGTGACCGTGGGAACCTGCCATAGTTATACCGTTATGATTTCCGATTACTTTAACGCAAACCATTGTAACTGCCTCAGATTGGGTAGGATTTACTTTACCTGGCATGATTGAGGATCCAGGTTCATTAGCTGGAAGAATAAGTTCTGCATAACCGGTTCTAGGTCCTGAGCCTAAAAATCTTATATCGTTAGCTATTTTCATAAGACAAACTGCGGTGGTATTTAAAGTCCCGGAAAAATTTACTATTTCATCATGTGCAGCCAAGGCGGCAAATTTATTTTTTGTCGGTTTAAAGGGTATTTTTGTAATTTTTTTAATTTCATTAATAACTTTTTTGTCAAAACCTTTTCTGCTATTAATTCCAGTGCCTACAGCCGTACCCCCTTGTGCAAGGGAATATATTTCATTTAATGCATTTTTAATTCTTGAAATACAATCTTCTAATTGAGATTGATAGCCTGAAAATTCCTGACCTAAAGATAAGGGAGTTGCATCTTGTAAATGTGTTCTTCCAACTTTTACAATTTTTTTGAACTGAGAAATTTTTTTCTTTAATTCTTTATTTAGCAACTCAAGAGAAGGTATTAATTTATTTTTTGTTTCAAGTGCTATTGCTATATGCATCGCAGTTGGGAACACATCATTAGTAGATTGAGATTTATTCACATGATCATTTGGATGAACGGGTTTTTTTGTACCTTTTTTTCCTCCTAAAATTTCAATAGCTCTGTTTGCTATAACCTCGTTTACATTCATATTTGTTTGAGTTCCTGAACCTGTTTGCCAAACTTTAAGAGGGAAATGCTCATCTAATTTTCCTGAGATAACCTCATTAGAGGCCTTAATAATTGCTTTTGAAATCTTTGGTGAAATTTGCTTTTCTTTTTCATGCACTATTACAGCAGCCTTTTTTATTATTCCAATAGATTTAATTAGAATCGGCCGTACTAAAAATTCACCAATATCAAAATATTTCTTAGATCTTTGAGTTGAAGCTCCCCAATATTTATCATCTGGAACACTGATTTTTCCAATGCTATCAAATTCTTTTCTTAATTTCATGAATATTATTTTTTAAAGTATATACAATAGATATATATTAATTTTATTTAAACTTACAGGAGCA
>ERZ802830.989-NODE-989-length-27755-cov-9.19877_pt1 | contig 27755 bp, 28 predicted proteins | sample MGYA00345654_ERZ802830 | MGnify/ENA primary metagenome ERZ802830 (study PRJEB30503, sample SAMEA104212375) | marine metagenome | biome: Westerlies Biome; feature: [SRF] surface water layer (ENVO:00010504) within the epipelagic zone...; material: water...
TATATAGTTGTTCATTTCTTTTTTAGACTTTAATAATAATTTATATTTGCTTAGTTACACCTAATTTTAATTAGACATCATAATTCTCTAAAGTTCTTGTTGAATAAGAAGGTTGTACACAGTAAAATGCGCCCGCCTGCGTATTAAGTCAACTAAACTATCATAATGAGAACTGAAAGTTACAAAAAGTCAGATATAGAAGAATCCTGGATCTTATTGGATGCCAAAGGAAAGACCCTCGGGAGGTTTGCAACTGAAATAGCCAAAATACTATCTGGGAAGAATAAACCTGAATATACACCTAATGCAGATTTAGGTGATTTCGTTGTAGTAGTTAATGCTAGTGCAATAAACGTAACTGGTAAGAAGCTAGAACAAAAATTATATTATCGTCATTCAGGTTATCCAGGTGGAATAAAATCCAAACCTCTAAAAGATATTATGGAAAATAGTGCAAGCGAAGCAATAAAAAGCGCCGTTAAGGGCATGTTGCCAAAAAGTAAACTCGGAAGACAGATGTTCACTAAGTTAAAAGTTTATGATGATGAACATCATCCTCATGCAGCTCAAAAACCTGTCACATTAGAACTATAGGAAAGAAAATTGGATCAAATTATAACAGTCGGAAGAAGAAAAACCTCAACAGCAAGAGTGTTTCTCCAGAAGGGTTCAGGAGAGATCACCGTTAATAAAAAGAAGTTAGAAGTTTACTTCGGAAGAGAAGTAGCACAAATGGTTGTAAAACAGCCTCTCGTATCTACAGAACTTACTCAAGGTGTAGACATCAAGGCCACAGTCTCTGGTGGAGGAAGTTTCGGCCAGGCGGGAGCAATTAGATTAGGAATTGCCAGAGCTTTAATAGAGTACGATGAAACACTTAAACCTATTTTAAAGAAAGAAGGTTTTCTCACTAGAGATTCTAGGAAAGTTGAAAGGAAAAAAGTAGGTCTTAGAAAAGCTAGAAAAAGACCGCAATATTCAAAAAGGTAATATGCAACCAAAATCTCCTCCTAATCCGGGAAGAAGAAAATTTCTCATTGGTGCTACCTCTGCAGTAGGCGCAGTTGGTATAGCGGGAGCAGCTGTTCCTTTTATAAGTGCTTTTAATCCAAGTGCGGCAGCAGAGGCTGCCGGCGCTCCTGCTATTGCAGACATAGGTAAACTGGCTCCTGGTGAGATGATTATTGTTGAATGGAGGGGAACTCCTATCTATGTCGTTAAACATTCTGATGAGTCAATTCAAGAAATAGATAAAAACCTTGAAAGGCTTGCAGATCCAAATTCTGAAACAGAAGTCCAACCTCTTTATGCTAAGAATAAATACAGATCCAGAAAACCAGGTATATCAGTACTATCTGCTGTATGCACTCATTTAGGTTGCGCTCCTAAGTACTATCCGCAACTCGGAGTAGTAGACTTTGATTCTGAATGGCAAGGAGGCTTTTTTTGTCCATGTCATGGATCTAAGTTTGATTTAGCAGGAAGAGTTTATTCTGGTGTTCCCGCGCCTGACAATTTAGCTGTGCCCCCACATTACTTTAAGACTGATGACATTCTGGTCATTGGAGAAGATGGAGATTTAGCTTAATGGTTACAAAAATAATGAACTGGTTCGATGATAGATTGCCCCTTACCGCCACTATCGAAAGACATTTAACAAAGTATCCTGCACCTATCAATATGAATATTTGGTATCTAGCAGGTGTCTTGTTGGTAGTTGTGTTGGTTATACAACTAGCATCAGGTATATGGCTCTTAATGAATTATGAGCCTACCGCTGAAGGAGCTTTTGCCTCGATTCAATATATTATGAGAGATGTAGAATATGGTTACATCATTCGTTACATGCACACAACGGGAGCATCTGCATTTTTTGCTTTGATATTCTTGCATATGTTCAGAGGCATGATGTACGGCTCTTATCAAAAACCAAGAGAGCTACTATGGGTTCTGGGATGGATCACTTACCTTCTCCTATGTATGCTTGGCTTTACGGGTTACGTTTTGCCATGGGGCCAAATGTCCTTTTGGGCTGCACAAGTAATAATGTCTTTATTTGGTTCAATCCCTTACATTGGTGAAGATTTACTTACTTGGATTAGAGGTGATTATCTTATCTCAGGTATAACCTTAAATAGACTGTTCGCTTTTCATGTAGTTTTACTTCCTTTGGCTTTAATTGCCGTTGTTTTTGTTCACATCTTAGCGCTCCACGAAGTTGGTTCTAATAATCCTGATGGTGTTGATGTTAAGAAGTTTAAAGATGAAGATGGGGTGCCTCTAGATACAAAACCCTTCTTTCCATATGACATAACTCATGACCTCTATGCTATAGGCGTTTTCTTAATTTTCTTTGTAACTATCATGTTCTTTTATCCAGACGGCGGAGGATATGTTATTGAATATGTGAACTACGAAGCTGCAGATAATCTTAAAACTCCAGAACATATTGTCCCTTCATGGTATTACACTCCTTATTACGCAATGTTGAGAGCTGTTACTTTCCCTTTATTTGGATTAACTGCTAAGTTTTTAGGATTTGTTGTAATGGCAGCTGGAATAGCTATATTCGTTGCTCTTCCATGGTTAGACAGAAGTCCAGTTAAATCAATAAGATATAAAGGAAATTATAGTAAATTCTTCTTAGCTTTATTTGTAGTTAGTTTTTTTGTCTTAGGTTACTTAGGTACAGTTACATCAACTCCGGGAAGGACGTTGGCCGCTCAAATCTTTACTGTGACTTATTTTGCTTACTTTTTATTGATGCCTATATATACCAAGTACGAAAAATGTAAGCCTGTTCCAGATAGGGTTCAACTAGGATGAAAAAAACTATCTTATCAGCTTCATTATTAGCTAGCTTAATTGCTTTGATTGCATCTGCTAATCTAAGTGCAGCAGCAGGAGCTCCTTGTGGCAATTATCTTTCTGAAGACGGTCTCACAAAAGGAGAATGTAAAGAAGCTTATGTTGATGCAACAGATAAAGCCTCACTTCAGAGAGGAGCACAAGTCTACATGAATTATTGCTTAGGTTGCCATTCATTGAAATACGCTAGGTATAAAAAAGTTTCTGAGGATTTAGAAATTCCTTTGAGCATGTTTCAAGATAATCTTATTTTTGGTGATCAAAAAATAGGTGATCTAATACTGGCAGGAATGGATCCTAAAGAAGCCAAAGAGTGGTTCGGAAATGCTCCTCCTGATTTAACTCTTGAAGCAGGACTCCGAGGACCTGATTGGATTTACAGTTACCTCACTAGCTTTTATATCGACGAATCTAGGCCTCTTGGAGTTAACAATAAAGTATATGAGAATGTTGGTATGCCTCATGTTCTGATTGATATGCAAGGTACTCCAAGATCAGTTTGTAGACAAATGCCACTAATTGCTAGCAATGGAGGAATTAAACAAGATCCCTTAACAGGAGAGCAGTTAACCCAAGAAAAATGTGGTTTCCTTGAAGTTGATAATGGGACTGGCGAAATGACACCTGAAGAATTTGATCAAGCAATGTTGGACCTAACAAACTTCCTTGCTTACATGACTGACCCATTAAAGATTGAAAGAGAAACTATAGGGACCTACGTCTTGTTATACCTCTTTATTTTCACAATGCTTAGCTATCTTCTCTATAGAGAATTTAAAAAAGATCTTCACTAATTTCCGAATAGGAGTTTTTTATGGTATCCCTTAGTAATAGAACGTCGATGGCACTCTTTTCAGATCCAATGGATCACTATAGCCATAGAGTCCGTATCGTAATGTGTGAAAAAGGAGTTACTAGTGAAATAATCGATACAGACATGAACAATTTAAGTTCTGAAATATTAGAAGTTAGTCCTTATGCAGAATTGCCAGTACTTGTTGACAGAGATGTTTGCTTGTATGACTCTTTAATACTTATGGAATATTTAGATGAAAGGTTTCCTCATCCACCTCTTTTACCTGTATACCCAGTTTCTAGAGCTCATATCAGGTTATTCATTCAAAGAATTGAGAGAGATTGGTGTGGTTTATTTGATGAACTAATAAGTGGTAATCCCACTGAAGCCAAAGCAAAGAAACTCCGCTCGGAACTCAAGTCTCAAATACTTGCCATGTCTCCTCTTCTTAAAGAAAAACCATTTTTCATGTCTGACGAATTCAGTTTAGTAGATTGTTGTATTGCCCCTATACTGTGGAGATTACCCCTGATAGGAATAGAATTGCAAAAAGATGCTAAAACAAAGCCAATATATGAATACATGCAAAGAATTTTCACCAAATCATGTTTTATAGACAGTCTCTCTGAATTAGAAAGAGATATTAGAAGTAGTTAACTTTTATAATATTTCAAATCCTTCATTAGTAATTTTAAATACATACGGATCCCTTATTATCTGTTGCTGGCCTAGCTTTATCTTTCCTGTGAGGCCTTTATAAACAAAGTCACTCTTATTAACGCCGCCAAATATAAGCAATAGGATTTCAAAAGAATCATATCCTGTAGCAAAATCTCTTGTCCTTTTTGTCTTAGGTATAAATTTTGGTAACTGTATGGGCATCATAATAGGCATATCAGAATTTATAGTTAAGAATAAGTCTACATCTCTAGTCTTATAAGCCTCATTGCCTTTCCAGCTATTTAGCAGAAAAAATTTAAAATCTTTTCCAGAAATATAATCTAAGGCAGGTTTTAAGTTCCTCGCTTCTTCTAATCCCACAGACAAGAAAATTGTATTAATATCCTCCCTAACTCTACTTTCGCCAGAAATTTGAGAACCCAGTCTTCTTGATAATTTTCTTATCCTTTCTTTACTTCTATCAGCCATCATTAAATCTGAAAAAAGATCCTGACTGCTAACATCTTGCGTATATGTAGCTATCTCAATTATTTTTTTATCTTTTGCTTCAATGGCTTTTATTAATTTCTTTGCGTCATTAGTCTCTTCGCTATCTAAAACAGCAAATCTTGTGTCTTGATCTTGAATTTGATCAATTAAAGCTTCTTTCTCTGATTCTCGAGATGCTATGAAAATGTACTTATATCCCTTTAGACTTTTTCTTTTATTGGAAATATAAAAGGTACTAGCTTTGCTTGATTTCTTTAAGCAAGAAATATTTGAAGAATTGGCTTCATTTTTTCTGATGTCTAAAACAATTGAAAAGGTATCGCTTGGGTTTTGGTTACATTGCGTATTATTGACCTGGATAATTTTTATTTTAGGCTTGTAATTGATCTTTTCATTATAAAAATATGCATTTGCTAAAAAGCCTTCAACTTCTAAGGGCAGTGTTTCATTATTACCATCGTGGAAATAAAATAAATTGAATTCTGAAGGAAGAGATCTTATTTTGTAGTTAAAATCTGGCTTTTCAATTAGAGTGGTTATTGTATTACTTTGATCGTTCTTTTGAATAGATGAGCAAGCACCCATTAGAAGAATTAGCTGAAGTAATATTATATTTCTCATATTAATTATGGATAACAATTACGGTTCTCTTTTTATAGTTTCTACACCTATTGGCAATTTACATGATATTACATTAAGAGCCATTGAAGTTCTCAATAATGTAGATATTTGTGCTGCTGAAGATACTAGAAATTCAAAAATACTTTTTAATAAGTATGATATAAAAACTAAACTAACTTCTTATCATAAGTTCTCTGAAAAGAGTAAAACCCTATCCCTTATTGAAAGTTTAAAATCAGGCTTGGATATAGCTCTTATTAGTGATGCGGGAACACCATTGATATCTGATCCAGGAAAATTCTTATTGGAAGATGCTATAAAGAATCAAATTAAGGTTATCCCTATCCCTGGAGCGACTTCAATCATACCTGCTCTTACTATTTCAGGGTTTAACCTAGATAGTTTTTGTTTTTATGGCTTTTTCCCTCGACAGAAGAAAGCAAAGACTATCCTGATAAAAGAAATTGCCTCATCGACCAAGACTTCTGTTTTATTTGAAACAGGAAAGCGGATAGAGCAGATGTTTAATGATCTAACCAGTCAACTTCATCCTTCCACAAATATAGTTATTGCTAGAGAAATCACAAAATTACATGAAACTATCTATAGAGGTGACCTTGAAACAGTTAAAAACAGTATTCTTGAATCAGACTTTGGGACTAAAGGGGAATTTGTGGTTGTTATTGAAGGTAAGATAATGGAGCAGGATAGTGAAATTTCAGAAGAAGATAGAAGAATTATAAATATTCTTTTAGAAGAATTAGACCAAAAGCTAGCCTTAGAGATTGCCTCTAAAATTTTAAAAAGGAAAAGAAACGAGATTTATAAGGTAAAAATCAAGAAATAATTTCTATTTAAGCTATTTCAAATATACAATTCACTCGAGTCAGCTAGATAATCGCTCAATTATTTGAGAGGAAAGTCCGGGCTCCTTTGGACAAGACGCCAGGTAACTCCTGGGAGATGCAAATCTACGGATAGTGCCGCAGAAAATAAACCGCCTTTTTGAAGGTAAGGGTGAAAAGGTGTGGTAAGAGCACACCGCATATTAGGTAACTGATTATGGCAAGGTAAACCCCGTCTGGAGCAAGACCAAATAGAGGCCCTTATGTTAGTCCTGACTGGGCCAGGGTAGGTTGCTTGAATTTTGCGGTGACGCAAAATCTAGATGAATGATTATCCTCGACAGAACCCGGCTTATAGGCTGACTCATGCCTTTTTTCACTTCTTCCTGGCCTTTTATTATTTTCTTACAGCGTGCTGAAAAAAATGTGTTGATTACACTATATTTTTACTGGTAATTTAATAAAAAGTGTGTAAAAGTGTGTAAAAGTGCAAGATAATGTAACACTTACATATTCTTGTAATAAAAGAAAATGACTTTAGGTATATATGGCTCTAGCACACTTACCCTTGATACTAAGGGTAGAATCGTTATACCTGCAAGGTACAGAGAGCTTTTGCGTACATCTTGTGAAGGTGAAATGATAATTACTAAAGACCCACAGTATCCCGCTCTTATTATTTACCCAGGAAAAATTTGGAAGGAGATAGCTCAAAAGTTTGAGGCATTAGGTGGTTTGAATCAAAAAGTCAGACCTATTCAATGGAAGATTTTAGGCAATGCTTCGGTAAATGAATTTGAAGTGGGTGAGAGAATGACTTTACTAATTCCTCAGATTTTAAGAGATTTTGCAAACTTAGCTCCAAAGGAACATGTTGCTCTTGTGGGAATGGGTTCAAAATTTGAACTCTGGAACTTAGATAACTGGGAGAAAAAACAAGCTGGTCTTCAAATATCTGGAGAGGATCTAATTGATGACCTGCCTATTGCATTAGAGGAGATACCATTTTGACAAAAGCTAATCATGAAGCTGTGATGGTCGATGAGGTGCTAGAAAATCTGGTCTTTAAACAAAATGGAAAATACGTTGACTGTACATTTGGAGCAGGCGGACACTCTTCAGAGATACTCAAGAAGCTTGATAAGAAAGGTTCTTTAATTTCAATTGACAAAGATAATAGGGCAGTAATCAATTTATCTTCAGAATTTAAAGATGATTCAAGATTTAGATTGATAAATGACACATTCTCTAATCTTCAAAACTTGTTTAAAGATGAAGAAATAGATGGCATTTTGATAGATTTAGGAATCTCTTCTACTCAACTTGATGACCCTAATAGAGGTTTTAGCTTTCAGTCAGATGGACCTTTAGACATGCGCATAGACACTACTAGAGGACGAACCGCAGCAGAATGGATTAATACTGCAACAAAGAAAGAGATTGAAGACGTTTTATGGCTACTAGGTCAAGAAAAGGCCTCTAGACGAATAGCGAGCAAAATTTGTGAAATTCGTGAAAGAAAGGCAATTGAATCCACTAAGGAACTAACTGATCTAATAGTTTCTTGCACATCAAGGAAATCTAAAAAACATCCAGCAACTAATTCTTTCAGGGCAATAAGAATGTTTATAAATAACGAAATTGAAGAGATACAAAGAGTTTTGGAGGCAGCAAGCTATGTTTTGTGTTGCGGAGGAAGACTAGCGATTATCAGTTTCCATTCGATGGAAGATAGGATTGTAAAAAGATTTTTTCAGAGTAAAGATAGGATTGAATCAACTATCAAGTTTCAATATTTAAATCATAAATTTCTTAAACCTTCTCAGGAAGAGATTCGTTTTAATCCAAGAAGCAGGAGTGCAATTTTAAGAGTTGCTGAGAAAGTATGCTAAGAAATCAAAATAAAATATTTATCATTTCTTTGCTTATAGCTACTTCTTTTATAAGTTCTTATAAATTATTAATTCAGACATATGATCACAGAACCGCTTTTGCACAACTTGAAAAACTTACATTAGAAAAAGAGGACTTATCTTTTCAATCAAATATTCTTATAGAAGAAGTTAAATATTTTAACAATCAGATCTCATTAAGAAAATTTGCTTCTGAAAATCTAGGCATGATCACTCCGAATATCAAAGAGAGAATTTATCTCATTAGGAGAATCACAAAATGAAATATTTTCTTTGCTTATTTATTCTTTCTATAACAGCCTGCTCAAGTCAAGACAGAGTTAATACGGGAAAAGTAACTTTTGATCTCTCGAAAGAACTTATCTCGAGTCTCGATACAACTAAGAAACAGATTGCCAATCATATACTCAATAAACAGGAGCCTTTGACCGGAAACTTTTTTCAAGAGTCATGGATATCTGTAATAAAAACAACAAATACTTTCAATAAAGATGTAATTGTGGAAATAAAAGAACATCAACCAATAGCTTCTCTAGGAAAAGATAAATTTATAACTCAAGAAGGAAAAATAATTTCTCCTAAAGAAAAGACGAAGCATATGAGCCTGATTAAAATATTAGGTTCAGAGGAGGAGGCTCATTCACTGCTTGATAAAGCAATCTTACTCCAAAATATACTTAATATTAAAGAAAAGAATATTACAAGATTTGAACATAAAGGATCAGATTTTTATGAAGCAGAGGACGATACTGGGTCAAGGTATAGTTTTACTAAAGGGGATTTCCGGGTTCAGCTCGAGCGTCTCGAGGAATTTATATTGTTCGAGCTGAACTCAGGAAATGAAGATCATATCAGATATATTGATTTGAGGTATAAAAATGCCATCGCTGTTAGTCACTTAAATATGGAGAAAACAATATGAGTAATGTTAGTAGGAATGAAATGCTTGTAGGTGTTGATATAGGAACTTCTAAAGTTGTTGCTGTTGTTGCTGAAGCCAGAGGGTCACAGTTAGAAATAATAGGTCTTGGAACACATGCATCAAAAGGCTTAAAAAATGGAGTTGTTGTTGATATTGAATCTACAACTAATGCTATTAAGAAATCCATCGAAGAGGCTGAAGCTATGGCAGGATGCCATATAGGTTCCTGCTATGTAGGGATATCTGGAAGTCATATAAGGGGTTTGAATTCAGAGGGAGTTGTACCTATTAGAGACGGTGAAGTGAAGTTTACTGATGTGGATAGAGTTATTGAGACTGCTCAAGCAATGGCTATCCCTGCTGATCAAAGATTACTTCATGTTCTGCCAAGGGATTATATAATTGATAAACAAGACGGTATAAAAGAACCGTTAGGTATGGCTGGTTCAAGATTAGAAGCCAAAGTCCATCTAGTCACATGTAGTGAAAATTCATCTCAGAATATTCACAAATGCATAAGTGCATCTGGCTTAGATGTAGAGGCATTTGTACTAGAGCAGCTTGCTTCTAGTTATTCTGTTCTTACTGAAGATGAAAGAAATTTAGGAGTTTGTCTTATAGACATTGGGGGTGGAACTACTGATATTGCAGTTTTTGTAGATGGGTCAATTTGTTTTACAGATGTCATTCCAATTGCAGGTGATCATGTTACAAATGACATAGCACAAGCCCTAAGGACTCCTCCAACTCAGGCTGAAACAATAAAACAAAGGTATGGTTGTGCTGTCAGTTCTATGACAAGACCTGAAGAAATTATGATGGTCCCCGGTATGGGAGGAAGACCTGAAAGAGAGCTTTCGAGACAAGCTCTGGCAGATGTTTTGGAAAGAAGATACGTAGAAATTTTTAGCATGGCCCAACAGAAACTTAGTCTTAGCGGTTTCGATCAGCTTATTCCTGCTGGTATTGTTTTAACTGGCGGTGCTTCAAAAATTGAAGGCGCAACTGAATTGGCAGAGGAAATTTTTCATTCTCCGGTAAGAATGGGATCTCCTCATTCAGTTGAAGGCTTCTCCGAGATTATAAATAATCCAATTTATGCTACATCAGTTGGACTTCTCTTGTATGGACAAAAGCAATTACAAGAAGATCATTTAAATTATATTCACAGAGATAAAAATATAATAAATAGAATTTCTAGATGGTTTGGTGGAAATCTTTAATAGTTAATTAAAAGAGAGGTTAATTATGAGTGAATGGGAAATAGTAGAAGAAGTTAAAGAAAATGCTTCAATTAAAGTTATAGGTGTTGGAGGCGGTGGAGGAAATGCTGTTCAACATATGGTTGAATCAGGCATAGAAGGGGCAGAATTCATATCTATAAATACAGATAGACAAGCATTAGAGAAAAACGATGCTAGTACAAAACTTATTTTAGGGTTGGAAATTACCGATGGACTTGGTGCAGGCGCAAATCCAGCTATAGGCAGAGAGGCTGCTCTTGAAGATAGAGATAAATTAAGAGAAATGTTAAAAGGAACTGACATGGTTTTTGTTACTGCCGGTATGGGAGGTGGCACAGGCACTGGTGCGGCCCCGATAGTAGCTCAAGTTGCAAAAGAGCTAGGCATTCTTACTGTTGCTGTTGTTACTAAGCCTTTTGAACTTGAAGGAGCTAAGAGGATGAAAATAGCTCAGGAGGGCATTAAGGAATTAGTTGATGAGGTTGATTCTCTTATAACAATTCCAAATCAGAAACTTCTAGAAGTTCTTGGAGAAGATTGCAGTATGCTCGAAGCTTTCAAGCAAGCTAATGATGTACTGGGTGGTGCGGTTAGGGGGATATCCGACATTATCATTAGACCAGGTTTAATTAACGTAGACTTCGCCGATGTTAAAACTGTTATGTCAGAGAAGGGCACTGCTATGATGGGGACAGGGACGGCTAATGGACCCGATAGAGCCAGAATTGCTGCTGAGCAAGCTGTTGCAAGTAAATTACTTGAAGATATTAGCCTTAAAGATGCTAAGGGAGTTTTGGTGAATATAACAGCTGGACCTGAGTTATCTTTAGGTGAAATAAAAGCCGTGGGAGATTGCATTAATGATTTTGCCTCTCCAGAGGCTATTATAGTTACAGGAACAGTACTTGATGAATCGGCAACTAATGATTTAACTGTTACTGTTATTGCTACAGGACTAAATTCTTCAGTTCAAACTGCATCAAACAAACCTCAAAATGTGAGGGTTGTGAATGAGAGACAACCTTTGCCTCTAAGTGATGCTGCAAAACAGCTATTAGAAAATCCTCCTTCGATTGAGAAGGCTGTAAAAAAAGATACAAATGAAGATGAATATCTTGATATACCTTCCTTTGTTAGAACTCAGCTTGATTAATTTGTAGGGCATGTCTTCTCGGATTCTCTATTCTTCAGGAAGAATAGTTTTTGTCCAATTTATCTTACTAATAGGGTTTTGTGCTCTTTTAGGTAGGTTAGTTTATCTTCAAATATATCAAGATGTTTTTTTAGATGATCAAGTTTTCACTAGACTAGATTCACAGTATTCGCTCTTAGCACCAAGAGGTAAGATATTAGATAGAAATGATAATATTCTGGCTCTCGATATAAAAGGATACAGTGTAGGTCTTGACCTGGAAAAATTTATATATGATCCACAGACCATCGTTACTCTTTCTAATATATTAAATAAGAATCCTATTACTTTAAGTAAAAGTCTTGAAGGTCGATTATCAGGCTATAAAGAGATAAGTAGAAATGTAAATTTAGAAACCAAAGAAAATCTTAAAGGTATGAAGGTATCAGGTCTCTACTTTCGTGAAAATTTAAGACGGAGCTATCCTGAAAAAGATATTATTTCTCATGTAGTCGGTCTTACTGATATAGATAGAAAAGGCATACAGGGTGTCGAATTAATTTTTCAAAACGAACTTCTTGGAAAGGAGGGAAGCTTCGAAGGTATTAAGGGTGCGAAGAATATAAAACTTGAAGGAAAAAGAATAAAGGCCGAAGCTGGTAAAGATATTAAGTTAACTATAGATATAAACATTCAGTCTATTGTTTATCATGAATTAGAGAAAGCCATTAAAAAGAACAATGCTCAGGCTGGCTCGGTAGTAGTTATTGACCCACAATCAGGAGATATTTTAGCTTTAGTTAATTCTCCTTCATTTGATCCTTCAAGAAGAAAAAATTTAACAGATATGTCTGCGTTAAGAAATCGCGCAACTATAGATGTATTTGAGCCTGGTTCAGTTCTAAAGCCTTTAGCTATGTCTGCAATTGTGGAATCCAACAAGCATCCTTTATCTTCAAAAATTAATACATCTCCCGGATGGATAGAATTTGAAGGTTTTAGGACTAGTGATTTTAAAGATTACGGACTCCTAAACCTTTCAGAAGTAATTTCTCTTTCTAGTAATGTAGGGATGGTAAAATTATGTGAGAAACAAGACATAGAGCACCTTACGAATTACTATAAAAAGTTTGGAATTGGAAGATACCCAACATCTATTATGATTCCAGCGCGTGAAGGTTTTCTCCCTCATCATACTCAATTCACATCTAGAGACAAAGTAAGCTCTTGTTATGGTTATGGTGTCACATTATCTGCTCTACAGATTGCTCAAGCCTATTCAGTTTTTGCTAATGACGGAAATTTTATTGAGTTAAAGCTATTTACAGAACATAGCTTTGATAAACCGATGAAGGAAAGGGTTATCTCTGAAGAGACAAATCAAATAATTTTGAAGATGTTAGTAGAAACAGTAAATTCAAAAAGCGGTACCGCATCTAAAGCTAGAATTAATAATATGATTGTTGCTGGCAAAACAGGTACAGCAAAAGAAACCTTAGCAGAAGAAACTACTTATACTGGAACTTTTGCAGGATTTGTTCCATCTAAGGATCCTGAATTTCTGGCGGTTGTAGTTTTACACGGTCTATCTGGTGAGGATTATTCTGGCGGTAAAGTCTCAGCTCCAGTATTCTCAAATATTATGCAACAAATCTTTCTATCAAAAGACTTAAAGATATAAATGAAATCAATTGAATTTCTTGAAGAACTAAAAGACCTAAAGAATTTTAAGAATATTGAGATTGGCAGCATGCATCTTGATAGTAGAGATGTTCAAAAGGATGGCATATTCTTTGCTTATAAAGGTAATGAGATGGACGGAAATACGTTCATTAAATCTGCGCTTGATAAAGGTGCAGCATTAGTTGTTTCTGACACTTACCAGAAAGATATTTCAGGTGTTATATATTTTGATCAGCTCAAAAAAAATATTGGTACATTCGCCTCAAGATTCTATAAAAATCCAAGTTCTAAGGTAAAAACCTTTTGTGTTACAGGTACAAATGGAAAGACTACATCTGTTGAAACTTTTTCTAGTATGAGTAACTTACTAGGAAATAAATGTGCCTATATGAGTACTATTAATTTTTCCAAAGATGGTTATTCATTAGAACAATCCAATCTCACAACTCCAAATTCTATCAAAATCAATGGAAGCATTGCGGAAGCTTTAAAAAATGACGCTAAATTTTTTGCAATGGAAGCTTCTTCTCATGGCTTAGATCAAGATAGATTAAAAGGACTAAGCATAGATTATGCCGTTTTGACTAGCTTTTCCCATGACCATCTTGACTATCATGGCAATTTAGAGAACTATAAATCTGCAAAACGAAAGTTATTTTTTAATTTAGACCCAAAAACAAGCATCATATGTATCGATAGTCCCTTTGGCAAACAGCTATATTCTGACTTAGTTAAAGAAAATCATGATTCTTATAGTGTTTCTATAGAAGAAACAGCAGACTTTCAGGCTACTTTTGAAAAAAGCTCTTTGGGTTTAAAGGTAAATTTAAAGGCACTAGATAAATATTTTAATTTTGAATTACAAACTATCTCAAGATATCTAGCTTCAAATGTGGTTTGTTCAATTGCAGCTTTAATTCTAGAGGGGGTTGACTCTGAATCTATTGCAGCAATCAGTAAAGAAATTAAATTACCCCAAGGAAGACTTGAAAAAATTATTAAAGATGACCGTATAATCTATATTGATTATGCCCATACACCAGAAGCATTAGAGTGTGCCTTGAAAGAGATTAGAAATTTTCATAAAGAACCTGTCTGGTGTCTATTTGGTTGCGGTGGCAATAGGGACAAAGAAAAGAGACCATTAATGGGGAGTATTGCTGAAAAATATTCTGATCATATAGTTATCACAAGTGATAATCCTAGGACTGAAAATAAAAGCGAAATAATAAGCGATATTCTTGAAGGTATATCCAATAAGAGAAAAGTTATAGTTGAAGAGGATAGAAAAAAAGCAATAGAAACTGCTATTTCATCAATAAGAAATAATACGAAAAAAGATATTTTGTTAATTGCTGGAAAGGGGCATGAATCATATCAAGAAATTGATGGCTCTTTTTATGACTTTAATGACAAAAATATTATTCAATCTTTTTAGGTTTGCATAAATGAAAAATCTAAAGCAACTGGCAGAGATTTCTAAAGGGAAATTATCAGGATCATCAATCAATATAGATAGTTTTAGTATTGATACTAGAACTATTAATCTCAATGAGGCTTATATTGCTCTTGAAGGCGAAAATTTTGATGGTCACGAATTTATTTCTGAAGCGGCCCTAAAAGGTGCTTCTGCTGTGATTGTTAATAAGCCTATTGAAGCAGATATTCCTCATATTATTGTTGCTGATACACTCGAATTCATGAAAAACATAGCCGAGTACAATCGTAATCAATTTAAAGGAAAGATGATAGGAATTACAGGTACCAATGGCAAAACAACTACTAAGCAAATAGTTGCTAACTTATTAAATGGAACAAATCTTTGCCATAAAACTTTGGGGAATAAAAATAATCAGATCGGCGTACCTTATTCAATGCTCTCATTAGAGAATAAATATAAATATTCAGTTATTGAGATGGGAACAAGTGAACCTGGAGAGATAGAACTATTAAATGCTCGAGTAAAACCAGATATAGCAGCTATTACCAATGTTTCTATGGGGCACTTAGAGGGACTTCGTAATACTGAATCTATAGCTAAAGAGAAGGGCAATATATTAAATTTTTATTCCGATTCTGGAGTAGCAATTCTTCCAAGAGACTCTGAATTTTTTGATTTTTGGTCCGATAAAACTAATGCCAAAGAGATATCTAGTTTTGGTACCGATCAGAATTCTGACTTCAGGGTGGCTAATGCAGAAATTGATATAGAGAATAATTTAACCCATTTTCATTTGTATTTTGAGAATCAAAGAGAAGATATGTCTATTAATGGCATAGGATTAAATAATTCTTTAAATGCTGCCTTGGCTACAGCAATAGGTCTTCATTGCGGCATTGAAATTAATGAAATTAAAAACAGGCTGACACAAACTGACCTGCCTGAGAGAAGACTATCAGTTACAGAGTCATTAAATGGTTCAATTATGATTGATGATACTTATAACTCAAACCCTGCCTCTCTAAAGAATGCCCTAGATTCTTTAGACAAATTAGATAAAAAAAAGATATGCGTACTTGGGGAAATGAAAGAATTAGGATTAGATTCCAAGTTAATTCATAAAGAAATGTACGAATATGCAAGCAAGAGAGTTGATAAAGTCTTATGTATAGGAAAATCTTGGTCAGAATGTGATTTTGATACCAATAAAGAACTAGAAATTTTTTATGATCAAGACCTACTTTATGATTACTTAGTTTCTATAATTGACGATAAGACTGTACTATTAGTCAAAGGGTCAAGATCTACCAGAATGGATATAATTGCCGATAAATTAAAAAAATAATGTTATTACCTATATTCGAATATCTGTCAGAATTTTTTGGACCATTCCGAGTTGTTGAATTCTTATCAACTAGAGCTATTTTGGCAACACTCACTTCATTACTTTTTTCTTTAATCTTGGGTCCTAAATTCATCAATAAGATGAAAGATATACAAATCCAACAAGTTGTAAGAACAGAAGGTCCTGAAACTCACCTTTCAAAACAAGGTACACCTACCATGGGAGGTACATTAATATTAAGTTCTATATTTTTGAGTGTAATACTCTGGGGAGACTGGGAAAACAGGTACCTTTGGGTTGCATTTCTTACTGCAATGTCCTTTGGAGTTCTTGGATGGGTTGATGACCGCTTAAAGATTAAACATAGATCAAGTGATGGACTTTCCGCTGGAAATAAAATCTTATGGCAGTCAGTTATAGCACTTCTAGCGTGCAGTTATTTATATTTTAGTCAGGAAAATATTTCAGAAACAAGTTTGATTGTTCCTTTCTTTAAAGATGTCTCTATCTCTCTTGGTTTGGGTTTTATTTTATTATCTTACTTAGTAGTAATAGGGACCAGCAATGCAGTAAATTTAACTGATGGCTTAGACGGGTTAGCAATTTTACCTTGTGTAATGGTGGCAGCAGGCTTAGGAATCATAGGTTATTTAGCTGGGAATATCATTTATTCAGAATTTTTAAACATACCTTACTTACCCGGTACAGGAGAGATGATAGTTTTTTGTGGAGCTCTAGTTGGTTCTGGGATTGGTTTTTTATGGTTCAATACTTATCCTGCACAAGTATTTATGGGAGATGTTGGTTCCTTATCTCTTGGAGCATCTTTAGGCATCGTAACTGTCATAATCAGACATGAGTATGTTTTATTGGTTATGGGAGGACTTTTTGTTATTGAAGCTCTGTCTGTGATAGTTCAAGTAATCTCTTTCAAATTAACAGGAAAAAGAGTTTTTAATATGGCTCCGTTACACCACCATTATGAGCTTAAGGGCTGGCCTGAACCAAGAGTAATAGTGAGATTTTGGATTATTACTTTTATGCTTGTTTTACTCGGGTTGGCGTTATTAAGACTTAGATAATACCTGTGCAAGAGAAGATACCTTTAGTTATTGGTTTCGGTGTAACAGGAAAGTCTATAATAAATTACCTTGCAGATTCTCATTCAGAGATCTTCCTAATAGAAGAGTGGGAAGAAAACCCTTCTTTAGAAGAAATAAAAAATATTGAATTAAAGGTTCATATAAATCCAGATATTAATGAAGAGTTATTTCAAAATATATCTAGAATATACTCTAGTCCGGGAGTTTCTGGCCAGCATGAAATATTTTCTTATGCTAAAAAATACAATATAAAGGTTTCCTCCGACATAGAAGAGTACCTAACTGCTCAAGAGGGTATTAAGGTTTTAGTAACTGGCACTAACGGAAAGACATCAACTTGTCTAATTATTGAGACGTTGTTTAAGTCAGTGTTTCCAAGCTTAACAATCTCAGTTCTAGGAAATATTGGTAACCCTGTTCTGCCGCACATAAAAGATGATATAGATATATCAATTATAGAGGTCTCGAGCTTTCAGTTAGAACTTTTAAATGAAATAGAGTTTGATATAGGGTTATTGCTTAATATTGAACAAGACCATATGGATAGATATTTAAGTTACCAAGACTATGAGAACATTAAATTTTTAGTACTGAAATATTCTTTATTTAACATATCTTACGACGATACCGATAGAGGTTTAAGCAACCCTTTAAATTATAAGGATATAGAGATACCCCAAGCTGTATTGGAGCTACCAACTTTTAAAAATTGGCCAATGCATGACATAGAAAATCTAAGAGCTAGTTTGGCTGTATTAAAGTGTTATTACGAGAATTTTTATAACTCTTCATTTGACGAACTTACTCTTTCTAAAGAACTAGAAAGAGCCTTTATGGATTTTAGAAAGCCACCCCACAGATTTGAGATTATAGAAAATTCTCTTGGAATAAATTTTATCAATGACTCAAAAGCTACAAATTTAGATGCAATGTTAAAAGCCATCAAAGCTGTTAACGAACTAAAGAAAGATCAAGAAAGTATCCATCTAATATGCGGAGGAGATTTAAAGGAACAAGATACAAATTCAATAGATCTTAAAAGTATAAGCAGTGTTAGTAGAGTTTTAATTTATGGGAAAGATAAGGAGATATTATTTCAATCGATGAGACAGTATACAGAATGCCTCCTTGTAAATGACCTGGAGGAGGCTGTGATGGAAGCAATGAAACTTTCAAAAGAAGGAGATTATGTGATGCTTTCACCTGCTTGCTCGAGTCTTGATATGTTTATCAACTATCAAGAAAGAGGAGATAAATTTAAAAGGCTTATAGAAGATTTATTAGATGAGTAGAATAAATTTCCTTGAGAATTTTGATTATCTAAAACTAGACTATGTCTTGATATCTTTATTCTTTGTTATTAGCTTCTGTGGCTTGTTGATACTGGCTTCTGCTTCAGTCCATTTTTCTGATTCAATATATGGTAATCCTTCAGCAGTTTTTAACAGACAATTCTTTTATTTTCTCCTGGGTGTATCAGGTTTATTAATTTTTTTTTTACTGCCTCTAAGTTTTTGGTCAAACTATGATCGGGTACTATTAACCTTAGGATTTCTATTACTATTATTTGTTTTTGTTCCTGGTGTAGGCGTTGAAGTTAATGGAGCAAATAGGTGGATCAGATTTGCTGGGTTTGGTTTACAACCTTCAGAGATAATGAAATTTCTTAGTATTTTATATGTCTCTTGTTATTCAGTTAGAAGAATTAAAGAGATTCAATCTCATTGGCTAGGTTTTTTTAGACCGGCACTAATTATTGTCAGTATAATTTCTGTGATTTTAATTCAACCAGATTTGGGATCTTCAGCTGTTATTTTTATATCTGTTTTGGGGGTTTTATTTGTTGCTGGTGTCAAAATAAGACAATTTTTAATCGTCGCTCTTTTGGGCCTAATTGGGATTTCTTTAATGATAATTTTTGTGCCTTGGAGGTGGGAAAGGATCATTTCTTTTATTGATCCTTGGAGCAATCCATGGGGAAGCGGTTATCAGTTAACCTTATCTTTAATGTCTATAGGAAGAGGTGATTGGTTTGGTGTTGGTTTAGGGCAAGGTCTCATGAAGATGGGATACTTACCGGATGCTCATACAGATTTTATATTTTCTGTGATAGTGGAAGAAACTGGAATATTAGGTGGCTTATTGATTGTTTCTCTTTTATTTGGGCTCTCTTTCAGAGTCTTCTACATAGGACGAGAATCTTTGATAAGAAAGAATTTCTTTGGTTTTTATTTTTCATATGGAGTAGCCTTGTTGCTTGGATTGCATACTTTTATAAATGTCGGGGTGGCTTGTGGACTTTTACCTACAAAGGGGTTAACCCTTCCTTTGATTAGTGCAGGAGGAACCAATCTTATAATTGTTTGTTTAATGATAGGAATCATATTGAGAGTTGATTACGAAAATAAAAATTCTATGCCAGTGCCAAACTTTAATCGAAGAGCAAAATTTTAATGAATATTTTAATAATAGCTGGAGGAACAGGAGGGCATGTTTATCCGGCCTTAAGCATTGCACGAGAATTTAATCGAAAAGGTCACTCTATATCTTGGATAGGTCAGGAGGGTAGTCTAGAAGAGAGAATTTGTCTTGATGAAAAGTATTTATTTTATCACGTGAAAAGTAAAGGCTATCTGGGCAAAGGTTTCATTCAAAAGCTTGTGGCGCTTTATTTTTTCAAAGTAGCATTTATAAAAAGTTTTTTTTTAATAAAAAAGATCAAACCTGACTTAGTCATATCAATGGGAGGTTACGTTACGCTTGGTCCTGCTTTGGTAGGTTCTTTCTTCTCGCCATTATTCATTCATGAACAAAATAGTATTGTAGGATTAGCTAATAAAATATTGCATAGAAGATCACAAATTACTTTTGAAGCATTTCCTGAAACTTTTAGAAATTTTAAGCATAAAGTAGCTTGTGTCGGGAACCCTGTTAGAAAAGAAATAGCTGATCTATCTCATAAAGAGATAAGAGACTCTTCAATGTTTAGGATTCTGGTCTTGGGTGGTAGCCAAGGCTCTAAACAAATAAATGAGATTATAACTAGTGCCTTAAATCATAAAACAATCTCTCCAAAATGGTCTTTTGTCCATCAAACCGGGAAATTAGAGCACTATGACCTGAAGCAGGCTTACATCAATTCAGGAGCTAAATTTGAAATTAAAGAATATATTCATGACATGGCTAGCGAATATAGGAATTGCGATATTATTATTTCCCGTTCTGGAGCCATGACTGTTAGTGAAATTTGTTCTGCCGGTAAACCATCAATCCTTTTACCCTTACCTTGGTCTGCTGACAATCATCAACGCATTAATGCCATGTATCTTCATGAAAAAGGAGCCGCGGAGGTAATAGAATCAAATATTTCAAATTCTGAGAGTCTTTTTAACCTATTAATTGGATTAGAAAACAATCATAATAAAAGGAAATCTATGATGCATGCAGCTTCTAAGGTCTTCCCTGAATTTACTTCTGAAAAAATTTATAAGATTATTTATGAATCCCTCAAAATATAGCCTTAACAATATCCATTTTATTGGTATTGGTGGAAGTGGTATGAGTGGTATTGCGGAAGTCCTTAATAATTTAGGCTATAAGATTTCAGGTTCTGATAATGCAAAATCTTCTAATACTCAACGATTAGAAGACTTGGGTATACAAATTGCATATGAGCATAGTGCATCTAATCTTGATGGCATCGATATGGTAGTCAAGTCAACAGCTATTGCTGATGATAACTCAGAAATAATTGAAGCTAAGAGGCGTTTAATTCCAATTCTTGCTAGAGCTGAAATGCTATCTAGTTTAATGAATAATAAAAGAGGCATAGCTATTGCTGGAACGCATGGCAAGACAACCACCACCAGTTTAGTAGCATCTATAATGAGTAATGCAGGTCTCGACCCAACCTTCATAAATGGTGGAATTATTAACAGTTTCAATTCCAATGCTCAATTAGGAAAAGGAGATTATTTAATTGCTGAAGCTGATGAGAGCGATCAATCTTTCTTGTTATTGCAGCCCTCGGTATCAGTCATAACTAATATAGAACCAGATCATTTAGTGAACTACGATGATAGTTTTCTGAACTTAAAAAATGCCTTTTTACAATTTATTAAAAATCTACCTTTCAATGGATTTTCTATTGTCTGTGGAGATGATGAAGTTATTAAGGACTTAAAAACTAACTTTCAAAGACCTCTTATTAGTTACGGTTTTGAGATAGATAATGATTTTGTCTTGTCTGACTATAATTCTATTGGAACTCAATCTTATTTTAAGATGACATCCGATTCAGGATCAGTTGATCTAACTCTAAATATGCTTGGTAAGCACAATGCCCTTAATGCGGCTGCAGCCACGATCCTTTGTTTACAGGAAGGTATCTCTATTGATGTTATTCAAGAATCACTTAATAGTTTTATGGGTATAGATAGGCGTATGCAAATTTTAGGTGAGCATAGTATTAATAATCATAGTTGCATATATTTCGATGATTATGGTCATCATCCAACAGAAATAGAAAAAACAATAGAAGCTATTAAAGATTCCTACCCGGATCATAAGGTCGTAATGGTTTTTCAGCCCCACAGATATACTAGAACTAAAGATTTATTTCATGAGTTTGTACAAGTTTTACGTCAAGTTGATCAATTATTACTTCTTGATATTTATTCTGCAGGAGAAGATGAACTAGATGGGGTAGACAGTGATAACTTACAAAAGTCATTGATTGATACAGGGTTCGACTCTGTTGAGTTAATAAAAGATAACCAAAGGGTAATCGATAATATTGATAAAAACATTGATTCAGATACTGTATTTGTATTTCAAGGCGCAGGAGATATATCTGCAATAAGCCAGCAGATAAAAAGTGATTTTTTTTCAGATGGATAATAAATCTTTATTAAGAAAAAGTAATATCTTAGTTCTTTCTGGAGGCTGGTCAGCTGAAAGAGAAATATCTATCAGGTCCGGATCGGCAGTCGCTGATGCTTTGCAAAGAAATGACATTTCATTCACTCACATTGATCTGAAGTCCAAAGAAGACGCTCAAGACTTATCTGAAGAATATGATTTGGCCTTTATTGCTTTGCATGGAAGAGGAGGTGAGGATGGATTTATTCAAGAAGTTTTGGAATCTAAAAGCATTAAATACACTGGCAGTGATTCAAAATCCTGCAAGGTTTCATTAAACAAAATTGAAGCTAAAAAGATATGGCGAGATTTACTTTTACCTACACCTGACTTTGTAGAAATTAACCAAGCTGGAACGCCTAATATGAAATTAACTCCTCACTTGTCTGGTGGAGATGATATAACCGCTTTAGATAAAACTTTTGTAGTTAAGCCAGCAAATGAAGGCTCAAGTTATGGAATATCTATTGTCAGACCAGGTATAGGTAGTCTAGAGGGCGCAATGAAGAAAGCATCTCAATTTGATTCTTCTATTTTAGTCGAAGCATTTGTAGAAGGCAGAGAGCTAACCGTCTCAATTTTAGATGATGAAGTCTTGCATCCTATTTTTATACAACCTTCGGGCGAATTTTATGATTTTGAATCCAAATACTCTAACTCCGGCACTAAGTATATTAAAGCTGATTTATCCAATGAAAAACTAGAGGAAATCAAAGATTACGCTTGGCATGCGTTCTCTACCTTGGGATGTAAAAATTGGGGAAGAGTCGATTTTATAGAGGACGAAGAGGGAAACTTTCAAATAATTGAGGTAAATACTGTTCCTGGTTTAACAGAAACAAGCTTATTCCCTAAGGCCGCTTCATATGCGGGTTTATCTTTTGATGAAGTGGTAATGAAAGTGCTTCAATTATCTTGCAAATAGCTAGACTTAGCCATAAAATGCAGCGCACCTTGCTCTACATAGCTTATATGAGAGCTTTAAACCAAAAGGAAAATAATGAGAAATTACGAAATAGTCTTTTTAGTACACCCTGATCAATCCGATCAGACCTCATCCATAATATCCAAGTTAGATAAGCTGGTAAATGACTCTGGCGGAAATGTTCATCGCTCTGAAAATATTGGAAATAGAAAATTGGCATATCCTATTCAAGATCAATTTAAAGCAAGTTATGGACTTCTCAACGTAGAATGTAACCAAGAAACTATTAATGAGATAAAGAACTCTTTTAAATTTAATGACTCAATCATTAGGAATCTAGTTCTTAGTGTTAATAAAATTCACAAAGATACCTCTTCACTTCTTATGCAAACTAAAGAAGATAATGAAAAAGATACATACCAAGAGGCTAGGGATGCTGCAAATAAAGCAGAAGAGAGAGAAGCCCAAAACGCTTCTAAAACTGAAAAACCTGCAGATATAAAATCAAGCTCAAATGAAGCTCCAGAAGAAGAAACTAAAAAGGAGGGCGAGTAATGGCTAAAAAACAAAAGAAAAATTTTAAGAGAAAAAGCGATTTTGATAACAGACCTAAATATTGTAAATTTACATCGTTAGGAATTGAAGAAGTTGATTTCAAAGATATAAAGCTTCTTAAGGAATACATAACAGAAACAGGAAAAATAATACCTGCAAGAATGACTGGTACTTCTGCAAAATACCAAAGACAACTCAACAAAGCTGTGAAAAGAGCAAGACATCTTGCGCTCTTGCCATATACAGATTCACATTATAATTAAGCTATGGAAGTAATACTCTTAGAAAAAGTTGCCCAATTAGGTGATCCGGGAGATTTGGTTAATGTTAAATCAGGTTACGGTCGCAATTTCCTTATACCCACAGGAAAAGCTGTAAGAGCAGATGAAGAGAATAAGGCAGAATATGAAAAAAGACGGGAAGCTCTTATTTCTGCTGAAGCTGATAGAAAAGATGCAGCTATAAAATTATCAGAATCTATGGGATCTTTATCTATTGCGATTAAAGCACCAGTTTCAGAAGAAGGCACGCTTTATGGATCAATAGGTACTAGGGAAATTTCGGAAGCTTTGATAGAAAAAGGCTTCGAAATTGAAAAAAGCGCAGTTCGCTTGCCAGAAGGTGTGCTAAAAGAAGTAGGGGATTATACTATTGATATAGAATTACATCCCGAAGTCATAACACCTATTTCCCTATCAGTTTCAGCTTCAGAAGAAAGTTAAAAAGTAACTTGTCTTAAACTCCCTCAAATGGGAGAATTGATGTCTTTCCTCAAAAAAAGGTCATGGCATTAGAAACTTTACCAAATCGAGAATTACCCTACTCAACAGAAGCTGAGAAAGCTGTGTTGGGAGGAATAATGCTTAAAAATGAAACATGGGATCTTATATCCGATTTAGTAAAAGAAGACGATTTTCACAAGGAAGAGCATAAGTTAATTTATAGAACTATCAATGATCTTCAAGATGCAGGTAAACCTGTCGATGTGATTACTGTCCAAGAGGCAATTGAAGGAAATGGGGACCTGCCAAAGTTAATCAATTCAGGAGGAAAAGATTATCTAGCTTTACTTGCTAAAGAGACTCCAAGTGTAGCGAATATTCAGAGTTATGCTGACATTATTAAACAAAGATCTAATTTAAGAAGACTAATAATTGCCGCAGATAATATTTCTAAAGTTGCAAAGGAATCTGACGCTTCAGGCAGCGACAGAATCATAGATGAAGCCGAAGAAAAAATTCTTAGTTTAAGAGATGATCTGAATAGATCTGTAGGCCCTAGGGAAGTTAAAGAGTTATTGGGCCCAGTTTACGCAGATATTCAAGAATCCTCTGAAAGTGGTAATTCTTTAGTTGGAGTGAGTACAGGTTTTACAGAAATTGATGAAGTGACCCTCGGCTTTCAAAAGTCTGATTTAATTATCATTGCTGGAAGACCTTCTATGGGTAAAACAGCTTTTGCTTTCAACATTGCTGAAAATGTTGCACGTCAAACAGATCAGACAGTTTTGTTATTTAGTATGGAAATGTCATCAGAGCAGGTTGTCAGAAGATTTATTTCTAGCATCTCAAGTATAGATCTTCAGAGACTGATGAGAGGTCAATTAGAAGAATATGACTGGGAAGGCATCGATAAGGCGCTATCTGTGTTAAGTCAAAAGCAAATCTTATTGGATGACACACCGGCACTATCCCCCTCTGAAATAAGAGCCAGAGCACGGAGAGTTAAAAGAGAACATCCTGACTTAGCCATGATTGTTATTGATTATCTCCAATTAATGCAAGTACCAGGAAGAGGGGATAATAGAGTGGCCGAGATTAGTGAAATAAGTAGATCTCTAAAGGCATTAGCAAAAGAACTAAATGTTCCAGTAATTGCATTATCGCAACTTAATAGGGCTGTTGAAACAAGACCCAATAAACGTCCAATCCTTGCAGATTTAAGGGATTCCGGGGCAATTGAGCAAGATGCAGATGTAATAGCGTTCCTTTATAGGCATTCTTATTACGATCCAACTGATCTAGAAAGCAAAGGCAAAGCTGAAGTCAATATTGCTAAACAACGAAATGGCCCTACAAAGGCAGTACCAGTTGCCTTTATTGAGAATACAGCAACATTCCAGAATTTAGCTAAGAGTGATAGGTTTCCTCCTAGGTATTATGATGAAAGTGACGATTCATAATTTATTTAAATTGTCATAAACCTGTCCAATTTTCTCCTTGCAAGACAAACTATAATTGTTAAATTAATCAAAATAAGAATTTAAGAAGTTTATGAAAATTTACTATACAGAAGAGACACCTAGAAAAATTAGGGATTATGATATTTCAGAACCAGAGCTTGGACCTGAAGAAGTTGAAGACATTGCAGAAATATTTAAGACTCCATTAACTGGTACTTATAACTGGGACTATTCAATACAAGATAACAGGATTGCAAAACTTTATGAGCTTGGAAAAAAGCTTAATTGGAATGTTTCTATGGATATTGATTGGGATAGACCCATGGTCGTATCAGAAGAGATTCCAGTTATGTTCTGGGATGAGTATCCCCCTTATAAAAAACTGACCGATGAACAGAAAAGAGAATTTTTAAGACACAGAGGGGCAAGTCAATTTAGTCAATTTTTACATGGCGAACAAGGAGCTCTTCTTGTGGCATCGCAGTTGGTATCGTGTGCACCTACCTATCAGGCTAAGCTGTATGCTGCTTCTCAAGCATTTGATGAAGCTAGACATGTTGAAGCTTTTACAAAATATATACAAACTAGATCCAAGCTAATGTATCCAGTTGGCTCTGGTCTTAAAAGTTTATTAGATAAAATTTTGACAGATGAAAGATGGGACTTAAAGTTAATTGGGATGCAAATTATTATTGAAGGCCTTGCCTTGGCTGCATTTAATACTGCTAAAGCAGTAACTCCTGATCCTGTACTTAGAGACATATTGCATTTAATTATTAGGGATGAAGCCAGGCACGTTACTTTTGGTGTTAATTATCTTGAAGACTTTATAGAAAATCTTACTGATGAAGAGCGAGAAGATAGAGCCATGTTTGCGTATGAAGCTTGCGTTATAAGTAAAGAAAGATTATTTCCCACTGATGTATTTAGAAAATTTGGTTGGGATGAAGCTGAAGCAAGAGATTTTTCTAATAAAGCAGGATTTGCAACAGAATTCCAGAGACTACTTTTTTCAAGAGTTGTACCAAACCTTTCAAGAATAGGCTTACTTACCGACAAAGTAAGACCCCTCTATGAAGAGCTAGGTGTCCTTGAGTTTGAATCTCATACATCTGATGATATTTCTTGGGCTGAGCTTGAAAAACCACTAGATTTAACAGCTTAATTAATTTAATTTTATTGTTCCTGTCGCAGGTTTTTGTTAATCTGTAATCCCATCGTTGTGAAGTTATTTTTTTAGACCTTCTAATGATCTTTTGATGGGAAATAAACAGACTAGATTTATATTTGTAACTGGTGGAGTTGTGTCTTCACTTGGTAAGGGCATTGCTTCAGCATCTTTAGGCGCCATCTTAGAAAGCAGAGGACTATCTGTAACTATTCTTAAACTTGATCCATATATAAATTTAGACCCTGGCACTATGAGTCCCTTTCAACACGGAGAGGTTTTTGTGACAGAGGATGGCTCTGAGACTGATCTTGATTTAGGACATTATGAAAGATTTCTAACCTCTAAGATGTCCAAGGCCAATAACTTTACTACTGGTCAAGTGTATGAAGAAGTCCTTAGAAAAGAGCGTAAAGGAGATTATTTAGGGGGAACCGTTCAAGTTATACCTCATATAACTGATGAGATAAAAAGAAGGATTATAAATGGAGCGGGTAATTCAGAAGTCGCAATCGTAGAAATTGGCGGTACAGTTGGTGATATTGAGTCGCAACCCTTCTTAGAAGCAATTAGACAAATGAAAATAGACTTGCTGCCTCATCAAACTTTATTCATGCATTTAACGCTCTTACCTTTTTTAAAATCTGCAGGAGAAACTAAAACTAAACCTACCCAAAGATCTGTTAAAGAGATGCTATCCCATGGATTACAACCTGATATTCTGGTTTGTAGATCTGATGAGCAGATGGAAGAAGAAGAAAGAAGAAAGATTGCTTTATTTACAAATGTTAATAGAGATTCTGTAATTTCAATGCCAGATGTCGATTCAATATACAAAATACCTATAGAACTTAATCATCAACAGGTAGATGAGATAATTCTTGAAAAACTGAAATTTAAGTCACTCAAAAAAGCTAACCTT
>ERZ802830.991-NODE-991-length-27734-cov-6.18144_pt1 | contig 27734 bp, 18 predicted proteins | sample MGYA00345654_ERZ802830 | MGnify/ENA primary metagenome ERZ802830 (study PRJEB30503, sample SAMEA104212375) | marine metagenome | biome: Westerlies Biome; feature: [SRF] surface water layer (ENVO:00010504) within the epipelagic zone...; material: water...
GCTGCGGCGCTTTCAACTGCGGCCGGATTGTTGCTGGTCATTTCCTCTTCGATGTCACACGATTTGGGGAAATCCATCATCAAACCCAATATGAGCGAAAAGGAGGAACTGCTCTGGGCGCGAACGGCTGCGGGAGGGGCGGTTATTCTGGCCGGGTATTTTGGAATCAATCCTCCCGGTTTTGTAGCGCAGGTCGTTGCTTTTGCATTCGGTCTTGCGGCAAGTAGTTTCTTTCCTGTGATCATTCTTGGGATTTTCAGTAAGAGGACGACAAAAGAAGGTGCTATTTCGGGCATGCTTTCTGGGATTGGTTTTACCGCTATTTATATCTATTACTTCAAGTTCCACAACCCGGGAGCTGGTCCGGATCAATGGTGGTTTGGTATCAGTCCAGAGGGCATTGGATCGCTTGGAATGGTGATTAATTTTGTGGTTACCATGACCGTCACCGCATTTACACCTGCACCACCCACTGAAGTTCAGGAACAAGTCGAAAATCTAAGGTATCCCAGCTCCTAGTCCGCTGCTTTCTTCCAAGTAGTCAAGGCTTTGGACCAATTGAATATGACCGAATCTGACAACTCAACTCGGCGGCGCCCTGTGCGTTGGTGGCCCTTATGGGTGATTGGTATTCTTGCTGTACTGGCTCTCGTGTTCGTTTGGGAATTCAGAGACGCCTACAGGCAGGAAAAGAATATTATCAGCGCGATCATTTCGATGATTACTCTGGGACTCATGCTTCTATGGTGGACCTTTTTCTCCAGAATCAAATGGAAGCTTCGCTTGGGCGTAATCCTCGTTGTGGCCGTCATGGTCGGAATTGGATCGCAGGCTTTCGAGATCATTGGAGTTTCCGGTGATTTGATTCCAATCATTCGCCTCAAATCGGGAGGAACTCAGAAGGCCAGCGTCGAAAAAGTCGTCGTCGATGCAGACGTGGAATTGTTGCCTCGTGCAGAGCAGGATTTCCTTCAGTTTCTTGGGCCCAGCCGGGATGCTGTTCTTGCTGGCATTTCCCTGACGCAAGAACAAATGCAAACGCCGCCCATGGAGCTATGGCGTCAGCCGATTGGGCAGGGATGGTCGGGCTTCGTTGTCGAGGGGCCTTTTGCATACACTCAAGAGCAGTCGGAAGATCAAGAAAAAGTGACTTGTTATCAGCTTTCAACAGGAAGTCTGCTTTGGGAATACAGTTACCTTGCGGATTACTCATCAGTCATTGCTGGTAATGGTCCACGTGCGACACCCACCATTTCTGGAGACTTTCTTGTCACGATGGGAAGCACTGGAGTTTTGAACTGTCTCAAGCGCTCCGATGGTGAATTGATTTGGTCGCATGACGTGATCGAGGAAGCTCAGGCAAAGATCCCTGAATGGGGGTTCAGCCCATCACCGTTGGTCATGCAATCACAAGTCATTGTGCCGACGGGAGAAGGCGGTGAAAGTGGATTGCGGGTTTATGATTTGGAAACCGGCTCGCTGGTTCGCTCATACCCGAAAGTTTCAGCCAGTTACAGCTCCCCGATCCTGGCACAGTGGGGAGATGTCAATCAGTTGCTTTACATGCATCACAGAGGTTTTGCCGGATTCGCTACTGACAGTGATCAAATGCTTTGGGATATTTCTTGGGGATCTCAGTATCCTGATGTGGCCGTCCCGATTGTATTGCCAGACTCAAGGGTATTTATTTCCAGTGGCTATGGGATAGGCTGCGCCTTACTGGAGGTGAAAGCCACCGAATCAGGTGATTGGAGTGCGGAGCAAATTTGGAAACAACGGAGCATGAAGGCCAAGTTTACCAATGTGGTTGCCAGGGATGGTTTTGTTTATGGGCTGGATGACGGCATGATGGCCTGCATTGATTTAGAAAAAGGACGCCGTCAATGGAAGGATGGTCGTTATGGTCATGGTCAGATATTCCTTCTGGATAATGCCATCATGATCCTTTCTGAAAAAGGCGATGTCATCTGGTTGGAGATCAATCCCGAAGAATCCAAGGTCATTTCTCAGTGGCATGCTATCGATGGCAAGACCTGGAACCCGCCTTGCCTCGCTTGGCCTTACCTTCTCGTTCGTAATGATCAGGAGGCAGTTTGCTTTGAGTTTGATGTCAAATAGGCACACTTCAAGCGAGCAGGTTTGATTCAAAGTCCTTTTATCGACAACGGGCAAACAACAAACTCAAGCGTCTCTGACAGCGGGTGATGAGAACCGGCTCGAGCCTTTCTATTGATATCTCCTGCTCGTATCCGTCGAGTTATTCAGCAGCTGAACTTGAATGGGCATGGAGTTGAAAAAACGGAAGATGCGTTCCATTTCAACAGGATATCATGGGACCGCATTTGACGTATCTGTCGGGAGAACTTCATCTCTTTCGCTGAGTCATTAGGCAAGGATAATTCTTAATACTCGCAATATGCCCGTCTTGAACAGTTCTTGATTCCCTTGTGCCAACTGCGTCAGGATCTTGTGGGTCCCGCACATTCTTAAACACTTGCAGTGTTGAACCTGAAAATAAAAACCCCGCCAAGCAAGAAAGCTCGACGGGATTATTGCCTAAATTGAACAAGGTTTACTCATCAGAGGACTCTGTCGGTTCCTGAGTCGTCTCATCGGATCCTTCAGCAGTTGGTTCAGATGGAGTATCATCTCCGGTATCATTACTGCCTTCTTCCTCCGTATCTTCATCTTCGTTTTCTTCGCTGATGACAGGAGCGATGGCCTGAAGTTTATCTTTTTTACCGGTTTCGACCAGTTTGACGCCCATGGTGTTTCGACCTGTTTCACGAACGTCATCCACCTTGATTCGCACCATTTGACCACCCACGGTAATCAGCATGATTTCGTCATGGTCATGAACCGTTAGAGCACCCACGATACCGCCCGTTTTGTCGGTCGTGCGCATGGTAATGATCCCTTTACCGCCTCGCGATTGCTGGCGGTATTCTTCAAAGGTGGTGCGTTTACCGATACCTTTTTCACTGGCAACTAATAGGGTAGCTCCGTCTTCGATAATGGAAAGCCCAACGACCTTATCATCATTTGCCAGAGAAATGCCTCGTACACCCGTGGTTACACGTCCCATGGATCGTGCATCGGTTTCATTGAATCGAATGCTTTTACCGTTTCGAGTGATCAAGATAACATTGTTTTCGCCGGTCGTGAGTTTGACTTCAATCAGGCGATCTTCTTCCAGAATCTTGATGGCACGAATGCCGCCTTTGCGATGGTTTTTGAAAGCGGATAATTCTGTCTTTTTGATCGTTCCATTTTCGGTAGCGAAAAGGAGAAAGCCAGGTTGCTCCCAGGTGGTGTCTTTTTTCTTTTCATCCGATTGAGATTCAACACGAATAAGGGCCGCAATTTTTTCGTTGGGCTGTAATTCGAGGACATTGGCAATGCCTCGTCCCTGGGAGGTTCGACTCATTTCCGGAACTTCATGAACTCGCTCAACGAAGACACGTCCGGTGTTCGTGAAAAACATCAAATAATCATGCGTGCTGGCAGTGAACAGGTGTTCTACAAAATCCTTGTTTTTGCCCTCAATCACACTTTTGGTTTTGGTCGCCATACCAATCACACCTTTACCTCCACGTCGCTGGGCTCGGTATTCGGTAAGGTTTGTGCGTTTGATGAGGCCATTGTGTGTCAGGGTGATGATCACAGGCTCATTGGCGATCAAGTCTTCAATGAGCATGTTGCCGTGGAAAGGAATCAATTCAGAGCGTCGTGGAGTGGCATATTTTTCACGCACTCGCTGAAGTTCTTCTTTGATGATTGCAAGCACACGAATTTCTCTGGCCAGAATATCCATCAAGTCCTGGATGGTTTCAAGGAGTTCACCATACTCCTTCTTGACCTTGTCTGTTTCCATGCCGGTCAACTGGTAGAGACGAAGCTCCAGAATTGAATTTACCTGGGCTACACTGAACTCATACCGGCCATTATTCAGTCTTGCATCACCGCGAATGAGAATGCCGAATTGTTCCACGGTTTCCCGCGAAAATTCATAAGCCAATAATTTGGTTTTGGCTTCCTCACGATTGGCTGATTCTCGAATGATGCGGATAAAGTCATCCAGATTTGCCAGAGCGATTAAATAGCCCTCCAGAATCTCCGCCCGCGCCTCAGCCTTTTTCAACTCAAAGCGTGTACGTCGAAGAATGACCTCACGGCGATGCTCAATATAGCAATTGATGATCTCCTTGAGGTTCAGGATCTTTGGTTTCTGCTGGTCAATGGCCAACATGTTGACACTGAAAGTCGTCTCCAGTTGAGTGTGTTTGTAGAGATTATTGATGACTACCTTGGGGATGGCGTCACGTTTTAACTCGATGACAAGTCGAGTCTTTTCGTCCGATTCATTTCGAAGCGCCGAAATTTCAGTGATGATCTTTTCGTTGACCAGCTGCGCAATGCGTTCTTCCAATACCGCGCGGTTCACATTGAACGGAATCTCGGTAATGATGATCTGCTCTTTGCCTGTCTTGGTTGTCTCTACCTCGACCCGACCTCGAATTCGAAGGCTTCCCCGGCCAGTGGTCAAGTATTGACGGATAGGATCAAGTCCACAGATTTGACAACCGCTCGGGAAATCCGGGCCTTTGATATGTTCCATTAAACCATCAATGGTTATCGCTGGATCATCGATCTGAGCAGTAATGCCATCGATTACCTCTCCAAGATTATGAGGAGCGATGTTCGTCGCCATCCCCACCGCGATACCGGTGCCACCATTGACCAATAGATTCGGAAAGGAAGAAGGGAAAACGGCGGGTTCTACTGTGGAATCGTCATAGGTAGGGACAAAATCGACAGTGTCCTTTTCCATGTCATCCATCAGAATGGAACCCAGGTGTGTCATGCGTGCTTCCGTGTAACGCATGGAAGCAGGCGGATCGCCTTCGACTGATCCAAAATTACCTTGTCCCTCAATCAATGTGTCACGCATCGCCCATGGTTGAGCCATGTGCACCAAAGTCGGGTAAATGGCCTGATCCCCGTGGGGATGGTAATTACCCATTGTCTCACCGACAATTTTGGCGCACTTGATGTGCTTTTTTGATGGACCCACACCCAGATCATTCATCGCATAGAGAATACGACGCTGCGACGGCTTCAGTCCGTCTCGCACGTCCGGCAGGGCGCGCGAGATGATGACTGACATCGAGTAGTCCAGAAACGAGTTCTTGATTTCATCGGCGACGTTGATCTTCTCGATCCATCCGCCTTTGGGTGGTGTGTTTTTTGTGGAATCGGATTCCGCCATAGGTTGCTATGAATATCTTGGATCGGCCCTTACGACCGAGGGGTGGTTAAAATTGGGTTTAATATTGACTGCATTGACTGCTTGGAGTGCTGATTAAACGTCGAGATTCCGAACGTTCAATGCATTGTCTTCAATGAATTGCCTGCGAGGCTCGACTTCGTCTCCCATGAGCTTGGTGAACATTTCTTCTGCTTCTACTGCGTCCGTGAGGTCGACTTTCAAGAGCTTGCGAGTGGCCGGATCCATCGTTGTCTCGAAGAGCTGTTTGGGGTTCATTTCACCCAGACCTTTGAAACGTTTGATTTCAAGACCGTGTTGACCGACTTCCTTGATGCTATCGAGGATTTCAGCAATGGAGAAGAGTGGTTTGATTTGCTGTTTCTCACCTTCTCCTTCGATCAGCTCATACAAAGGTTTGTCTTGCGCAGAATAATGCTCAACATTGAGGCCTTTTTCAGTCAACTGTCCCAGTAGTTTTTCAATCGCCTTACTTTCATGAAGCTCAATATGACGGGCACGCCTCGTCATACGGTCCTTGGGTTTTTCATTTTCAAAGTATTCCGATTGATCACCGCCGAACAATCCCAGATCGACATTTTCTTTCCCGAATTGTGCCAGTTCTTCCTCGGCCTTGAAGAAATGAGTAAATTCTTCGTTTCCAGCTCGAATCTTGACAAAATGTTTGGGGAGATGTCCGTCATCACTGCGGTGCTCGAGATAATCGGCAAAGTCGCCTCCATGACGACGAATTGCATCGGCAAACTTGTCGAGCGACGAAAGAAGAGCCAGTATTTCAGTGAGTTGCTCATCTTCCAGAAGTGCGTCATCAGCCAAGTTCCTGAGTTTAACCTCGCTGGATCCAAGGCGAATGAGGATTTTGCTCAATGCAGCGTCATCAGGCACATATTCAGTGTGGCGCCTTCTGCTGATTTGGTACAGTGGGGGCTGGGCAATGTAAACATAGCCTCGACTGATCAGATCCGTCATGTGACGGTAGAAAAATGTCAGTAGCAAGGTCCGAATGTGAGAACCATCGACATCTGCATCAGTCATGATAATCACCTTGTGGTAGCGCAATTTATCGGGATTGAACGAACCTTCGCCATCACCGGTTCCTATTCCGGTTCCCACAGCTGTGATCATTGTACGAATTTCGTTGTTCTGCAGAACCTTGTCCAGGCGTGCCTTTTCAACGTTGATCAATTTACCCCGAATAGGAAGGATTGCCTGAAATTTACGGTCGCGACCTTGTTTCGCCGAACCGCCAGCAGAGTCACCTTCGACAATATAAAGTTCAGTGTTCTCAGGGTTGCGATCAGAGCAATCCGCCAATTTACCAGGAAGCCCTCCACCGGTCATGGCACTTTTTCTTACTGTTTCTCGTGCCTTCTTGGCGGCTTCTCGGGCCCTCGCTGCCATCAATGATTTTTCGACCACACGTTTTGCGACCCCCGGGCTGCCATCAAACATTTCCATCAAGCCCTCATAAACGATGGAAGAAACCACTCCTTCGATTTCCGTATTGACCAGCTTCACTTTGGTCTGTGATTCAAACCTTGGATTGGGGAGTTTGACACTCAATACACAAACGAGCCCTTCGAGAACATCATCTCCTGAGATATTCTGGTCCTTGTCCTTCAACAGATTGTTGCCACGGGCATACTTGTTGATTGCGCGCGTCAATGCCGTTCTGAACCCTGTCAAATGTGTACCGCCATCTGCATTAGGGATGGAATTCGCAAAACAGAGTATCTGTGAGTTGTAGGTGTCGTTGTATTGAACCACACAGTCGACATAGGCTTCTTCATCTTTCCCTTCCACCTGAATTGTGCGGTGGCCTGCAAGACTGATAGGATTAGGGTGAATCAATTGTTTATTGCGTCCTAATTGTTTTACAAATTCTTCAATACCATCCTTGTAGAAAAACCGCTCCGACTTCTCGTCCGCTCGTTCGTCCGAAAGCATTATTATCAATCCTGGATTCAAGAAGGCCAATTCTCGCAGGCGATTCGCCAGGATCTCGAATTTAAATTCAGTGGTGATCGTGAAGATTGTGGCATCGGGTTTGAAGGTGATCAGTGTGCCGGTGCTGCTGCTTTTTCCGATGACTGATAGCTTTTGTGTCGTTTTGCCGCGCTCAAATTCCATGAAGTAGACGCTGTTGTCCCGCGATACCTCCACTTTAAACCAATCTGAAAGGGCGTTTACGCATTTCGCACCTACACCGTGTAAACCACCTGAATATTTATAGGCCCCTTGTCCAAATTTCCCGCCTGCATGCAGATTAGTGAGCACCAGCTCGACAGCCGGTATTTTGAATTTAGGGTGCGTGTCGACTGGAATACCTCGGCCATTGTCACGTATGGAGGCTGAGCCGTCCACATGTATGCATACTTCAATGCGTGAACAGTAACCAGCCAAGTGCTCATCAATGGAATTGTCCAGCACTTCAAAAACACAATGATGGAGTCCTCGTTCATCTGGATCTCCAATATACATGCCCGGTCTTTTGCGGACTGCTTCCAAACCCTCTAATTTGTCAATTTTGGAGGCATCATACTTGGCGGCGTCCTCTGCTGGAAGATGTCGGGGGTTCTGTTCGTTTTCTGATGCCATAACTTACTAGGCTACAGATAGTTTTATCAGTAGCTCCATATTCCGATATCATAGGTGAAACAAGCCTCAGAGACAAATGTTTATTTCGTTTTTAAGGTGCTTAATTGTTTCTGGCATGCCCTATGCTTTCCTATAAGTAGGATCTCTCCAAGGCAGACCCATGACTTTTGAAGTCAGGAGGTGGCCTTATTCATTTAGAGAGAATTTGTTAGGTTGTTTCTTAAATCATCAGACATGGGGTCATTATGGGATAAACGATGACGCTTCGGCCCCCTACCTGATGACAATGGACAAGAGGAGCAGGCAATTAAGATAGAATGAACAGTTTGGCGCCTGTCTCCTGACTTTTGGAATCGACAAAGCTCCCGTATTCTTTTTCAGTGTTAACTCTTTGCGCCGAGTTTCAAAATTCATCGCATTATATTGCAGGATAAAGTTGGAAAAATAGGAATGAGTCAATCTTCTAAATCTAAGGCACCGTCCAAATTAAAGGCGGAAGCGTCGGTTTCATCCAAGGTTCCAACCACCCATCCCAGTGGACGTTTTTTTCGAAAGATCGATTGGCAGACCGCTGGTGTTACTGCCTTGATGGTATTTATCGGTTATCTCTTTACCATCGCCCCGGACGTCACGCTGGAAGATTCCGGTGAGTTGTCTGTAGGTGCTTTTTACGCCGGTGTTCCGCACCCTCCCGGTTACCCTATCTGGACGCTTTATTCATGGTTGTTTACCGTTCTGGTTCCTGTTTCCAACATCGCCTTCCGTGTTGCTCTATCCTCTGCCGTTGCAGCTGCTGCGGCTTGCGGTCTCCTGTCGCTCATGGTTTCGCGTGGCAGCAGCATGATCGTTGAAGGGATGGAAGAGCTCAAAGGACTGGATCAAAAGCTTGAAGACTGGATTTGTCGTGTCTCTGGCTGGGTTGCGGGAATGTTGTTGGGCTTCAATGGTTTCATGTGGAGTCAGGCGGTCATTGTCGAAGTGTATACCCTGAGCATTCTTTCCTTGATGGGGGTGCTTGTCTGCCTGATGCGCTGGGTTTACATACCTGAGCGGAAGCTCTACCTTTACTTTGCATTTTTCCTGTTTGGTATTTGTTTCAACAATCATCAAACATTGATTGTTGCTGCCATGGGGATCGAGGGTGCGATTGCAGCGACCAACCTAAAACTTGGTCGAGATCTCTTCATGATCAACAGTATTGTCTACATTCTGGGGCTTCTGGCCAAGTGGAATGGCATGGTGACCTCCTTTGATGAAAACTTTGCTCTGTTTGTGATCTATAACGCTGTAGGCATTGCCTCATTGGGAGCCTTTGCCTGGGCTTGGAATAAGACGCAAGCCGTGATGACCGAATGGCGTCCAGTGCTTATTCTGACTTTGGCCTGGTTAGTGGGCGCATCGTTTTATTTTTACATGCCGATTGCTTCATCAACCAACCCTCCCATGAACTGGGCTTACCCAAGGACTTGGGATGGTTTCATGCATGCGTTCAGTCGAGGGCAGTATGAGCGCGCCAATCCTACGACTTCGCCCTTCAGGTTCATTCAACAGATGTATCTCTACTTCAAAGGGGCAGCATCTGAATTCTCGCCTGTCATGTTGCTCACCGCGCTGGTGCCTTTTTACTTTTGGAAACGTATGGCCAAGAGGGAACGGTCATGGATGACCGGGCTGTTGGCCGTATTCTTCTGTCTGGCAGTTCTTTTGATGATTCTTTTGAATCCGCCTCCCGACAAGCAAAGCCAGGACCTGAATCGAGTGTTCTTTACTTCCTCCCATGTTCTAATCGCCATTTTCATGGGATACGGAGTTGCCCTGATTTCAGTCTTTTTAGCTCGTCATTATGAGCGCTATCGAATGCCAGCTCTGGTTGGGGGCTCTATTGCAGCAGGGTTAGCCTTATATGGCAAAGTCGGACTGGAGAGAGTGCATCCTCTGGATCATTTTACTGCGCTTTACGGTATTATGCTAGCCGTGGCTTTTGTTTTGTTTTTTGGAATATCCAGAACGCGAGCACCCATGAAGGCTATCCTGGTCATCTTTTTCCTGTCCCCGTTTTACTCTGTAATGAGTCATTGGTGGGTGAATGAAAAACACGGCCATTTATTTGGCTACTGGTTTGGTCACGACATGTTCAAACCCCCTTATGAGGTTTATCCCGAGATGGCCGAGGGGGCTGTTCTCTTTGGTGGAACCGATCCCGGTAGATTCAATCCAACCTACATGATTTTCTGCGAGAGTTTTATCCCTGCAAGCAAGAAGCCTCGAGATCCAGACTTCGATCGTCGTGACGTTTATATTATCACGCAGAATGCTCTGGCTGATAACACCTATCTGGATTACATCCGTGCTCACTATTTCAGGAGTGCCCAGGAAGATTTGCCATTTTTTCAGGAGATGCTTCGATCCACAAAAGAAAAGGAACTCAATCTCAGCACCAACTGGGTTGCTCGAGCTTTTTCTCCGGTTGACAATGCCATGATGGGCCTTGGCTCTTTCGTTGAGGGAAAACGTAAGGCCAGAGGGCTTTACCCAGCGAAGGAAATCTACACGCCTTCAGTAAAAGATTCTGAAAATGCCTATCTTCAATACATGTCTGAAGCGGCGTTTCGAAAGGCTAACAACCAGCTGAAGCCCGGAGAAATCGTTGAAGAGACTCCTGATGGTAGGATTCTCGTTCAAGGTCAGGCGGCGGTCATGGCTATCAATGCCCTTTTAACCAAGGTGATATTTGATGAAAACCCAGATCATGAGTTCTATATCGAAGAGAGCATGCCACTTGAGTGGATGTATCCTCACTTGAGCCCCTTTGGCATTATCATGAAAATCAATCGCGAGGAAGTGCCTGCGATTACCGAAGAAATGCTCCAGCAAGATCATGAATTCTGGTCCAAATACATGGATCGACTGATCGGTAACTGGGTGGACGAAGATACTACGATCGAAGAGGTGGTGAAATTTGCAGAGGACGTGTATCTAAAAGGGGACTTTTCCAACTTTAAAGGTGATCCCAAATTTGTGCGTGATGACTGGGGGCAAAAAGCCTTTTCGAAACTTCGCAGCGGAATCGCTGGTATTTACGCATGGCGGTTGGGACCTCAATGCCCTGAGCATTTGCGACCTAAGACCATTGAAGAGGAGCAGCGACTGCTGGAGGAGGCGGATTTTGCATTTCGTCAGTCATTGGCTCTCTGCCCTTCAAGTCCTGAGGCGGTCTTCCGTTATTCCAATCTGCTGGCAATGACTCAAAGGGTGGATGATGCTATTTTGATTACAGAGACCTGTTATAAGTTCGATTACGAGAACCAAGGAATTGGCCAACTGCTGCAGCAGCTTCATCGAATGAAACAAGGCCAGGCTCAACTAGGGCAGATCCAGAATTCAATCCAAAATTTGGAACAAATGTATCTTTCCAACAAAACCAATCTGGATGTTGCCTACAAGTTAATGTCCAACTACGTTCTGACCTTGCGTACCAACGACGCGGTGAGGGTGATGGATGAATTGCTTGCGGATCAAAATGCACCTGCCGAAACCATCCTCACGGTTGCATCTGCTTACAATGACCTGAAACAATACGAAAGACTCGAGTCGGCATTGATCAGGCTCGTTGAAGTCATCCCTGAAAATCCTGAAGCCTGGTTTGATTTAGCGGGAACTCAGGCGTTGATGGGGAAAAAAGAACTCGCGCTTCAAACACTTTCGAAAACCATGGAGCTAAGCCGCGCACGTCGTGCGAAGAATCCATCTGCTGTTGATCTCGCAAGAAAAGCAAGGGGGGATCATCGATTCAATGCGTTGAGAGTTTCACCTGAATTCCAAAGGGTTTTGATCAATCAGTAGTCCCTCGAGCTAGATCGCTTCGTTTCGATCTATGTTGCGTCAACTCGCAAAGGCAAAAGGGGAATATTTTTTTTGAGCTCACGTCATGGTTAAGACCGCATGAGCTTGCTTTTCGAGACGCCTGGCTGCTGGCTCAGTAATCGTAAAGGCCCGGATCCTGGCTATAGCCAGCTCCCATCCCACCACTTCCTTCAGTCATATCACCGAGAGCTTCACCCAGTATATCCCCCATATCCTCCTCGATTTTATCTGGATCTTCACCTGCCTCAAGGCGCTTCATAGCGACATCCATTTCCTTGGGGAGCATGCCCGGTGGCATGATACCCTGCATTTTGCGCATCATCATGGCCATGTGTTTGGGGTTATTTTCATCCATATGCCCCATGTCGCGTTCTATCTCACCCATGGCACGCATCATTCTGGATTCATCGACTCCGGAAAAATCCGGGCTTTCACCCGACGGGGCCTCGTCTGAATTTGAGCCATTTTCCCCGCTGATCATTGCGAAAGAGCTCATTTGCTTGTCCAACTTTTGATGACCACATTGTGGACATGAAGGGGTCCCTTTAGGATTGAGGCGCTTGGAAAGAAAATTGAAAATCACCCGGCACTTCGGGCAGGCGAATTCATAGATGGGCATATGCCTGTCCTACTTGACTCGATCAAATGTTTTCTGAAGAATCTCCCAATCCTGCATGCCAGCTACTTTTTCTCTTGCTGAGCTAATTAAAGAGGCTTCATTTGCATTTTTGGTGGGCTCATTGACATCATAGAAGATGCCGAAATATCCCGGAAAAGAATCATCGGCTAGTTTGTAAGCTTCCAGCTCACTGGTCACATCATGGTCTTCAGGGATTTCTTTGAACGCACCACCCTTGCGTGGCGTGGCTTTGTCGAAAGCTCCAGGATAGAACTCCACACATTCACTCAAACACTCAATGACACTGAAGCCGTCGTGATCCATGGCTTTATCCATCATTGCAAGGAGATGCTTAGGGTTGGTTGCAGTCGTGCGCGCGATGAAAGTAGCTCCTGCCGCAACAAGCTGCTTCATTGGGTTGATCGGTTTGTCTTTCGATCCGCCAACGTCTGTCTTACTTCTGAAACCTATCGGTGAAGTTGGAGAAGTTTGCTTCTTAGTGAGACCATAGACGAAATTGTCCATGATTACATATGTCAAATTAACATTTTTCCTCGCTGTATGTGTCAGGTGGTTGCCACCAATGGAAAATGCATCTCCGTCACCACCAAAGACGAATGTATGAAGGTCTGGTCGTGATAATGCCACACCGGTCGCAAAAGGTAATGCTCGACCGTGAATAAAATGCACGCCATTTGCCTGAACGAAATAAGGGAAACGGCTCGAGCATCCAATGCCTGCAACGGTTGTGATTTTTTCGTGGTGCAGGCCTCGCTGCTGTATGAGGCGGAAATAGAGAGCGAGGATAGAGAAATCACCACAACCCGGACACCATGTAGGGTGATCCGCTGAAATCTCTTTTTTGCTTAATGGTGCACGATTGCTGAGTTCTACATTTTCGGGTGATTGCTCGGCTACCACTCCATTTGAGGCGTCATTGTCAACGGTATTGCTTGCGCTCATGGTTCTATCTACTTGGAATTTTTATGGTCAGGTAATGGATGAGATGTGTTTTGGAATCAGTTGATCGCTGCGGTCACGCGTTTGATGATCTCTTTTACTTTGTAAGTCATGCCGTCGCTTTTGTTGATTCCCTTGATCTTAGGATCGCAGTATCTTGCTCTCAGAATTCCCGCTAATTGCCCGTAACCGTAGAGACCTTCATCGTTCATTTCTACGACCATTACATGTTTGAATCCGTCGAATGCCTTTTCAAGCCCTTCAGGGAGAGGATTGATGTGACGAATATGCAGCGAAGACCATTTTTCGCCTGCCTTCCTGACTCGGTCCACTGCCTCGTGAATGGGGCCTTGCGTGGATCCCCATCCGACAATAAGCACGTCGCCATGATCACCACCATAAACCTGCGGGAACGGAAGGCTTTCTGCCAAAGTTTTTAGCTTGTTGCGGCGTTTGTTAGTCATTTCCTGATGAAGCTGGCTCGAGCCTGTTGGGTGACCAAGCTCATCATGTTCCAATCCGGTAATCACAGGGTATTTGCCGCTCCTGACCTGAGTTCCAGGTGCGATACGGGGACTGACGCCTGAGACATCATCCAGACTGTATGGTTTGTGCTCTTCCACAGGGGTAAGATCGGGAGTGATATCCCTGCAAAGTGTTTTCAGATCAGGCTCATCGAAGGCTTCAATGCGCGTCGCGATCGCCTGGTCTGACAACAGCACGACAGGAACATTGAATTCTCTGGCAATCCTAACCGCCTCCATTGCCGAGTAAAAACAATCCTCGACATTAGCAGGAGCCAGAACCACTCGGGGGGAGTCACCGTGACCACCAAAACAGGCTATGTTCAGATCTGATTGCTCGACATTCGTGGGCATCCCCGTTGAAGGGCCTCCTCGTTGGACATCAACAAGCACCAGCGGTATCTCTGCCATGATGCCCCAGCCCAAGGCTTCTGTCTTGAGTGAAATTCCAGGGCCGCTTGAGCCAGTGACTCCTACTCTGCCTCCATAACTTGCCCCCAAAGCCATTGCAATCGATGCAATTTCATCTTCGCATTGAATGAATGAACCTCCATATTTGGGGAGTTCTCTGCGAAGTAATTCCATGATGTCCGACCATGGAGTAATTGGGTAGCCTGCGCCGAAACGAACACCGGCAGCGATGAGCCCATATGCCAGAGCCTCATTACCGTTCATTACGACTTGGCTAGAATCTCGATGTGTTGCCTCGCTGAAAGAAAATGTTTCGATTAAATCACCAAGCTCATACAGGTGCCCTGCGTTGAATGCGTTGAGAGCTGTCTCAGTGATTGCAGGGTTCTTGCCCTTGAACTTCTCGTTGATCAGGCCTTTGAGCTTGTCGGAATTGAGGTTGAAAATACGGCAAATCAAGCCCAGCGCGTAGATGTTCTTTCCCTTGTCTCTGGCTGTGCCACCAATGGCTTCGATCGTGAGATTGGAAATGGGAATCGCAACATGGTTGTATTTTTTCTGCCATTCCTCGTTGGGGGTGACATGATCAGAATCGTAAAGAACAATGCCGCTTTCCTTGAGTGAATCGATGTGCCCCTCGTAGGAGTGCTGATAAAAAGCGAGCAGCACATCTGCCTCGTCACCTGCGCTCAAAACTTCCCCGGTGCCAATGCGGACCTGGAATATCGATGGTCCACCTGATATGGTCGAAGGTATGGTCATGAATGTCATGACCTCTTGTTCGCTCCTGCCAGCTAGCCTGGCGAGGAACCCGCCAATAGATTGAATGCCATCCTGTGAATTACCCGCAATGCGGATGACTGCTTCCGAAATGTTTGCGTTGTTTGACTGTCCGCCGGCGGTTGAAGCGGTTAAAGTGGAATCATTCATTCAGTATCTGTTCACATTAACGATTCTGATATTAATATTTTAGGAACGTGAATTTTTCACGCTAGTAATTTTACTATTTATGCGTCCATTTAAATTAGGGCTGAGCATGTTCACTGTCAAACGATTTAAGGTCTATTCCTGATATATTTTTTCTCCGAGCTCGGGCCTTCACCTGATGATTGAACTCTTAGTGAATAAGCTAAACTAATACATAGGGTTGTTTATTTTAGTAAAATTCAAAACTCGTTCTCCAGAAGCACCCTCAGTCCGTCCAAAACGCCATGGCCTGCCTCAAAATTACTGATGTATCCATTATTGCGTGCAATGTGATCCTTAACCGCTGGGATGGCGTTTGAAGGTGCCACCAAATGATTTGCAAACCTTCGGTTCAGCATTGGAATATCATTAAAATGATCCCCGGCTGCTATGATTCCTGTTGCATGCAATTTATGTAATTTGGAAACTTCATTGAGGATGGTTCCCTTGTGAATGTTGGCATGGCTGAATCGAGCATAGACGTCGTTTCTGACCCAAGCTAAATCTGAGAAATCTTTCAGCTTTGAATTTACAAAGGAATGGATTTGATCTGCGTCCTCATTGTTTCTTGCAATCAGGCACACAGGTGAATGCAAGTCCGCATAAACTTCCGCTTGAAATTGGCTGCTTATCCACTCTGACACTTCGCTCATCAATGGTGAATGTCTTTCAAACAACGTTTCGTGAACGGCTTTCGAATGTTGATTCCAGTGATTCACAGGGTGATATTCACCAGATCTGTATTTAAATACTTCTCTTTCGACAACTCCTATATAATCGGGCATGACACCCGATGAATCTTCAACAAGGCTCTCTAAAAGGTATTCTAAATCCCTCCCTGTATTGACCATCCAGAGCATACCCTGTTTTCTCAATTCCTGAATCATCTCGATCAGTTTTTCTGGGATCCGTGGTGAATGGGATTCTGAATACAGCGTGCCATCAAAGTCCGTGCACAATAGATAAATCGAATTTTTAGTCATGGGACAATCTCAAGACTCAACGAAGTGCCCTGTCATGAAACACCTTAACGCGAAATTGAAGCTTAGTCGACTATTCAACTGAGGTAAGAAGCCCACCACAGTTTTTAATTAATCGTGCTTGTTGGATAAAATCTGTTTTTTGGTCAATGAGCGGTATAATCTTGATTTCAAGCCATAAATCCCCAAGCTCAAGTTTTGCTACTGCCGCGTTCGATGTCCTTGGAAAATAAAAAATCAGCCGCATCTGTGATGTCCTTGTCCATTCGAAGGCGCAATCATTTAGTCTGGCTCGGGCCTCTCATCGTGTTTCTGGGAGCGGTGAGTTACTTTATTTATTTCGCTCAATTCCCGGTTCTCCGTGATTTCCCTTGGATTAATACCCCTGTTGTTCTCTTGGGTTGCTGGGTCAATCTGATCGCAATCAAACGAGCCTTTGGTCGTTCTGATCTTTACCGGGGTAAGCTTATGGCGGCATTTTCCATGGCCTTTTCCATTCTACTGACTGCCTTGTTTGCTAGCTATATTGGTTACATTTCCTATCAGCTACCAGCGCCCACAGAGACCACTCAAGGATTATCCATTGCGCCTGAATTTGTTCTAAGCGACCAAAATGGCCAGGAGGTGGGTCTATCTGATTTTCGAGGTAAAAAGTTAATAATTACTTTTTATCGAGGGCATTGGTGACCTTTCTGTATTTCAGAACTGCAAGGTTTGCAGTCTCGCATGGATGAAATCAGAGCTCTGGACAGCGAAGTCCTGGCTATCAGTATTGATGCGCCTGAGCAGAGCAGGAAACTTGCGGCCAAAAAAAGGCTCAGTTTTTCTCTGTTATCTGATCCAGAGGCTCAGGTGATCGAGCTCTTCGGGCTTCGGCATCCAGGAGCAAACCCCATGGGGGAAGCGGACATAGCCAGACCCGCGACCTTCATATTGGATCGTGAGGGACATATTGTATGGAAGATCATTCCCGACAACTGGCGTATTCGAATTCGCCCCCAGACGCTTATTGATCAATTGGGACTCATTGAATAATTTTAAACTCTAGAACGATACCGAGGGAATACCTGCATTCGTTGCCAACGGGTTTTGTGAGAAGGTCGCACCCGCAACATTTCGTTCTTTGAAATTTGCAAAACCCGCATTTATATATGGTCATGATCGATTTATCACACCAAGCAGCCATTGTGACTAAAGTGATTCAATCCCGAGTCACCGAAAAAGTTATGTGTGACCCCGGATCCAAGCCAGTGGGGGTATCAGACGAAATTGAAAACCTGAATCGGCAGCGAGTGTTCGAATCGGTGGAGACTGCTGGTTGGGCGCCCTTCCATTACAATCGCGGTGTCGATGGTATTGCAGAGCCCTGGCGCGCACACCTTCTCTGGAGGCAGCAAGCACAGGATGCAGCTCGATTCATGCATGAGTCGCTTCAGGTGAAAACCAAAGAGCCTCGACTGGCTGCTGCCTGCAGTGCAATGGTTCTTGTGACGTGGTTGCCTGAAATTTCTGCAACGAATGAGCTGATACCATCAAGTGAGATGGTTGAAAAAATAGTGGCAAGAAACGAAGAGCATCTGGCGGCAGCATCCTCCATGGTACAAAATCTCTTATTGATGCTGACTGCGCACGGAATGGGAAACTATTGGTCGAGTGGAGGGCGCTTTCGTGGTGAAGAGATGTTTGAGTATCTTCATATTCCAAATACCGAACGTCTTCTGGCTGCAGTCTTTATCGAATATCCAGAAGAACTTGAATTGAATCCTGATCATAAGGAAAGAAAACCCGGTGCACAAAGAGGGAATCGAAGTCAAAAGTGGTTTCGGGAGGTTTTCTGAAGCGGGTTAGCAAGACGCTTCATTCCCTATAGGTTCTTTCAATTGTCGATAAGCTTCCTGAGTTGTACTTTGCTCAACAAGTCTGAAAAGTTGGCCATGTGGATCGCTCTTCATTACTCACCTACGGTTACCCTGATGCCGTTTCCTTAGTGAATTCCGGCCCAAATATGGACCAGGCTCCTTGTTGTCATTTCCAGATTTATCCTCTGCGAGCGGAGTTGTGGGTATCTCCATTCGAAGCGAAATCGATATCTGTTGGCTCAAAGAGAAATGGGGTAGGCGCCTTCTTTGTAGCGATTGAATTGGCAACATGGTCTTTCAGGCATGAGGTTCTGGATGAGCTTGAATCTCCTGGATCGAATGGCTCGCATGGCGTCATGGTTTCAATGCTGATACGCATCCAGATTTTGCGGGCACAGTGACAAAGGCATCAAGTGTGAAAATTTCCAGACTTACACTCTTATGGTTGTCTGCGAAAGCAAACTATATCGGTCTGGACTAGAATGATGGGGCATGAGATGGTTCTCGCATGTCCAATAAACCTGAATTTCAACCGAGTAATCGCCGACGATTTCTAAAAGTTTCCGGCAGTCTTGCAGGGACCGCTCTTCTCTCCGATTGGCCGGCCTGGGCACAAGATAACCGGGAGACCTTGCGCTTTGGGATCATTGCGGATGTGCATAAAGATGTCATGCATGATGCAGATGAACGCCTCTCTTCTTTCATTGATCATATGAAAAAGGAGCGCGTGGATTTTATCGTTCAGCTTGGAGATTTCTGTGTGCCCAAAGCGGCCAATCAGCCTTTTTTAGACATTTGGAATTCTTTTTCGGGTCCTCGATATCATGTGATAGGGAATCATGACACCGATGGGGGATACTCGCGTGAGCAAACCGTGGACTGGTGGAAAATGCCTTCGCGCTACTATGCCTTTCAGCAGGCAGGAATGCAGTTCATCGTGCTCGATGGAAATGATCGTCCTGCGGATCATGCAGGTGGATATCCTCGTTATATTGCAGAAGGTCAATTGCAATGGTTGCGAGATCAACTCGATTCAACCGATCTTCCCGTCGTTGTATTGGTGCATCAGAGTCTGGAACGGGAGTCTGAAGGCGGGGTGCAAAACGGAGCCCAAGTGCGTCAGATTCTGGAGGATGCCAACGCTTCCGCTGGACATCGCAAGGTGGTTGCTTGTTTTTCCGGACATCACCACAGAGACTACGTTCGGAGAATCAACGACATTCTGTATCCGCAAATCAACAGTGCCTCATATCATTGGGTGGGTGCAGAGTTTCAGCACGTTCGCTACAGTGAGGCGATTGATCAAGCGCATCCCTACATCAAATACACGGTGCCCTACGAAAATGCTTTATTTGCAATCGTAACGATCGACCCCATAAAAGGCTTCATGAGTAAAGAGGGGAAACAACGAGCGAAAGAAGCAAAGGCACGCTGCGAGCCAGGGCCCACGAGTGACGGTTGGGATGCCCCGACGCTCCCTCCAAATATCTCAACTTGGAAAATGCCTGTCTGACCGACAGCTCCTATTGAAAAGCGAGTGCCGAAGATAGGCGCTTGCCAAGCATTTCATGAGGCTTGCCCATCTGCTCGTTTTCTGGGCTGAGTTTATTTTGACTTCTGGTGATGAGGACTTTCCAGTAGGTGCTTCCTCAACAGGTCCCCATAGTCGTTACCGGGTTCGCGAAATACGGTGTGAATGTGGTTGATGGGGCCCGAACTGCGACCCGGCGGGTAGTGATTGTCAAATTCAATGATGACCGTTGGGCCGTGTATCCGGTAATAATAAGGAGCGTCATCTTTGGTTCCTGCCCATGCAAAATGAATCTTATCCAAACCTGCTTTCATGATGCGCTCCATCTGAATGTGGGCAATGTCGTGTTCGTAGTTGTGAACGTACTCGCTTAGAAGAGACATGAAAAGTCTGCGTTGTTTCTTGTCGAGATCCGACACTGGCAGGCCAATCGGTGTTTTTAATTGATCACCCCGGGTCGGGCCTGTGATGACATCGCGCGGAGCCGTATCGCCGATGATGGCTTTTGCACGTTGATTTGTTGCCAGCGACTCGAAGAGCGCCTTTCCTTTTTCATCCTCCGCACCCTGCACATTCCATCCAGAGTAAACTCCCTCTGGTAATCTGGCCGGATCAGATCCCATGAACGCAGGTCTGACGGCAACTTCATTGCCTACCACTGTGATATTCAATGCAAGATGATGTCCGTCCAGTTGCCACCCCCAGGCGTCATCTTTTTCGGGATTTCCAAAGATACCGATCCAGTAAAGATCATGGCCAAACATCGGGGTTCTGTTTGGGCGTCTGATGGCAGCCATGCCTTTTAAAATCTCATCCAAATGCATGATCCCGGTTGTTTTGAGGTATCCCTGACTGCTCAGGGTACTTTGTAATAACTGATGAGCTCCAGACCGCTGCTCTGGTGACATTTCCTTGAAACTGACACCCTTACGCTTGAAAGAAGATGCCGGAAGATTACTCCAGGCCCTTCGCTCTTCGTCTTCCATGGAAAACGATGCCTGGTCTCGCAATTCCGGGCTCAGGCTCGTCAGAAATGCCATGGCTGCATTGCGTATTTTTTTGACAGGAGCCTGATATTTGATGTCGTTTTCAGCAGCACTGGCAACAGCGCTGCATAGAATGAGAATAAAAGATAAAAGGAGTGGTTTCATCTGGTTAACTGTTTAAGGATGCGTTCACCCTGTCAGCTTGAAAACGCTTATGCAAGCGGAACTTCATCTTCTTCAGGTCACGAAGGGCTGCGTGAAATCAACCAGTATTGCCGAATTATTCGGGAGGTTCCATAAGGCAAAAAATGGTTTTTTTGATGTTTGCTTCAGAGTCGTGGTCAACAATGTCTCAGGCAACAGCTGAGGTGGTAACGGTGTTTTTGAGCATACTGTTGGTGGCGGTATGTCTTAGGCTATGGAAGCTGAGCTGTTAGATCGCAGTCATAGGCTAGTATTCCAATTTGTTGAAGCCGTTTAATTAGCGGAACAATGCGGAACAGAAAATCTCCGTTTTGGTGCATTTTAATGCAAGGCAGGTTAGACTATGTTTGGTTGTTAACATGCTGTAATTGAATGCTTTAATGCATGGTAATGCACTGTTACGAATACTGTGGAGAGGGTTCTGAAACTTGGTCCTTTATCCTGACAGGTCGTTGCTCCGTTTTTATTTCTGAGCTTGGGTGAGGATTCCGTCATTCGAGAGGAAGACCATATGCTGCAGCGGCGTTTTTCCAATAATAGTGCTCACGGGCATCCTGCCCTTTTTGACTGATGAACGCGTCCACCAACTCAAGGAAACTGGCATAAGTACCTGTGTGCTTTGTGACAGGCCAATTGCTTCCATAGATCAGACGCTTCTTGCCAAAATGTTTCCATAGCACCTCGAGAGCAGTCGCGTAATGCTCAATGGACTGAGGCGCAGGTTGTGGCACGGAACGTTGGTAAAGACCGGAAATCTTGCATGTGACATTCTGATTCTTCGCAAGTCTATCCACTGCCATTATCCAGTCTTTCTCAGGTGACGTGCCGTCAAAGTTCCAACCAAGGCAATGGTTCACGACGATGCGAAGTTCGGGAACCTTACGCGCGATGGCGTCAACGGTTTCGATGCCCGGGATTCCCCCCCCGTTCGTCAGGTAATCCATCGTCAGGTCATGGTCTGCAAGTAACTGAAGATTTTTCAGCACAATGGCATCTGAAAAATCAATAGGTTTTGATCCGCGCGGACGAATGCCAACGAACCTGTGGTCTCGTTTCAATTCCTTCAATTGAAATTCGAAATCTGTGCGATAGACATCGATGTTTCCTACGAGGCCCATGTAAAACTCATCTCCTTTTACCAGATCCAGAATCCATCGGTTGTCTTCCAGGCGGTCGCTTGCCTCTACAATGACCACTCCAGTGACTCCAGAGGGCTTTGCGAGTCTGGAATACTCGGCAGGCAAGTGCGGTTGATAGAGCACAAGATCGTCCTCCGGTGGCCAGGACATTTCTACGTCACGAGTCGTGTCGTAGAAATGAATGTGGGTGTCGATGAGATGTTTCACTGGCTTGAAATTTTCTGCCAGAGACGTGTGTGTCCAGATGAAACATACCGAAAGTAATAGAATGATTCGTATCATTGTTTTCAGAGGGTTTAGGATTGTATTCAATGCAAATTCGACGGATTGTGCAATCGAATATTCGGGGAGGTTCTGGATACGAAGTTGAAACCACTTAATGGGTGGGTTACTGCGGGTAAAGAGTTTAATGAAGTTTCAATGTTGTTGAGCAGGGAAGGGCGAGATAGTGACTCGGGGAGTTGAAGCACCGCGCAGCAAACAGAATCAATGGTATTGGCTTCCCCTTTGACACAAAAGCCCCCGCCATGCAAAGCTCAACCCGTTGTAGTCCTTTATCGCCAAATTAATTGTCGCTACGAGCCTGACCTTCAGTATTGGTGGTCACTGGGGTTTCTTGATGACCAATGGCATCCGCAAGGTATTCGGTAAATCCCGATGCCCTCCAAACGAGAAGCTGCTGCGAGGGAGATTCTTTCAAAGCACATACAGACCGGATGATGGAGGCCAGGCCATGGTTCCTACCCTCCCTCAGCCTGTGATGAAGCAAATGTTCCTTTTTTGAATCAAGGCAACATCTATTGACGTCAAAGCTCTCTTTTGATAGACGATGGGAAATAAAATGCGAAATGCACGATGTCATTGGATAACCTCCTTCCTTGTTGTCAAATTGTTTGCTCATGGGATCACCTCTCAGGCGGCAGTGATCGATTTCGCTCATCAGGTCGTTCCGATCCTTCGACAACACTGTCTTGAATGTCACGGTGAAAACAAGTCCAAGGGCGGGTTTTCGATGAATCGTCGCGAGTTGTTTTTTGACGATGAAGTGGCTGTCCCTGGACATGCGAGCGAGTCCCTGTTTATTGAATTGATCGAATCCACGGACCCTGAAATGCAGATGCCCCCCGAGGATAAGCCGCGGGTGGCTCCTGAACAGATCAAGATCCTGAAGCAATGGATTGAAGAAGGAATGTCATGGGAACCTGGATTCGTATTCGGTGGGGAAGGGTGGGAACCTCCTCTAAAGCCCCGCAATATCAAGCTTCCGAAGGCACAAAGTGGCCGGGATCACCCTGTTGATCGTATTCTGGATGCTTATTTGAAAGAGCATGGAGAGTCTTTTCCTGCTCCAATTGCAGATGCAGGATTTTTGCGGCGAGTGACCCTGGATGCGATCGGATTACTACCGAATCCAGAGTCTCTTACGGAGTTCATTGAGGATGCAAGAGACAACAAGCGTGTCCTCATGATCGATAAACTGTTGTCCAATGATGTCGCCTATGCCGATCATTGGTTGACCGTCTGGAATGATCTTTTACGCAATGATTATACCGGAACGGGATTCATTACTAATGGCCGCAGTCAGATCACCACATGGCTTTATGCTGCGCTCCGCGAGAACATGCCATACGATCGACTCGTTCGTGAGTTGATCGCACCAATCTCCGAAGACTCGGCCGGTTTTATCAATGGAATCAAGTGGAGGGGTGAGGTGAATTCCAGTCAGACCCGTGAGATTCAATTTGCTCAGAATATTTCTCAGGTGTTCCTCGGGATCAACATGAAGTGTGCAAGTTGCCACGACAGTTTCATCGATCGCTGGAAACTTGAAGAGGCCTACAATCTGGCTGCCGTTTTTGCGGAGAATCCGCTGGAGGTGAACCGATGCGATAAACCCACCGGTGTGGTGGCTGTACCCAAATGGTTGTTTCCGGAGCTTGGTCAGGTGGATCCCAATGCTCCCAGGGAAACGCGTCTGCAGCAATTGGCTGAACTCATGACGCATTCTGATAACGGACGGTTCACTCGCACGGTGATCAACCGGATCTGGCATCGCCTGATGGGCCGAGGTATCGTTCACCCCGTCGATGCCATGGGCACCGAACCATGGTGCGAAGATCTGCTGGATTACCTTGCTGTCCGCTTTGCCAACGACGGTTATGACCTGCGTAAATTCATCCACTTCCTCATGACTTCGCAAGCGTATCAATCGCAGAGTGTGGTTCTCCAGAAAGAACCTGGTCAGGATTACGTTTATACAGGCCCTCTGGCCAAACGCATGACCGCGGAACAGTTCATGGACTCGATTTGGCAGATCACCGGGACAAACCCAAGCCGAGCAGAAGCGAAAGTGGACCGCGTTGCGAGGAAGGAAGGGGAGAGCCAGAAACTCCATGAACAACAAGTTGAAAAAGTCAACGCGAATTGGATCTGGCATCAGGGTGAGATTGGTAAGCAATCCCAGCTTCGCCACACATTCCACCTTCAATCTGTTCCGCAAACAGCCTTAATGATGACTACTTGTGACAACGCTTTCGTCATGCAGATCAACGGGCAACAGGTCACTCAATCGAAGGACTGGGATAAGCCGGTTTACATGGAAGTGACTCGGTTTTTGACTGCAGGAGAAAACCTGATTGAAATCGATGCCGAGATGTTCGGCGGAGCTGCGGGGTTTATCTGCCAGGTTTTGATGCTGGAAAAAGACAAGCAAACGCGCGCGATTATCAGCAATGCTCAGTGGGAGGCCCGCCCCCCAGGTGGTGATTGGGATGCTGCCAAAGTCCTCCACATACATGGTGAAGGCCCGTGGGGAAATATCCTTAACCCAAAGGAAGCGGTCATGCCCACGGGGCCGGTTTCTGCTGTTCGTGCTGCCTTGGTTAAAAATGACTTCCTCATGAGGTCCCTGGGTCGTCCGCACCGTGATCAGGTAGTGACCACACGTCCTGCTGAACTCACGACCTTACAGGCCATTGATCTGGCGAATGGTGACATCCTTGCCCAATATCTGCAGCAAGGCGCCCAACAGCTCACCGGTAAGCATGGTCTCGGGAACTGGCTTTATCGTCACGCCTTGTCTCGATCGCCCGCCACTGGCGAGTTGAATGTTCTAAAGAATGTGCTGGGAACCGGATCTGATCCAGCTGCTGTAGAAGATTTGCTATGGCTCGTTTTCATGCAACCAGAATTTCAGATGATTCGATAAGATTGCGATACCCACTTTGAATGACATGAACTCCGAACTCCTTACTCGAAGAGACCTCCTCAAACAGCTCAGTGCTGCATCTGTTGCAACGCTTGGAATGGGTGCGCCCAAAGTATGGGCTGAGGCTGATGAAGTTGTTCACCCAGCTGCCAGAGCAGATTCCTGTATCCTCATCTGGCTTGCAGGTGGCATGGCTGCACCGGATACCTTTGATCCCAAGCGCTATCTGCCATTTGAGCTGGAGCTGGATGTTGACAAGATCCTCAGCACTTTCCCGGCGATTGATACCGTGGTGGATGACATCAAGCTCACTGAAGGGATGGAACACCTTGCGCGTGTCATGGACCGGGGTACATTGATCCGCTCAGCGGTGCAGCCAGATCTTGGCAGTATCCTGCACTCACGTCATCAATATCACTGGCATACCGGCTATGTGCCACCAATCACCGTTGCTGCGCCTCACATCGGAGCTTGGATGGCGAAGGTGCTCGGACCGAATAGCGAAGTCCTTCCTCCCTTTATCAATATCGGGCAACGACTCGAGGGCGTGGGTGAAAAGGAAGAACTCAAAGCTTTTACCACCGCGGGTTTTTTGGGGTCACAGTTCGGTCCCATGAACCTGCCATATCCAGAAGACGCCTTGAAATCAGTCCAGCCTTCCAAGGGAATGGAACCGGGGCGTTTCGCGAATCGCTATCGTCATTATCAAAAATTAATTGATCAGAATCCCAACCGCGCATGGTTCAGCGATTACCGACAGGAATCCATGTTGCGTTCGATGGATGCTGCACATCGGCTATTGCAATCTGATGAGCGCCAGGCCTTCGACCTGACGAGGGAGCCTCAAGCACTCCGCGAGATTTACGATACCGGGCGATTCGGGCAGGGATGCCTGCTGGCTCGAAGGTTGGTCGAGTCTGGCGCACGTTTCATCGAAGTGACCACCGAGTATATACCATTCAAACATTTCGATACTCACGAAAATGGACACACCACCATGAAGCGGATGAAGTCGGAAATCGATCGACCGATTGCGCAACTCATTCTCGATCTGGAAGAGCGAGGGCTGTTGGATCGGACTCTTGTCGTCGTTGCCAGTGAATTCAGTCGTGACATGATGATCGAAGGCGTGCCTGGTTCCAGTGCCCGTGATCAGTCACGCGCCAAGACTGATAAACTCAAGGAGATGAAACAGTATGGTCTGCACCGCCACTTTACCGGTGGCACAAGCGTGGCGATGTTTGGGGGCGGTGTGAAGAAGGGATACCGGTATGGCCGGACAGCTGACGAGCGTCCCTTGGTAGCCGTGGAAAATCCGGTTTCTATTGCAGACCTTCACGCCACGATTTATACCGCGATGGGAATAAGTCCCACGACGGCGTATGATATTGAGAAACGGCCTTTCTTCATCACAAAAGATGGTCTGGGTAAACCTGTGGCCGATATCTTTGCATGATCATTTCTTCCATGCTCCGGCCTAGAATGAGTTGGGTTTCCAAATCAGCCAAAAGAGGGAAAACCAACCTTGCTGCTGTATGCAAATACTCATAGTACAACATTTATTTTAGGTCTTAGTATCGGGATTGCCTTCATAAATGCCTCAAAGTGTCATTGAGTCATATTTCATTTTGCAAACAGATTTCGCCTGTCTCTTGGGTCCTCAATGCCATCAGAGCTTCATATTTTTACACTGTCGAATCGCGATCTTTCATGGTTTCGGTGAGATGGAAATCCAGAGAGAATTAAATAAACCATGGGTACCTGCAAAAGAGAAAGGCATGTACAATTCATTTCCTGCTCGTTTTATACTGGGGCTTCATATTCAGTTGTGGGCCATCATCACCTCAGGAACAGGATATCAGCCAAGCTGCCCCTAAATTTTCCCTGCTGCTCTCATTTCTTCAGTCAGTTTTCTTTGATACGCATCGCGGTCCTGAATATCTTCCCGAGCCCGTTCGCTGTAATAGATGAATCCCAGAGCTTTTCGTGTTCTGCGGTTGGAATGGTTGCCGTCAGCTCGATGAATCGTCAGGGCATCGTGTACCAAGAGATCACCTGCTGTTGCAGGGAAGGCGACTTCGTTTTCAAGATCCGTGAGGTTAGGGTAATCTGAAATTCCCTGACTAAACCCTAGCGTCTGCGTGCGCGTGTGCGTTCTCATGCCTAGCTTGTGTGATCCTTTTACGTACCGAACACATCCATTTTCCTCATCCACCTTTTCCAGAGCAAGCCACATCGTTACTGCTTCGCAAGGAGTCAGCATGAAATAAAATCCGTCCTGATGAGGCGGGGTGGCTTGCCCTATGCCCGGAGGTTTGTTGAAAAACTGCATATTCTTTGGCACAACGGGTCCTTGAAGTAACACTGCGGCCAAATCGCGAAAGGGTCCCTTATGAAAAAAATGATGAAACCAGGAATCGTGTGCATCCATGTGCTGGATCTGCTTGAGAGAAGAAGGGACTTGCCTGTCCTCATAAAATACCTGTTGATCTTCCAGTCTCGGAACGATTTCATGGACGAAACGCTCCAGATTTTTGACGAGTTCCGCCAGCACATCCCCTGAAAGAAATTTTGGAAATGCAATAAACCCATCCCTGT
>ERZ802830.992-NODE-992-length-27730-cov-24.5814_pt1 | contig 27730 bp, 29 predicted proteins | sample MGYA00345654_ERZ802830 | MGnify/ENA primary metagenome ERZ802830 (study PRJEB30503, sample SAMEA104212375) | marine metagenome | biome: Westerlies Biome; feature: [SRF] surface water layer (ENVO:00010504) within the epipelagic zone...; material: water...
TCCGACTATATTGAAAATATTCTTCCAAATGATGAATATTTGGGCGAAATGGTTCGTGAGAAACTCATTTATTATCCAACAGTAACACGCGAACCTTATAAAAACAACGGTCGTTTGACCACATTAATGGAGTGTGGCAAGTTATTCCTAGACCTAGATCAGCCTCATCCAACTCTGGAAGATGATCGCTTTATGATGTGTGGAAGTCCAAGCATGCTCAAAGATTTTGTCGCTATTTTAGAATCTAAAGGTTTTATTGAAGCTCGAAATGTTAATCCAGGCCACTTTGTCATTGAACGAGCATTTGTTGAATCCTAGGTTCATAGAATAAATCTAAGATCGCTCGTAAAATTTTCATTGAGCTAGATTAGATAGTTCTCAAAGTGTATTCAGTTGGATATGCCAACCTCTCTAAAAAATCTCAAATATATTAGACCCCAAAAAGATTTAAGAGGCTTATAATTTCTATCGTATTTATTTTAGTGAGGAGTATCCAATGCAAAGCAAACTTGACTCTGTTCGTGTTCTTATGAAAGAAAACCATGTCGATTTAATTGCTCTTGGTCCTGGAACTCACATGAAATGGTTACTAGGATTCAACCCTTCTCCAGATGAAAGACCTTGCATGTTATTGATGGGACTGGAAAATGATGCCTTCCTTATGCCTTCTGTTAATGCAGAGGATGCAATGAAGCGCTCTGATATCAAAATGTTTAGCTGGAAAGATGAAAATGGACCTGATATAGCCCTAGATGAGGCTCTTTCATATACTGGCTCGTCAAATGCAAAACACATTGCGATAGATGAAGCAATGCGTTCTCACTTTGCATTGATACTTATCGATGCATTGCCAAAGCCGACCTATGAGTTTACTAACTCTACGATTGGTGCGCTCAGAATGCGAAAAGATGATAAGGAGTATGCAAACCTTAAAGAAAATGCCCTGATTGATGATAGAGCAATGCAGGCTGGTTTTGCAGCAATTAAAGAAGGCGTAACTGAACTCGAAATTGGTGAGGCAATCAACAAACACTTTATTTCTGAAGGAGCAAGACCTCAATTTTGTATTGTAGGTTCTGGTCCAAATGGTGCTTTTCCGCATCATCATACTGGGAATCGAAAAGTACAATATGGCGACGTTGTGTTGATTGATATTGGTGGACGAAAAGGTACTTTTCCAAGTGACATGACTCGTATGTCAGTCCTTGGTGAGCCACCAGAAGAGTATCATGAAGTTCACGCTATTGTAGAGCGTGCTGTTCAAGCTGCTATGAAGGCTGCGAAGCCTGGAGTAATGGCTAAAGAGGTAGATGCTGCGGCCAGAGGCGTAATTACCGAAGCTGGCTATGGCGACTATTTTGTGCACCGAACTGGCCACGGCCTTGGTATTGATATTCATGAGCCTCCATATATTACTGCAACTTCTGAGGTTGTATTAGATGAGGGGATGGTCTTTTCAATTGAACCAGGAATTTATCTGCAAGGTAGATTTGGGGTTAGGCTAGAAGAGATAGTAATCTTAAGATCCGATGGTCCTGAAATTCTCTCAGAATTATCCAGAAAAACAAATTTTATAAGCTAATGAATGAGAATTATCTAATACTATTAGGCTTAGGTAATGACGCAAAAGCAGAAGGAAAGTCTTTAGCTGAACAGATAGATGCGGTTCTTCCCCAAACGCAGTGCACCCAGTGTGATTTTGATGGTTGCAAGCCTTATTCAGAAGCAATTGTTAGTGGTGAAGCAGAAATTAATCAATGTCCACCTGGAGGTCAAGATGGAGTTGATGCTTTAGCGGAGCTTTTAGGTCGGCAATCCCTTCCATTAAATGAAACTCATGGCGAAACAAAGCCAAGGAGAGTTGCCATTGTTGATGAAAATGCCTGCATAGGATGCACACTTTGCATTAAGGCCTGTCCAGTAGACGCCTTTGTTGGATCATCAAAAGTTATGACCCAGGTGATTGCCAAAGAATGTACGGGTTGTGATTTATGTCTTCCAGTCTGCCCAGTAGATTGTATAGATATGATTGAGTCTAAGCCACTTCAAAAAATCTCTCATAAAGATTCAGCTCAATTCAATAATGCTCTAAATCAAAGGCAGATTTTAGAGCGATCAATTCGAGATAATTCAAGAGAAAGATATCAGTTCCATCAAGCCCGTCTAGAGAGAGATAAGCGTGAGAGAGATGAGTTACTAAAATCTAGAACAATTGCTTTGAAAGAAAAAATGCTAAAAGATAAAGCTCAAAAGGAAAAAATTGAGGCGGCAATTAGGCGGGTAAAAGACTCTAAAAAAAATAATGAAACTAACTGATTTTGATTTTGACTTGCCACAGTCATTGATTGCTCAATATCCAAGCTCTAAGAGAACTGACTCACGCCTATTAGTAAGAAAAGATAAGTTCATTGATAGTCATTTCTCTCAGCTAGGCTCCTTCTTAAGGCCAAATGACTTACTCATTCTCAATGATACAAGGGTTATTCCAGCTAGACTTTTTGGATATAAAGAGTCTGGGGGCAAGGTTGAGATTTTAGTTGAGCGATTGATTGATGATTTTTCAGCGTTGGTCATGATTAAATCTAGCAGGGCTCCAAAAGTTGGAAGCTTTATTATTTTAGAAAATAAGACTCGCTTTCAGGTGGTTGACAAAAATGAAGGTATTTATAAGGTCAATTTTGAGGGCGAAAAAATTCTGAGTATTCTTGATGAAATTGGTCATATCCCTTTACCTCCATACATCGAGAGAAGTGATTCAGACGAAGACTCCAAAAGATACCAAACAGTTTACGCAAAGAATGATGGTGCTGTCGCAGCTCCAACAGCAGGGCTTCACTTTGATGAGTTGTTGCTATCTAGTCTTAAAAAACAAGGCGTGGATCATGCTTTTGTAACTTTACATGTGGGTGCTGGAACTTTTCAGCCGGTAAAAGTGGATGATATTGAGACCCATAAAATGCACAGCGAGCACTATGAAATTGATCAAATAACAGTAGATAAAATTATTCAAACAAAAAAGAAAGGAGGGCGAATAGTTGCCGTTGGGACGACTGCAGTTAGAACACTCGAGTCAGCATTCATCGCTGGAGAACTTAAAAGCCAAAAAGGTGATACAGAAATCTTTATCTACCCAGGCTTTAAGTTTCAGGTTGTTGATGCAATGATCACAAACTTTCATTTGCCAAAGTCTTCACTGCTTATGTTAGTCTCTGCTTTCATTGGATTTGAAGAAATGCATCAAACTTATCACCATGCAATTCATCAAGAGTACCGTTTCTTTAGTTATGGTGATGCTATGTTTTTAGAGAAAAAATTAGACTTCTGAATCGAGTGAAAGATGTTTTGAAAGGCTGAATATAAAAAAGGCCATGATCGGAAGAATTATAAAGCTCGTTTTAATTGATGTAATCTCTGCAAGGAGTCCAAGAAACAATGGGCCGAGCAGCATTCCTCCGTAGCCAAGGGTTGCAATGCTTGCTATAGCAGTGCCTTGCGAGATAGTTTTATCATTACCTGCTCGAGAAAATGCCAAAGGAATAATTACTGCTATTCCCAATCCAATCAATCCAAAACCCAAAAGTAATAAAAAGAAAGAGTCTGAGATTAGTAAAATAATTGAGCCAGTTAGTGCAACTAATCCAGAGTAACGAGCTGCAGTTGAAGGTCCTAGCTTAAAGGATATTTTATCTCCCATTAACCTCATTGAGAACATGCAGACTGAGAACACTGTAAATCCCAAAGCAGCATTTCCATCATTCAATGATGCAACACTTTTTAGAAAAATTGCACTCCAGTCAGCTACAGCGCCCTCACTCAATGAGGCAAAAAAGGTAATTGTAGCTACAGGGAGAAGAGCCCCTTTTGGAATTGAAATGAAGGGTGACTTAGTAACTTTTTTATTTTTTTGAGATTCAAATGGAACAAAAGCAATACTCAAAGCGATAAAAAAAATAACAATTGCGATGAGGCTGAAATGATTTTTATAACTCACTTCATAAAAGGCTAGCAATGAACCAAGACCTGCACCAATTCCAGCGCCCAGACTCCACATTGCATGAAAAGAAGACATCACTGGCCGAGTATATTCTCTCTCAACCTCTGCAGCCCATGCATTCATGGCAACATCATCACCACCATGGATTGCCCCAAAATAAATAACCGCCATAACCAGCATCCCAATGGAATTTGCAAACGCTATAAATATTAATGTAAGCGGGATAAGAAAAATGGTGGCTCTTTTGGTGATAAAGGCAGCTCCATACTTATCAGCAGCTCTGCCAAATACAGAAAAAGCAATGACAGCAGAGAGACCAGCCAAGAAAATTAATAAACCTAAGGAACCTGGTGACAAGTCATGAAAATCAACAATGGCTGGAATTCTGGAGGCCCATGTGCCAAAAACCATACCATTGATAGCAAAAATTAATGAAACTGCAAATCTACTATTTTTAAAAATATTCATCCAGTTTTAAATAATTGAGTGAATTCAATTACAAGGCTTCAAGTAATGTCTGCCCCATTAATGCCGGTGTTGGTGAAACACTAACGCCAGCATCATTAAGAGCTTGAATTTTACTTTTTGCATCGCCAGAGCCACCACTTATAACCGCACCTGCATGCCCCATTCTTTTACCTTTAGGAGCGGTAAGCCCTGCAATATAGGATACAACGGGCTTGGTCACATTTGATTTGATATACTCTGCAGCCTCCTCTTCAGCACTGCCTCCAATTTCACCAACCATGACAATAGAGTGAGTATCTTCATCAGCCTCAAATAACTTTAGACAGTCAATAAAGTTCATACCCTGAACTGGATCCCCACCAATACCAATACACGTGCTTTGACCGAGTCCAGCTAATGTGGTTTGATGGACAGCTTCATAGGTTAATGTTCCAGACCTAGAAACGATTCCAACACTGCCACTTTTATGGATATTGCCGGGCATAATGCCAAGCTTACATTCATCCGGTGTAATTAAACCTGGACAGTTAGGGCCAATGAGTCTCGATTTACTATCAGCAATAATAGCTTTAATCTTAATCATATCTTGAACAGGTATCCCTTCGGTAATACAGGCAATGACTGGAATCTCAGCTTCAATAGCTTCAACAATAGAGGCATAAGCAAACCTAGGCGGAACATAGATCATAGTGGCATTAGCACCAGTTTCATTCATGGCCTCTTTTACAGAGTTAAATACTGGCTTTTCTAAATGCATTTGACCCCCTTTCCCTGGAGTTACACCTCCAACGAAATCAGTTCCATATGCAATAGATTGTTCTGAGTGGAAAGTACCCTGTTTTCCAGTAAAGCCCTGACAAATTACCTTAGTGTTTGAATTAATTAGTACGCTCATTTAGCCATCTCCACAACTTGTTTAGCAGCTTTCGTTAAGTCAGCCTCGGTTAATATATCAAACTTACTAGAATTTAGTATTTCCAGACCTTCTTTGGCGTTAGTTCCCTCCAGACGAACAACTATTGGAAGTGTTAAACCAACTTTTTCAATCGCCTGCAGAATACCGTTAGCAATAAGGTCACATCGAACGATACCGCCAAAAATATTAACCAATATTGCTTTAACATTATCACCACTCTGGATAATTTCAAATGCTTTTGCCACTCTCTCAGCGGTTGTCCCACCACCCACATCAAGAAAATTTGCTGGAGAGCCTCCATGGTATTCAATTAAATCCATAGTTGCCATAGCGAGTCCAGCACCGTTAACCATGCAGCCAACAGTTCCATCTAAAGAAATATAATTTAATTGATATTCGCTCGCACTTCTTTCCTTTTCGTCTTCCTGAGAAATATCCCTAAGGGCAGTGATTGACTCATTTCTATAGAGCGCATTATCATCAAAATCAATTTTGCCATCAAGCGCCATTATTTGGTTATCGCCTGAAATAATGAGTGGATTGATTTCAATAAGATTAGCATCATGTTCTGTAAAAATGGTAAATAAACCCATCAATGCTTGAGCAAATTGACTATGAAGTGGAGCATCCAGTCCTAGTTTGATCGAAATCTCATTGCAATCTTCATGAGTGATTTTGCCAAGAGGGTCAATTTTCTTCTTAATTATTTTTTCAGGTGTCTCAGAGGCAACCTGTTCAATATCCATACCCCCTTCAGTTGAGGCTAATACTGTAATTCGTTCTGAGCCCCTATCAACTAGTAATCCTAAATACAATTCTTTAGCAATATCTTGACCTGCCTCAATAATGACTTCGTTGATAGGCTGACCATTGGAGTCAGTTTGAGGAGTAATTAGATTGGAACCAAGTAATTTCTTACTAGCTGTAACAGCTTCTTGGATTTCTTTACATACTATGACTCCTCCACCTTTTCCCCTTCCTCCAGCATGGACTTGAGCTTTGACAACCCAAACTGATCCTCCTAGTTTTTCGCAAGCTTGCGCTGTTTTATCTGCATTTGAAACAACAATAAAGTTTGGAACTTTAATATTATTTTTCTTGAACAAGTCTTTTGCTTGGTATTCATGTATGTGCATATAATTAAATTACTTGGGGTTAAAATATAAGGCCACATATTTTATCATTCTTAGATTGAAATCTTAATTTTATTAGGCGGTTTATTCAAATTATAAAAATATATCCAGACTATCATTAAAATATAAACTCAAGATTAACTCCATGTCAAAAATAAATTTTAGGATTACAAAATTATGAATTACAGCACCAGCCAATTTAAAAATGGTATGAAACTCATGCTTGATGGAAATCCTTGTTCAATTGTTAACAATGAAATTGTTAAGCCTGGAAAAGGACAAGCCTTTAATAGAGTAAAGTTTAAAGACTTAATAACTGGAAAAACACTAGAAAAAACTTTTAAATCTGGTGAGTCTCTTGAAGCTGCAGATGTCATGGAGCTAGAAATGCAATACCTATACTCTGATGGAGAGAAATGGCATTTCATGGATCCTGGGTCTTTTGAGCAATTTGATCTTGGAGAAGAGTCCATGGGGACTGCGTTAAACTATCTTGTTGAGCAAGATAATTGCATCGTTACCTTATGGAACAATAATCCAATTTCTGTATCGCCGCCTAACCATGTAACTCTTGAGGTCATTGATACTGATCCTGGCCTAAAAGGAGACACAGCTGGAACAGGTGGAAAGCCTGCTACTCTTAATACTGGAGTCGTAGTTCAGGTGCCTTTATTTGTTGCTATCGGAGATAGAGTTAAAGTTGATACAAGGACTAATGAATATACCGGGCGTGCCTAATTGGCCCCATGCCTAATTTCAAAGAAAAACTTATCCGGTATCAATACCTAATCAGAAATATTAGGGATTTTTTTTATTCGCACAACGTTGTTGAAGTAGTTACGCCATCTCTTTTGGTTGCTCCAACAACTGATGTCTACATTGATAGTATTGAAGTTTCAGTCAATCATGCTCTATCAAAATCCTCAAAATTTTATTTACATACATCTCCTGAACTTGAAATGAAGCGTCTTCTTTCCAAAGGCAGCGGTGATATTTTTCAAATTTGCCAAGTTTTTCGTGACAATGAGCATGGCCACATTAACTCTAATGAGTTTACAATGCTGGAGTTTTACAGAGTGGGTTTTGACATGCATCAATTAATAGATGATATCAAGGCTTTATTGATCTCACTTGGAAATGATGATCCTGTCAAAGAGATATCGTATGCTCAAGCTTTCTATGATTATGCAGAAATTGATATATTAAACTCTGATTTTGAAGGTCTCAAGAATATTTTAGAATCACATGGCCTTAACTCAGATTACGAATGGATTGAAGATATACAAATGGTTCTTTTTGTTCATCTTATTGAGCCAAAACTTAAAACTATTCCAGTATGTTTTATCTATGATTTTCCGAAACAACAGGCAGCTCTTGCGCAAATAGATGGGCTTGTTGCTCACCGTTTTGAAATGTACATCAAGGGCACTGAAATTGCTAATGGTTATCAGGAAATCCAAACTTCAAAAGAATATCGAGATAGGTTTGAAACAGAGCTTGGCAAAAGGAAGAGCTTGTCCAAATCGATAGGCTCTCTAGATGAGGATTTTTTGGATGATCTTAAGGTTGGACTTCCATCCTGCTCGGGGGTGGCAATCGGGATTGACCGACTCTTCACCTCTTTGAGTTTATAATTGAAGTTAACTCTTGCTTAAATTAAAGTATTAATAAACTTTGGATGCTTCGAATACACCTTTTTGGGAACGTAAATCGTTAAAGGAAATGAGCGAGCAAGAGTGGGAGTCACTTTGTGATGGATGTGGTCGATGCTGTCTTCACAAGTTTGAGGACGAGAGTTCAGGCGATATCTATTTTACAGATGTCGCTTGCCAATATCTTGATGAGGAAACTTGTTCTTGCCCGCACTACCAAGATAGGCAAAAACATGTTCCCGACTGTTTAAGTATTAATCCAAACTGGGGAGAAAAGTTTAATTGGCTCCCATCAACATGCGCATATCGGTTACTATATGAAGGAAAGAGCTTGCATGATTGGCACCCTCTTATCAGTGGCAACAAGCAAAGTGTTCATCTTGCAGGTATTTCAGTTAGGGGGAGAACATACAGAGATAATGAAATCAGAGAAGATCATTTATTTGAGCATGTTATTCATTGGGTGGACTAGATGAATAAGGCCATTTCCCTAATATTTTGCTTACTTATTTCGTTCAGCGCTTCAGCATCTGATTGGCCTCACGAAAATCTTTCTAATGCAGAGTTCGCTCTAGAGATCAAAGAGAGAACACCACTTAATATTGTTGAAGAACTCGACAATTCTTTCGGTAAAATCTATTTTTTTACAAATTTACGCAACCTTCAAGGTCAGAGGGTTAAACATCGCTGGATTTATAACAATAAAGTAATGGCGGAAGTTGAATTTGATGTCAAGGGCCCAAGATGGAGGGTTTGGTCATCAAAAAATCTATGGCCTACTTGGCTTGGAGAGTGGACAGTTGAGCTCATTAACTCAAAAGATGAAGTGTTTTTTAAAAAAGAATTTAACTATATAAATAAAGAATGAAAAAAGTTGTATTAGCGTATTCAGGTGGACTCGATACTAGCATTATTGCAAAGTGGCTTCAAGATACTTATAGCTGTGAGGTAGTTACTTTTACTGCAGATATTGGCCAAGGCGAGGAGGTTGAGCCAGCTCGACTAAAAGCTCAAGCTATGGGTATTAAGGAAATATACATTGAGGATTTACGTGAGGAGTTTGCGCGGGATTTTGTTTTTCCAATGTTTAGGGCTAATGCTATTTATGAGGGCGAGTATTTATTAGGCACTTCAATAGCTAGGCCTTTAATTTCTAAAAGGTTGGTCGAGATTGCCAAAAAGGTCGGCGCTGATGCAATTTCTCATGGGGCAACTGGTAAAGGTAATGACCAAGTCAGGTTTGAACTGAACGCGTACGCCATTAATTCTGAAATTCAGATTATTGCTCCTTGGCGTGAGTGGGATTTATCTTCACGTGAGAGTTTAATGAATTACGCTGAGAAAAATAATATCGAAGTCGATTATAAAAAGCAGTCAAAAAAATCTCCTTACTCTATGGACGCAAACCTTCTTCATATTTCATATGAAGGAGATATTCTAGAGGATCCATGGCAGGAAGCTGAGGATGATATGTGGCGATGGACGGTTTCACCAGAGGATGCCCCAGACAAACCAGAATACCTTGAATTGACTTATGAAAAAGGTGATATCACTGCAGTGAATGGAAAGACAATGTCACCCGCAAAGGTTATGGAAGCATTAAATGAAATTGCAGGGCGACATGGAATAGGAAGGCTCGATATTGTTGAAAATCGTTTTGTGGGAATGAAGTCTAGAGGGTGTTATGAAACTCCTGCTGGAACTGTCATGTTAAAAGCGCACCGCGCTATAGAATCATTAACTTTAGATCGTGAGGCCGCTCACCTTAAAGACGAACTAATGCCAAAGTATGCTAAATTAATCTATAACGGCTTTTGGTTTGCTCCAGAGCGCGAAATGATGCAGGCGGCCATTGATGCCTCCCAGGAAAATGTATCTGGTGAAGTCAGAGTTAAGCTATACAAGGGAAGTGTATCAGTTGTTGGTAGAAAGTCATCGAACAGCTTATTTAGTGAAAAAATAGCAACCTTTGAGGACGATGAAGGGGCCTATAATCAAAAAGATGCTGAGGGCTTTATTAAGCTAAATGCACTCCGTCTAAGGCTTAAATCTCTCCAGTAAAAGTGATAGAAGTAGGCATCCTCTCTGATACCCATGGGGTGATTCATCCTGAAATAATCAAACTCATGAATGCATGTGATTTCGTGATTCACGCAGGAGATATAGTCGACGAAGCTTCTTTAAAGGCTCTTCAGCCAAAACAGAGAATGATTGCAGTAAAGGGGAATAATGATATTCATATTAATTCTCTTGGAGAGGTTGAATCCTTAGATCTTCCTGGTGGAAATATTGCTATAGAGCATGGACATCTTCATGGCCACATTCAGCCAAGCCATGATTCTTTAAGAGAGACTTACCCAAATGCCAAAGTGATTGTTTATGGCCATACGCACAAGCAAGTTATTGACAAAGACCAGTCCACTTGGGTTGTAAATCCTGGCTCGGCCGGGAAAACTCGCAATTATGGGGCTGCAAAATGTTTAAAACTAACTATAAAAAGCGAACAGGAGTGGGTCATTGAACCCAAGATTTTTGATAATATTTTTAATATTTAACAATCTTTCTTTTTTAATTGATAACAAAATTACTCTATAGAGCCACCCTCAATAATTTCATCAGCTGTAGCATCACGGATCGATAAAACCTCAACGTAAAAAATAATATCCTTGCCAGCCAGTGGATGATTTCCATCAATAGTCAGTTTTCCATCTTCAATATTGGAGACAATAAAGTCTTTGGTTCCACCCTTGTCATTTTGCATTGTCACTGAAGCACCAATATATCTGTACTCAAGTGGGACATTATTGATGTCATCAGTAAAGATTAATTCATCAATCTTCGGACCAAAAGCTTCTTCAGCTTTTAAAACGATTTCAACCTCATCACCAACAGACTTACCTTCAAGTTCTTTGGTTACTTGGTTAAATAATAATGTGTTGTCTCCTTGAACATATCCCAGAGGGTCTTCGACTTGCTCAATGACTTCCCCATTAGATTTATCAATAATCCGATAGGTTAATTCAACATACTTATTGGTAGAAATTGTATCAGCCATGAATATATCTTAAAAAATTGTGGCGCCAAAAATTTTGACTTCATCTTCCTCAAGACCTAAAACTAGCCTTCCCAAAAACTCTCCCGGTACTTCGATACTAGTTTGTTTATATAGAATCGTAATATACTCACCCCTTCTAAGGCATCCTAAAAACTCTCTTTCAATAGACAAACTTGAAAGCACTTTATTCTTAGTCCATTGCTTTCCAATTTCAATTTCATTTGCGCCCATTAGCATCTCTTTTGAGAAGTGCTTTATAAACCCTAGGTAGTCTCTTTTGTTTGACGATTCAACGAGATCATCCCACATTGGTTCAGCAATTTCGAGAATTTCCTTATCAGTTTTGTCGAGTAGATTCATTTATTAAGCCTTTAAAATAAGTTTACTAAGATAGTGTTATGTAAAACAATTGAGACCTCATAAGAGGCCTCAATTTAAAATATTTCAGATGTCAGGTTAATCAACTATATGGTAAAGCGGTGCTTTTTCCATTGTCCATTCACCAGATTTGGGATCACGTCTAGACACAGTTAGGCAATGCCAATTGTCGTCATCTAATTTCATATGATCTCCTCTGTAGTAATAACCTGGCCAGCGAGTTTCTTCACGAAATAGAGTGTGTTGTGCAACACATTCTGAAGTAATCGTACGATGCCTCAGCTCCCATCCTCTCATGAGTTGGTGTAAATCTTCAGCACCAATATGCTCAAGGTCTTCTTGAAGAATACCAAGTAACTCGATACCTTTTTTGAGAAGGTTACCGTTAGTCATATAGTTAACACTGATACCACCAACATACTCATCCATGATTTTTTCAAGGCGTTGTAGTCCTTGAATAGGTAATAAGTAACTTGGTGAAACTGTTCCAGCTGTAATCTCATTGCGACCAACTGTATAGTTTTCAAGAGGTTTAAAAATAATCTCTTTAAGGTCATCACACTGCTTATTGCTGACCTGAATTTTTTCATCACCAAGATCCTGAATATATTTAACTGCTGCTTTAGCAGCAATTCTGCCTTCAGTAAATGAGCCAGATGAGAATTTATGAGCAGTACCACCAACAGTATCACCCGCTCCAAATAGACCTTCAACAGTAAGCATTCTGTTATAACCCCAGAAATATTCTGGAGGTGAGATATCTTCAGGACCACTGACCCATGCTCCAGAACAGGTAGCATGTGAACCCATGACATAAGGCTCAGAAGTAGTTAATTCAGGGTTTGTATACTTAGGGTCAATGTTTTGAGATGCCCAGACAACAGCTTGTCCTACAGTCATTCCCAAAAAGTTTTCCCATCCAATAACCTCTAGATGCGGGTCTTGAAAGGCCTCCATTGTGACCATATGGATTGGGCCTCTTCCAGCTTTTACCTCTTCGATAAATGCATGGTTTCTCAGGCATGTAGGAGTTGGCGTATGGTCAATATATTCTCCAACCATTGCCTTGGTATGTTCATACCATTTTGATTCGTACTCCTCACCATAGGTATTTTGAGTGTAAGTTTTAAGATGAAGAAAATAAGCTCCAACTGGACCATATCCATCCTTAAAGCGAGTTAATACAATACGGTTCTCCATCTGAGTCATTTTTGCACCAACCTGAATTGGTAATGCATATGCTGATCCACTACTCCATGGGGCATACCAAGTTCTACCCATTCCTTCACCTACTGATCTAGGCTTAAAGATATGAGAAGCACCACCAGCACCAACAATGACTGCTTTTGCTCTGAAAACATGATAATCACCAGTACGACAATTAAATCCTACAGCCCCGCCTACTCGATTTTCTTTAGACTCATCCATCAAAAGATGAGTAACCATAATTCTGTTGTAAATTTTATCTACTGACTTACGAGCTGCTTCCGCAACAATTGGCTTGTAGCTCTCACCATGAATCATGATTTGCCATTTACCTTCACGCTGATAACGACCAGTTTCTTCATTTCTCATTATGGGTAGTCCCCATTCTTCGAACTTATGAACAGCTGAGTCAACATGACGAGCCATATCAAAAGCAAGGTCTTCTCGTACTAATCCCATTAGATCATTTCTTGCATATCTCACGTGATCTTCAGGCTGATTCTCATCCCACTGCATTCCCATGTAGCAGTTAATTGCATATAGACCTTGAGCCACAGCTCCACTTCGATCAATGTTTGCTTTTTCAGCACAAATGATTCTCATGTCACGGCCCCAGTACCTTGCTTCGTATGCTGCACCAGTACCAGCCATACCTCCACCAACAACTAGAATGTCACAATCTTCCCAAACAGTTTTTCTCTTCGCCATTAGTAGTAAACTCCCTCTTTAAGCTTGTCCTTGCTGATGACAGGTAAACCCGTTTCAACATTAAGAGCATCTGGCTCAAAGCATAACAACTGTGAGTCAAGAGCTTCTTGGTCTGGAACTTCAAGTTCGCCAAGTTTAGGAATTTTCTCACCCCAAGGTTGGGTCGTTATTGGAGAGAGGAAGTTTTTCTCTCTTCCATCTCTAAATTTTATTTTCCAAGAGATTGTTCCTTTTTCTTCTTCACGAAGAACTCTAACGCTATGACCGAGAGGTGCAAAATCAGTATAACCTCTCGCATCAATAGCATTTTGAGGGCATGCTTTTACACATGAGTAGCATTCCCAGCACATATTTGGTTCAATGTTAACAGCACGACGAATAGTTTTATCAATGTGCATAATATCTGATGGGCAGATATCTACGCAGTGTCCACATCCATCGCATCGAGTCATGTATACAAATGTTGGCATAATATTTTCTCCGAAAAATTAATTAATAGTGACGTGGTGCTTCACGCTTGATTCCTAGGCCAAATTTCTCTGGCAAGTCGGCAGGCTCTGGAAGATTCTCTCTTGAGCCGTCTGCCTTAGTAACCCTTTTTTGATAAGCAGCAGCGGGCTTATAAAACATGTGAGCAAATTTAGACCAAAGCACTCCACCAAAAAGAACAGTACTTGAAATAATAAAAAGCCCAAAAAATAAAGTTTGCCAAATAGCAATCTGGCTTGACTGAAGATAAGACCAAACGAGTGCAAAGGTCGCCATCGCGATTAGAGAGAGAACAAACAAGTCTGCTCTCATCACTCTGTACCACTTGTTGCCTTCAGCAGCAACATCAACTCTAATAAAGAACCAGAACCAATATCCACCAAGGCAAAGCATTGCAGCGCCTAAATGCCACATTAATGGCCAAATTGTAGGCGTCATAGAGTTAGGGGCTGAGTATGAAAAAATCATGACAGCAGTTGCTATCACGAACAAAACGAAGCCATACATGGTTAGAAGATGCGCTAGCCTTCTTCTTGTGCTGCAAAATTCTGAGGAAGTAAGTACCTCATTGGTTGCAGTTTTGAAAGCTAAAGAGGCTTTCTCTCCAGAACCCACAGTTCTTGTAGCAGATTTTTTAGCTTTTACTGAGTTGTTAAAAAAGTACTTTGCACTTTTTTTATGAATGACATCAAAGATGGTTGCACCAATGACTAGAAGAAACATAGCAACTACATATGTCTGCATTACAAAAGAGGGGATGAAAGTTCCTATTTCAGAAAATGGGTTTATTGATATCATTATTTTTCCTTTTTTAAATTGTCTTACAAATATATTATTTTCAAATTAAATGCACTACATTTCCGAGCGTGCAATTGTAGAAGAAACCTGCATTAAAAGTGTGAATTTTATAGAACCAGAAAACTCAGAACTAATGGACCAGCTTTTTTTATAATTATTCATATCTATCTATTTTGCAGAATGCCCTTTAAGTTCAACTTTGACTTTTTCACTCTCCTTTAATCCTGCGTAATACTTTTGAAGAATTTTTAATACCTCTGGCCTTGAAAAGTTTTCTGGAACTTCTTCGTTTTCACTAAGAAGATGTCTTAACTTTGATCCAGACAGTAATAATCTATCTTCATGACTATGTGGGCATGTTTTCATGCTGGACATACCTGCACATTTATTACACCAAAATGTCCAGTCAATTTTGAGTGGCTTAGTCACTAAATCACTATCAATTTCATCAAAAATATTGTGTGCATCGAAAGGACCGTAGTAATCACCAACTCCAGCATGGTCTCTGCCAACGATCAAATGTGAACAGCCATAATTTTGTCTAAATAAAGCATGCAATAATGCTTCTCTAGGGCCAGCGTACCTCATATCTAATGGATAGCCAGATTGAATGACGGTATTTTTTACAAAATAATTTTCAATTAATGTAGAAATGGCTTCTGAACGCACTTCAGCAGGTATATCACCAGGCTTAAGCTCTCCTAAAGTTGAGTGAATCATCACCCCATCACATATTTCTATAGCAATTTTTGCTAAATATTCATGTGAACGATGCATTGGATTTCTAGTCTGAAAAGCTGCTATGGTAGACCAGCCTTTCTCCTCAAAATAGGAGCGAGTTTCTGATGGCGTCATATAAAGCTCACCATATTGTTCAGGAAAGCCTCCATCAGAAATGACTTTTACTTTGCCTGCAATATTATATTTTCCCTGGGACATCACTATTGCGACTCCTGGGTGATCCGTGTTTGTAGTTTTAAATACCTCTTTACATTCTAATTCTTTGTCAATTGTATATTTTTCTGAAACCTGCATTGTGGCAATTGTCTCGTTCGTTTTTTCATAAACAATTGCAACCTCCTGGCCTTCTTCGATTTCATCATCATCAGTCGATAGGGTAATTGGAATGGGCCAAAAAGTGCCATTTTCTAAAGCCATATTTTTACAAACATTGAGCCAGTCAGCTTTATTCATAAAACCTTCAAGAGGGGTAAACCCGCCAATACCAAACATAATTAAATCACCAAATTCCCTTGAGGTGCACATAACTTTAGTTAGCTTTTCAGACCTCTTCTTCTCCTGAAGTGCTTCATGAGCATTTAAAGCAAGTAGCTTTAGATTTTTGCTACCATGAGGTGGAACAAGATTGGGCATAGGTTTAAAGTAATTTTGTAATCAATTTGCAGAGTTATCTTACTCATATACATGAGTTAGTGATATGTTATCATAGGTTTAATTCTTAAAATATAACAATTAAAATTTGATACATATTCGTACTCATTTTCTTGAAAAAAAAGTATACATGAATTAATATATATCTTTAATTTTTTTTTGTTTTAATTTTAGTGGTTTTTGACTTTAAATAGATTATAAATCTTTAGCATGGTTCGATCAGCAGTTAAAATTTCTTTGCCAATTATGTTTGGCTTTGTTCCTTTGGGTATAGCATTTGGGTTGTTATTTCAAGACCTTGGATATCCATGGTATTTCGCATCTCTTATGGGAATTATTGTTTATGCAGGGGCAGCACAATTTATGGCTATTGGCTTTTTATCTGCTGGCCTAGGCGTAGTTGAAATTGCGATGTCAACTTTTTTTCTAAATTCAAGGCACATGTTTTATGGCCTTTCATTCCTAGAAAGTTTTGGAAATTGGAATATTAGAAAGCTGTATCTAATTTTTGGAATGACTGATGAAACCTATGCTTTACTTACAACAATCAAAGTTCCAGAAAGATTTGTAAAAGAGCGCTACTATCTATACATTACTCTATTTGCCCAATTTTATTGGGTTTTGGGATGCACCATTGGCGCAATACTCGCAGATGTTCTGACCTTTAATACGGATGGAATGGAGTTTGCAGCAACAGCTTTATTTGTAGTTTTGTTAATCGAGCAATGGATAATCGTTAGAAGATTACTCCCGTTTATTGTTGGCTTCATCTCATCTATTATTGCCCTAGTGTTTTTTATAAATCATATGTTGCTCACTGCCATTATGATTTCAATTGCATCAATCGTATTTATGCGTTTAATAAAGGGTTCTCAATCATGAATGAATTAGATTACCTCATCATTGTCATAATTGTGATGGCTTTGTCGACTTACTTTACAAGGCTCATTCCTTTCGTTCTGTTCAGTCCTGGAAGAGAAAGCTCAATACTCAACTATGTTGCCAAAAGTACACCACCGATGGTTATGATGATTCTTGTCGTCTACATGTTGAAAGATATCAATGACCAATCCTATGAGCTCATTTATACTTTGATTGCACTCGCTATAACAATTGGCTTTCAAGTTTATAAACGCAATGCATTATTAAGTATTGTTGCAGGTACAGCGGCATATATGTTTTTTGTACAAATCTAATATGTTTCAAAATGAATTAATATTTTTGCTGCGCTAAATGCTGATTGGAATTACTATATAATCTACGTCCCACTAGAATCAAGCACTTTTAGACCTTAAACTTTATGAATCAGTTAGCGAAAATTTTTCCTTTTATAGTTTGGTTTCGACTGACTACTCTGGAGACAATTAAGGCTGATTTTTTCGCTGGACTGACAGGTGCTATTATTGTTCTGCCGCAGAGTGTTGCCTTTGCTACCATTGCTGGAATGCCTCCAGAGTATGGTCTCTATACTGCAATGGTTGTGCCTATCATTGCCGCACTTTTTGGCTCTTCCTTTCATCTTGTTTCTGGCCCAACGACGGCAATTTCGATTGTTGTCTTCGCTGCGGTTAGTAAATATGCCGCTCCAGGTAGTGAAGAGTTCGTTTCTTTAGCATTGACTCTCACCTTCTTAGCTGGGGTCTACCAACTTGTCTTTGGCCTCGCCAAATTTGGACTTTTAATTAACTTTGTCTCTCACAATGTAGTCATTGGTTTTACTGCTGGCGCAGCACTTTTGATTGCAAGTAGCCAAATCCCATACATTGTAGGAATTGAAATTCCAAGGGGGGAGGATTTTATTCATACCTGGTTTGATTTGTATTGGGGTGTTGCAGAGTTCGATTTTTTTCTTTTGATAGTAGGCTTAGGCACTTTGTTTAGCGCTATTTTTGTCAAAGTTATAAGGCCAAAATATCCCAATCTTCTCATAGGGATGCTAGTTGGAGGAGTTCTGGCTTTTTATTTAGGTAATTTCACTGACAGCATTAAAACTGTTGGTGCGATGCCTGCCTATTTGCCTCCATTATCAACACCTGATTTTTCTCTGGGGTCTTTAAAATCTCTTGCTCCAGAGGCGTTCGCTATTGCTCTTTTGGGGCTTATAGAAGCCTCTTCAATTGGCAGATCAATTGCGACAAAATCTAATCAAAGAATTGATGCGAATCAGGAGTTTATTGGACAGGGCGCTTCTAATATTGTTGGAAGCTTTCTATCGAGTTACGCCTCCTCTGGTTCATTTACAAGATCTGGGGTCAATTTTGAAGCTGGTGCAAGAACCCCCTTATCAGCTATTCTTGCAGCAATTTTTTTGATTTTAATTGTGCTTTTGGTTGCTCCACTCATTAGGTATTTGCCACTAGCAGCAATGGCTGGTGTTATCCTTCTAGTAGCCTATAACTTAGTTGATTTCAAAAATATCAAAAAAACCTTCAAGTATAGTAAATCTGAAAGCGTCATATTCACTGCTACATTTCTCGCGACTCTTTTATTTGAATTGGAGTTTGCGATTTATCTAGGTGTGCTTCTGTCATTAATGCTCTTTATCGCCAAAACGTCAACACCTGATGTTCATACATTGGCATTCGCAACTCCTCCAGGCGAGGGTGATAGGCGCTTACAAAGCATTAGGAAAGCCCCACTCGTTCAGTGCCCACAGCTGAAGATAATTCGTATTGATATGTCGATTTATTTTGGTTCAATAAACCATATACAAAAACAAATTAGTAGGATTGTGGACAATCAAAGAATCTACCACATTTTAGTTGTTGCTAGTGGAGTAAACTTTATTGACCTCGCTGGAATTGAAGCCCTCTTGATAGAAAATAAACGCCTAAAAGCAAAAAATGGAAGCCTCTATTTTGTGGCAGTTAAGACTCAAACTATGGACTTTATGGAGAGAGTTAACTTTGTAGATGAAATAGGTAGAGAAAATTTCTTTGATTCTAAATCAGAAGCCATTCGTGATGTGTATGAGCGCCTTGATAAAACTAAGTGTGAGAAATGTCAGGCACTTGTTTTTGATGAATGCAACTAAAAAAACATTCACACAAAAAATGCAGGAATAATGGAGGCTGGGACCGGAGTCGAACCGGTCTAAAAGGCTTTGCAGGCCCCTGCATAACCGCTTTGCTACCCAGCCATTTTAGTTTTAACTAAAAAAAAGCCTGTTTTTTACAGGCTAAACATGCAGTTAGAATTTGGAGCGGGAAACGAGATTCGAACTCGCGACATTCACGTTGGCAACGTGATGCTCTACCAGCTGAGCTATTCCCGCACAAGGTGAGAAATTATAGTGTTTTTTTTCTAACTGTCAAATGTTTTTAAACCAGCAATAAGATATTTTATACCGGACCAAAGGGTCAGAATCGTAGCAATAAAAAGTAAAACTCTTCCCATCATATTTATATCATTAAATGAGAAAAACAAAAGAGGCTGGTGAATTAATAAAAAAAGTATTGCAACCATTTGCACAAATGTTTTTGACTTTCCAATCCAAGATACTGCAACGTTTGCCCTTTTACCAACCTCACTCATCCATTCCCTTAGCGCTGAAACTAGAATCTCTCTGGATATAATGATGATTGAAGGGATTGTTATATACCAAGTATGATAGTAATCAATAAGGAGAATGAGTGCAGTGCAGACCATTAATTTGTCTGCAACGGGATCAAGAAAGGCGCCAAGAGCAGAAACTTGATTGAGCCTTCTTGCTAAGAACCCATCAATAAAGTCGGTCGCACTAATAATGATAAAGATTGCAATTAAAGCATTATTTATCCAGCCTAGAGGCTCACCATCCAAATAGTTTGGCTGAAGATAAAATAAACCAATAAAGACAGGAATTAAGAAAATTCTAGCCAGAGTTATAAGATTTGGGAGAGTCATCATAGTGGGGTTAATTCTATCAAAGACTCATGATGTTTAGAATAAACTTTTAAAGGTTGGCGCGCTCGGCAGGAGTCGAACCTGCAACCGCTCGGTTCGTAGCCGAGTACTCTATCCAGTTGAGCTACGAGCGCAGCTGCGTAATTATCGCCATGTTTCATCTAAAGGTCAAGAAGAGTTTGTCGTATTTACTAAAATATCAACTAATTCATTAAGCCGCATCATTCTTGATCCTTTGATTAGGATTGTAGATCCTTTGTGGTTCTTTTGAAGAACCTCATAGATTGATTCTAAATCCTCAAAATGATTTCCTTTATATTTTTTTGCATCCTCTCCAATGGTTAAAAGCTGATGAATGTTTGATTGACGGGCATAAGCACCTATCTCTTCATGCATTTTTTTTGAATCTTTGCCAAGCTCACCCATTGAGCCTAGAACTAGAACTTTCTCTCCAGAAAAGTTGCTGATAGCATCAATGGCAGACTTCATTGACTCAGGATTTGCATTATAACTATCATCAAGAATCTTGAAATCCTCCAGTTCAATTAACTCTAATCTACCTTTCTCAGGATGGCTGTTTTCGAGACCTTTCTTAATCAGCTCTGGCTCAATACCAAGATCTATTGCGCAGCATGCAGCAGCTAGAGCATTATCAACTTGGTGTAATCCAATCATTGAGAGCTTTATGCTTAATGATTGTTCATTGAAGTTGAGACTAAAGTTGGTATGGGATTTAAACTCTTTAATATGAGTTGCATACACACTACTCCCATCACCAAAAAATCTCACATTCTCAGTCCCAGACATTTCTTCCCAGATCTCTTTATGGGGTGATGAATTATTAATAATCGCTGTCCCATCTTTAGATAAAGATTCTATGATCTCACCTTTGGCTTGAACGAGATTTTCTTCGCTTCCAAATTCCCCTAAATGTGCGTTATTTGCATTAGTAATGAGTGAAATATCTGGAATCGCGATCGAGCATAACAAGGCAATTTCGTTTTGATGATTTGCGCCCATCTCAATAATGCAAAACTCATGACTCTCTTCTAAGCCAAGAAGCGTTTGAGGGACTCCAAGATGATTGTTAAGATTACCCTTTGTTGATAGTGTTGGCGCTGCTAGTGATAAGATAGAGTAAAGCATATTTTTTGTTGATGTTTTGCCATTGCTTCCAGTAATAGCTACAACGATAGGCGAATGAGATTGACGATGCCAGGATGCAATATCTTGGTATGCTTTCTCAGTATTCCTAACCTGAATCACAGGTATGCTTGAGTCAATTTTTTTATGGGCTATTATTGCGCTAGCACCCAAATCTTCAGCTTGTTTTGTAAAACTATGAGCATCAAAATTTGGTCCCTCAAGTGCAATAAAAAGCTTTCCATTGATTTCTGACCTAGTATCGGTGCAAACACCAGTAAACATTTTGATTTCACTGCTAGTGGATTGACCACCTACAACTTTGGCAATTGTTTGAATATCACTTGAGAGCATCTAACGCTACCTCAATATCACTAAATGGATGAGACTTGGAGCCAATGACTTGAGTTGTTTCATGTCCTTTACCTGCAATAAGTAAGGCCTCTTCTTCTCCAAGACTCTGAATGGCTGATCGGATCGCATCACCCCGATCTAAAATGATCTGAACGTCATTTTCAACTTTTGTTCCCGCGAGAATATCATCAATGATGGCCTGAGGGTCTTCACTCCTTGGATTGTCATTAGTCAAAATAATGCTATCAGCTCTCTCGCTTGCAATTTTTCCCATCATCTGTCTTTTGCCTTTATCTCTGTCACCACCGCAGCCAAAAATAACTCTAATATTAAATTCAGGATAGTGCTTCTTCAGGGTAGATAGAGCGTTATCAAGTGCATCTGGAGTATGGGCATAGTCTATCCAAATATTACTGTTTGCAAGTTGCTGCATTCTGCCTGGAGGTGGAGAGAGCTTTGCTAGATAAGGAATAATTTGATCGTCATTGAAGCCTAGACACTTGACACTATTGTATGCAGCTATAGCATTGGACAGATTGAATTCACCAACCAATGGCAATTCAAAAACATAATCATTTAGCTGACAAATAAAACCATTCTCACTATTTTTATAAAATTCTAGATCATCAATTCCAAAGGTTATTGGCTCTTTGTCGGAGGCAGTATTTAGAAAGTATTGGTGATTCTCATCATCTCTATTAATAATGGCTTTTTTTGAAAAGTTATCCTGAAAAAGCTTGCCTTTAGCCTCTCGATAATTATCCATTGTCTGGTGATAATCTAGATGGTCTTGAGTTAAATTTGTAAAGATGCCCTGGATAAATGAAAGGCCTTCAAGGCGACCCTGCATAAGGGCGTGAGAGGAAGCTTCAATCACCGCTATATTGACTTTATTACTCGAGTATTCTTCAAGAGTACTATAGATCGAGAAGATATCAGGGGTTGTGTTGATGCTTTTGTTTTCGGTTTTACTCATTCCAAGCGTCCCAATGACACCATTATCTGTCTCCAAGAAATCGAGAAGCTGAGATATGTAATGACTCACAGAAGTCTTGCCATTTGTTCCGGTGACTGCAATAAGATCTACATTGTTTACTTTGGTATAGAAGTTTTGCGCAAGCATTGAAAGGTAAGTTCGAAGGTTATCTATTCTTATCGTAGGGACATTACAATTAAAGTCCTTTCCATCAATTAAAACTGCAACGCAGCCCTTTTCAATAGCATTTTCAATAAACTCTATACCGTGAGTTTTTTCACCCTGTAGAGCAACAAATACGTCCCCTTTTTTTAGAGTTTTAGTATTGAGTGATAATCCAGAAACACTTAGAGTTAAATCTGTTTTTACAATGTTCTTTAGGATGAGTTTAATGTCCATTAGAAGTCCAACCTATCAATGGCCAATTTTTTAAAATAATTTTGCCTGAATCAGGGTATGCATATTGATAGCACCAACAATATTATTATTTGAGTCAACAACTGGCATTGAGTTAAGACTGTATTTTTCCATCATTTGCATTGCCATTGATGCAGGCTCTTGAGGCTCAATAGATTTACAATCTTTGGTCATAACATCTTCGATGGTTAGCTTTTGAAATTCCGTATTGGATTCAAGAGTCCTTCTCAAATCTCCATCAGTAAAGATGCCTGCTAGCTTTCCATTTTCAGTAACGAGCACCATTCCAAGAGCTTTTTCACTCATGACTATGAGACTATCAATGAGAAGTGTATCCTTGAGAACCATCGGAATATCTTCTCCTGATTGCATGATGCTTGAGACAAGCGTAAGTAGTCTTCTCCCAAGTGAGCCAGAAGGATGTGACATAGCAAAGTCTTCTGGTGTGAAATTGTTTGCATTGATAAGTGAGACCGCGATTGCATCACCCATTGCTAAAGCTGCTGTAGTGCTCGATGTTGGTGCTAAATTATTAGGGCAGGCTTCTTTGTCAACACTAACATCCAAATGAAAATCACTTGACTTTGCGATAGAAGATTTAACATTACCTGTCAAGCTTATGATGGGCACATTCATTCTTTTGATGCCTGGAAGCAGGGCCAGAATTTCATCAGCTTCACCGGAATAGGAAATCATGATAGCAACATCATCCCTAGTTACCATTCCAAGGTCGCCGTGACCAGCTTCACCTGGATGTAAGAAGAAAGAGGGAGTTCCAGTTGATGCCATCGTAGACGAGATTTTTTTAGCAACATGGCCCGATTTACCCATCCCAATAAGAACAACTTTTCCTCTGCACCCTTTTAGAGTGTTACAAATTTTTTCAAAATTGTCATCAATTCTTTCTTGGAGAGCTAGAACTGATTCAGCTTCAGTTTGTAAAACTGCTTTAGCGATTTCAATTAGTGATTTACCCACAGGCTCAGTCAAATTAGTGTTTGTAATATAAAGAAGATTATAAATATTATTTAGCAATCATGGGCTACATAATTGTTGCATTGTTAATTAGACGTATAGTTCAAATCAAATTTGAACTCGGCACAAAATGAAATATAATTTCATAATGACAAAACTTGTGCCATTCATCTGATTTGAGCTAAAACAGTGGAATTAAAAAACAAAATTCTGTTTGTATGTATGGGCAATATTTGTCGTTCACCAACTGCAGAGGGTGCATTACGATCAATTGTTGATAATCATAATTGTAGTCATAATTTTGAAATTGACTCAGCTGGAACTCACGCATACCATATCGGCAATTCTCCTGATCAAAGAGCGCAGCAAGCAGCTATCCATAATGGTGTAGACTTGTCAAGCCAGAGAGCACGTCAAGTTCATGAAAGTGATTTTTATTATTATGATTATATTATTGCCATGGATTCTGATAACCTCGAGAGACTCAAATCAATGTGTCCAGTAGAGAGTCATTCAAAGATTGAATTAATGCTAGATTATTCCAAAGATTACCCAGGAGGAAGTGTTCCTGATCCTTATTACGAAGGGAAATTTGATGAAGTCTTCAAAATGGTCCACTCGGCCTGTTTATCTTTTTTTGAAAGTATCGAAAAAAAGACCAATATTCATTGACATCGTAGATACCACCAAAGTATAATTGCCGGCTTTATTCACCCCAAAGTGGGCGAAAAATTAAATATATTGGAGTATTAACCTATATGTCAACGATTAACCAATTGGTAAGAAAGCCAAGAAGTAAGAAGATTGTTAAAACTGGTGTTCCAGCTTTAGATAGCTGCCCGCAAAAACGTGGTGTTTGCACTCGTGTATATACTACAACGCCTAAGAAGCCAAACTCTGCACTTAGAAAAGTTGCCCGTGTAAGACTAACCAATTCTGCAGAAGTAACTACTTATATAGGTGGTGAGGGTCATAACTTACAAGAGCACTCAGTGATTTTAATACGTGGTGGTCGTGTAAAGGATCTACCAGGTGTTCGTTACCATACGGTTCGTGGTGCTCTAGATACAACTGGTGTTGATGGAAGAATGCAAGGCCGTTCAAAATACGGTACGAAAAAACCTAAAAAATAATTAAAAGAGAATACTAATATGAGAAGAAGAGCCGCACCGAAAAGACAAATATTACCTGATCCTAAGTACGGCGATCTCGTACTAGCTAAATTTGTAAACATTCTAATGCTTGATGGTAAGAAATCTGTTGCAGAAAAGATTGTTTATGACGCATTAGATACTATCGAATCTAAAGGTAATGCTGAGCCAATTGAAACTTTTAAGAAAGCTCTAGATAATATTGGTCCTCAAGTAGAAATTAAGTCTCGTCGAGTTGGTGGTTCAACTTACCAAGTTCCAGTTGAGGTTAGATCAGATCGCAAGATCGCTCTAGCAATGCGTTGGATTATTGAAGCTTCTAGAAAGCGTGGTGAGAAAGGAATGAAGCTTAGATTGGCAGGAGAGGTACTTGATGCAGTTCAGAATCGTGGTACTGCATTCAAAAAGAAAGAAGACACTCACAGAATGGCTGAAGCAAACAAAGCTTTCGCTCATTTCCGCTGGTAATTTAAGGACTGAATCATGGCTAGAACCACACCCATTAATCGTTATCGTAACGTCGGAATTATGGCACATATTGATGCCGGTAAAACAACAACAACTGAACGTATCCTTCTATATACAGGCCGTACTCACAAGATTGGTGAAGTGCATGATGGTAGTGCAACAATGGACTGGATGGAGCAGGAGCAGGAGAGAGGTATTACGATTACTTCGGCTGCTACAACTTGTTTTTGGAAGGGCATGGATGGTCAGTTCGAAGATCACCGTGTTAATATTATTGACACCCCAGGACACGTTGACTTCACGATTGAAGTTGAGAGATCCCTTAAAGTATTAGACGGCGCTTGCGCCGTTTTTTGTGCTGTTGGAGGTGTAGAACCTCAGTCAGAGACAGTGTGGAGACAAGCTAACAAGTACAATGTTCCAAGAATCGGTTTTGTTAATAAGATGGACAGAGCTGGAGCAGATTTCCTAAGAGTTGTTGACCAAGTTAAGTCACGACTAGGAGCGAATCCTGTCCCTATGCAGATTGCTATTGGTGCAGAGGATGCTTTTGAGGGCGTTGTAGACCTTATTAGAATGAAAGCAATATTCTGGAATGAGGCGGATCAAGGTGCAACCTATGAAGTTAAGGATATTCCTGCAGAGCTTCAGGGACTTGCTGATGAAAAGCGTGAATTCATGATTGAGTCTGCTGCTGAGGCAAACGAAGAATTAATGGAAAAATATCTTGAGGAAGGCACTCTGTCTGATGACGAAATTAAGGAAGGCATTCGTATACAGACAATTGCGAATGAAATTATTCCAATGTTTTGTGGAACTGCATTTAAAAACAAAGGTGTTCAAGCCGTTCTTGATGCAATGATTATGTATATGCCATCACCTCTAGATGTTGAGCCAATCAGTGGAATCTTAGACGATGCTGCTGAAACTATGGCCCCAAGATTGCCTTCAGATAGTGAACCGTTTGCTGCTCTAGGATTCAAAATTGCAACTGATCCTTTTGTTGGAAATTTAACATTCTTCAGGGTTTATTCAGGTGTATTAAAGTCTGGTGACTTTGTATTCAACTCTTCCAAGGGAAAGAAAGAGCGTATTGGACGTATTGTGCAAATGCACTCCAATGATCGTGAAGAGATTAAAGAGGTAAGAGCTGGAGATATTGCAGCTGCAATTGGCCTTAAAGACGTTACAACTGGTGACACATTGTGTGATATGAAGGACAAAATCATTCTTGAAAGAATGGAGTTTCCTGATCCAGTTATTGCTGTTGCTGTTGAGCCTAAAACTAAAATCGATCAGGAAAAAATGGGTATTGCTTTGGGCAAACTTGCTAATGAGGACCCATCATTTAGAGTTTCTTCTGATGAAGAGTCTGGCCAAACAATTATTGCGGGCATGGGTGAACTTCATTTAGATATTATTGTTGATCGTATGATGCGTGAGTTTGACGTAGAGTGTAATGTGGGTGCCCCACAAGTTGCTTATCGTGAAACTATTACTTCATTGGTAGAGCATGAGCACAAATTTGCAAAGCAATCAGGTGGTCGTGGTCAGTATGGTCATGTCTATCTTCGAATAGAGCCTCAAGAGCCTGGAAGTGGTTATGAGTTTGTAGACGAAATCAAAGGTGGTGTCATTCCTAAAGAATATGTACCTGCCGTCAATAAGGGTGTTCAAGAGCAAATGCAGAATGGTGTAATTGCTGGCTTCCCATTGGTTGACGTTAAGGTAACTGTTTATGATGGTTCCTACCATGATGTCGACTCTAATGAAATGGCATTTAAAATTGCTGCTTCAATGTGCATCAAGGAGGGCGTTAAGCGTGCTAACCCTCAGTTACTTGAGCCTATGATGAAAGTCGAAGTATCAACTCCAGAAGACTACATGGGTGATGTAATGGGAGATCTTAATCGCAGAAGAGGTATTGTAAGTGCGATGGATGATACTCCTGCTGGTAAACAAATTAAAGCTGAAGTACCTTTAGCTGAAATGTTTGGTTACGCAACAGACCTTCGCTCAATGTCACAAGGGCGTGCAAACTACTCTATGGAGTTTGCTAAATATACAGCTGCTCCTAGAAATGTTGCAGATGAAGTTATTGAAAAATTAAATTCTTAACAGGGGATTAAAAATGGCAAAAGAAAAATTTGAAAGAACCAAACCACATGTGAA
>ERZ802830.993-NODE-993-length-27726-cov-12.6944_pt1 | contig 27726 bp, 48 predicted proteins | sample MGYA00345654_ERZ802830 | MGnify/ENA primary metagenome ERZ802830 (study PRJEB30503, sample SAMEA104212375) | marine metagenome | biome: Westerlies Biome; feature: [SRF] surface water layer (ENVO:00010504) within the epipelagic zone...; material: water...
TTTTAAGGTTTAATTATCACTCATTTACATAGTAAATATACGAAATATTTTCCACATATACAAGCTTTTTTTGATTTATTTTTTATCTATATAAAGTTACAACTGAACCGAATTCATCATCAAAAACTTTAACTAAGTTTTCATAATCTGAACTCATCATTTTTTCTAACATTTCATTGATATAAGAATTACTCATACCAACCTGTTTTCCGAATCTTTTAGCGTATGCCATAAGAGCAAATGCATTACCATCTGGTCCTGTCAAATCGATTTCGATTCCTCTGTTTAAACTTTCTTTACTTTTTATCATATCATTACTTATTTACAAGGTAAATATACGAAAAAAAAATGAATAAAACAAGGAAAAAGTGAATTATTTTGAAGAAATTTTAACCCATCCAACGGGATGTTTTTCGGGCTCATCAAAGCTTGGGTATGTTATATTATATCCATCTTTACCATAGATTCTTTCTATATTATCTTTAATAAAATCCCAATCAAGTTTCCAACCAGAACCTGTAAAATCAAATCTATACCAATACTTCTTTTCTAAGTTTTCATGTTCCCATAGATGAGATGTTATAGGAGGGTCTGTTTCTTTATATTCGATACCAAAGTCATGTATGTATATTATAGGTTTTATCTTCTGATTTTCAATCTCAATTAACTCATGCGTTAGTGGGTTATCATTAATCTCATCATAACCACCACCATGTGCATCTAAAAAGAATACATCAGAATCTTTTAATTGTAAACCTTCCAAAAATGGTTTACTCATTTTAAGATAACTTTTTATATCAAAGTTTTGAAATCTATATTTTGAAATTATAAATGATGGTTCATCTAATTCACAAGTAAGTAATTCTAATCCTTTTATATCTGTAAATTGTAATATAAATCCTCCGAATTCTGTACCAGTTTCTATAAATCTGCTACTTGATATCAAGTCTTTCCTAACACTATTTAATAACTCAGTATCTTTACCTGTTGATGAAGTTGGTATTGAAATATATTCTTCATTCTGATTATACTTATTTTTTACTTCATTTATTAAGTTAATATCCGTATAGCTATCATCCAGCCATTTAAAAAAGTGTTCTTTATTCATTAGCTACCATCCGTATCTAAGAGTTTGAAATCAAAATCTTTTAAATCATTTGGGGTATCTCTCCATATTCTATACGAATCTTCGTTGAAATGTTCTGTACTTACTTCGAATACTATTGAATTGGGTTTAAGTGCAGTTAATTGGTGTGGTTGTCCTCTATCTATTGTAACCGAATCACCTACGTTTAATATATCTGTTTTTAGTTCAGCTTTTTCTGTATCTATCCAATCAAACTTAAATTGTCCTTCTTGAACGTACCAACTTTCTTTTTTAATTATATGGTAGTGCATTGAAAACTTTGAGTATTCTTCTTCAAATACTAATAGTTTACCACAATATTCTTCATCATTGTAAATCCATAGTTCATGTCCCCAAGCTTTATCTACTTTTTTTGGTTTAGTTATCTTCATACCATCCTGAAATTATCATTGTTAACTTATCTTTTACTGAACCATTTGCTGACATATGAATAGATTCACTATCCCATATCCAAGCATCACCCTTTTTCCAATTGGTTAATACAGAATCCTCTACCATTATAACCTGTCCAAAAACCCACTCAGACATACAAACTAATATTCTATATGGTTTTCTATCTGTACCATATTTTTCTTTAATCATTCCAAACGCATCTTTATGTGGTGGGATAATAAAACCTGGTTTCTGTACTTGAAAGTTTGTATTTATCCAATCTATAGGAAATCCATTTACATAATCAATCAGTTCGGGTGGATAATCTTCACCCCAAACTTTATGTATTTCTGTATTGTTCCCATAACCTACTTCTTTAGCTGATTTAGAATCTTCATCAGAATACTTGTTTATCTTATGACTATGATAAGTTAGTTTATCCAATTCTATCTCAAAGTCAAAATTATAATTACCTAAGTATTTATACATTATTTAAATTTACTATCGTAATACTTTAATGTTGGGTCATCTAATGGAAAGTCACCCATCTCATCTGATAAGCAAACTCTACGAAAATTAGTTCCTCTATTATATATATCAAACTCTGAAATTGTTGATTCTCCTAAACCAAAAATAACAGAATCAGATGGAGTCAATCCATATTCTCCACATAAGATAATTTGTCTACTTCTATATTTGTTGTAAATATAATCTACATCAAATTTACTTATGATTTCATTACCAACATAACAACCTACAGCTGATACCATAGACATTGAATTAGCTACATCAATTCCATCATCTTCATAAGTCCGTTTCATCCTCACACCAATCCTCAATCGTTCACAACCATAGAATCCTTTAGTTAAGCTAAATGAAATGCCTTCTATACATTTATGATTTAAATCAAGATATATACCACTAGCCATTACCATATAAGCTGCATCAATCCAAACAGGTATACCCATCTCATCACACTCAGTTAGTATTTCTTCCAAATTGATTGGAGTATTACCACTATCTGAAAATGGAACGGAAATTATTAAGAAATCACTTGCCTCAAGTACACCATCATCTAAATATTTAAAATGAATTGATTTTTGAGTACATAATTTGTGATACAGAAAGTCCCCTTTAAGTATTCTTAATCTACGTTGGTTGTGTTTGAAATAAAAACAATCGAATGATTGTGATGTACCATGTGTATAAGTTAATTCTTTGAATTCATTTAATCCTAAGATACCATTGTTTGTAGAATTCTTTATCCATAACTTATATTTCTCTAAAAATAATGGATGTAAATTTCTTTCATACAAATAAGCGTAAGATTCACTTACCTTATCTTGTACAAATTCGAATATTTCCCTATCAGGTATTGGTCTACCTGCTTTGTGTAACTCATTTAACATTCAATGTTATTCAAAATCCATAAAAGAATCACCAAGTTCTAGCTTCTCCACTAAACTCAATAATTCATCCTTTACCGATTCAACTGTATTCCAATCAGATTCTTCTTGAGCTTCTTCTAATTGGTATATAAGTCTATTCAGTTCTTCTATTATATTTGTTCCCATAGGATTAAATATAACAAAATTTAATTTTTAACCTAAATATTCATCTTTATCAGATATACCATCGTTATCTGAATCAGAATCTAAGTAGTTTGGTATCCCATCACCATCGATATCATTTGCACTACCAATTGCACCACAAGTACATACACCATTCGGTGAATCATCTATTGGTGTAACCGGTCCATCATCATCGACAGCTTGAATTAAAGCAGTATCAGCATCAGATTTCTGAAACCAAAAATCGATAATCTTACCATATGATGCAATAAATGCACCAAGTACTAATAAAAGAATTTCCTTCCATTCAGCACCCATTCCGGCTTCACTAAATAATGCAACACCTATACCGACCATAATCAGCATAAATGTAACCAGTACAACAGTTGTTATAATTAATCTGTTTCTATTTGTACTTTTCAAAATGTTTAGTAATTGTTTATCTGCTTCGTTCACTGTACTACTTTGCCTCTTTTTATTCTCCATAATGTTAATAACTGAGGTTGGAGTAGATTCCAACCAATTTACTTTTTAATATAACCTGCTTTTTTCAATGCTTTCGCATTCTCAATCCACTTCTGTCCTATTTTATTGTAAACTGGCTTTCTCATAAACTTCTGAGCAGCTTTTACCACTTCTTTCGAAACGGGTTTGTAGACGGTGTTATCTACGATTCTAAAATTTCCACCAAAAAGATTTTGGAACTTACCTAAGTTATTCTGTACATCTTTCCATGACTTCGTTACCAACTCTTCGGGTAAAACTCTTTCTCTATTTTTGTTACGTTGTAACGCAACTTCTAAAGAGGTATTAACAAATACCATATATGTATCGTATCCTAATGATTCAGCGTGTTTTTTATTCTTCTGAATCTTACTATATACATGCCCAGTTCCATCGATAATCATACCGAGTCTACCAGCTTCATAAAATGATTTCTGTTTACGAGTTATATCCTTTGCTTGAGTTCTCATACTACCAGGGTCTTTTGTAATCTTATCCCATAGTTCCGTATCTTCCTTTTCGATTCTTGCCAAATCTTTTGGGTCTATCCCATTTTTCTTTAGAAGAGTTTCGAAAGCTCTATCGGAGTTGACTTGTTTAAGTCCTGTTGATGAAAATGATGTTTTGAGTTTCTTATCAATACCGAAGATATCCATAGCAGTGAAAGATTTTCCACTACCAGGACCACCAGCCATAAATATACATTTTAAGATACCAGGGTCTTCAACACCCTCTGATATCATTCTTAGTACGATTTCTTCTTTGATATTCATCATCTCTGATTCTATACCATAAATACTATCTACTATTACTGATTCTTTGATTAGATTTTTTAACTCACTCATTCAAGTCTCCTTCTTATTTCTTAGCTCTAGAAGATTTCTTTCTAGCTGGTCTACCTTTTCTAGCTCCACCCTTAGCTGCTGATTTTACATCAGAAAGTTGATTACCAACTTCTTTGATTGCATCTCCAACATCCGAAAGTTCTTCCTTCACACGCTTAGCTCTACGCTTTACAGTCTTAACTGTTTTCTTAACTTTAGCTTTTGCTTCTGCAACTTCTTCTTTTACATCTTCTACAGCATCCTCAACTTCATCGGGAATGTAATCTCCATCCCTATCATTGATTTTACCTGTTTTGTAAAAGTAGAAATAAACTGCACCTGCAATTAGGGCTAGACCTAAGATAATTAAAAATGTGTTCATAATTTTCTTTCTTTTTAATTGATTATTACTACTATTATAAATATAGAGTTATTAAATAAACATATGTTCTTCATCATCAACTTTTTTATCATCTAATTCTTTAGGTGAGGCAGTTTGTACTCCCCAAGCTGAAAGAATAGATAACATCAAAACGATAATATAGCTTTTAATCTTCCCCATATAACGACCAAGTTTTTGTAGGTTCTGGTTCTATAACCTTTTCCTCTGTTTCTATCACATAAGTGTAACCTTCTCTAGCATCCATATAGAATTGAGTTGTTCCAGTTTTCTGAAAAACATATTCTAATACATCGGTTAAAGAATCTAATATAACTGTTTCATTATCCAAGGGAGCCCACCTATCACCAGGTGGTACTCTCTTAGCTACTCTAATTTTTTTTTCTTCTACTTTTATTTCTGCTTCTTTTGCCATTATTCAATAACTCTAAGGATTCTACTCTCCTTAGCTCCAACAACCTTATATTCAATCTGAACTCCAGAATCTTCAAAATCTTTGATTACTCTTGCTTCAGCTTCTGTTACTGATTGTGAATCCACTAAGTAGATTTCTTTTGCTTTTTTATCTTTACCATTTTTAAGTGTGGCAACTACCACTTCAACTGTAACTTCAAAATACTTCATAATTTAATTTTATATTTATATATATTAATAATTAGAACAAATATACGAAAAATAATCGATATATCCTAATTTTCTTTAAATTTTTTTTCAAAAATGTAATTTCCTAACAATTTTGCCCCATTTGGGTCTAAATGATGGTCTATTATTTCAACGTTACCATTAACAATTGTATGTATTTTATTTTTTGGATTACCAATTATATCTACTACATCAAAGAAGGGTAAATCAGAAATTATATTTTTTATATCTATTTCAGAATTATCATATATTCTGTTAGTAATTTGTTTATATAAATTAGTTTGAACCAACTCATCTATCCTCTCTCTTACTGTATTTATTCCAAATTCAGAATTCCAATCTATTAGTATTAATGGAACGCCTTTTAATTTACAAATCTCTTTTAGTTTATCTAATTCTAAAAGTAAACGTAACCAATCCACTCCATCATTTTGAAAATACTTAATCCATACCTTTCTATGTTCTTCATTTACACCATCTTCAACCATAATAGATTGAAATATATTATAATCAGAATGAATCTGGGTTAGTTCCATTCTATGTGCAGATGGTATTTGATAAATCATTTGTAGTTCTGATGGGTTACCTTCGTAGTTTCGTAGGAAACTAAACATTGATTGAATTGTTCTAAACAAGCCCCCACCACCTATCGCAAAGTTTTTATAATTTTCAGATGGTATTTTTAACAATTTATATAAGTGATACCCCCAATTGTTTTTTGCTAAAAAGTGTTGTCCAAATGTACCAGCCTTTTGATTCCACTCATAACAACCATCTTGTACATTATGGTAAACCGCATCCGACTCAAAGTATTTATGATAATTTGGGTTATCTAGTCCACCTCCCATTGTGAAAGAACATCCACTAACTACTAAACTTTTGATTGTAGAATTCATAATTTTTATGTACTGATTTTAAATCATCTTTTTCAATAGCTTCATCTTCATCTCTATAGATAGCATCAACAGGACATTCAGGTATACAAGCCCCACAATCAATACATTCTTCGGGATTGATATACAATTGTGCATCTTTGAGTTGTTCTTCAGTCATATCAGCAACTTCCCAACCTTCACCATCAATTTCTATTGGTCCATTGATACAAGCAACAGGACAAACCGATACACACGATGTATCACATACTCCAACACATTTGTTTCCTATTATAAAACTCATTAATATTCATATTCTTTCTTCGGGCCTGTAAGATTTCCGTTAAGTAGAAAGGAACAGTTAAAGCATAGCATTCTTAAATTTTCGTATTTGTGGTTTTTTCTATCCCCATCGATGAAATCTAATACCAATGGAACTTTTCCATCTGTGACTCTTTTTTCTTCAAATCCACAACAATTACACTTCTCTAACATATATCCATTGAGAAGTAATCTACTTTTAAGTTTCCATATAGGATACTCTGGATATTTACCTGCTATTAAATCATCTAAGGAATACTTTCCTCTTTTGATATTATATCCTTTACGAATACCAGTACCATCAGGATTTTTTAAATCCTCAAAGATACCATATTTTCTAGCGTATTTTTTGTAAGTATTGTAAGATACACCTAACACTCTTGCAGCTTCCATAGCTGAACGTGATTTCTTTTGTGCATCTTTTATTTCTGATTCTAAAAGTGGTTTAGCCCCTAACCCCCTCTTCATTCTTCTTTGTTTTCCAGCTTGGGATAAATCCTTTGTTGGGTCAAAGTTAGGGAATACTTTATCTTCTTGATTTTCCATACTAATATGTTTATATATAAGTATAGTATATTAAAATTTTCAGTTAATTATGATACATATTCTTTATCAAAAAGAACACTTTCACTAAATGTGTAATTATCACCAAATATAAACTTAGCTATAGCTTCTGTTCTCTTACTCTCTAAATTGTATTTGTTTAATAATTTTTGATTTACTTCTAATCTATGTTTGTTATCTTTATTTAACTTATCCCAATCCAAATCACATAATCTTTCCAATTCAGTTACTATAGCATCAGATTTTTCAATCAATCGATTACTATCTATTTTATCATAGCTATGGTCTATAATATCATCAAACATATCAAATCCCTTATCTCTAAAATATTGTACTATACCAGAATAACCAAAGAGAATTGGAAATTGTAATAACATAAAAGGTTTTACCGATTTTTCTGTAATAAATCGTGTAGTAAAAGAAGTTTCAGTTGCAATATCTATATAAGATTTGTTTGAAAACTGAGTTTGTAATCCAAATCTTTTTTCAGTACCATCTTCTGTTATATCATCCACCTTTATTAGTGGAGATGAATGCTTTTCATATGTACCAACTTTTGATGAAATTATACCATGCTCCCATATTTTATCAGATTTAATCATTCTTTCTATCAGAACAACTCTATGTGGTCTCATTTGGTTATTTAAACAAAGAAATACTTTTTCTTTTGATTCTTTATATTTACCTCCCATCCAAACCGATGCGTTTCCATTTGGTTTTGGGTTATTCCACTCATTAAACGTATCATTGTGTGGTCCTATGAAAAATAAAAAAGGTAAATCATATTTAAATATATCTACACCCTCCATTGTAATCGGGTCATCTGTATCATATATACCTACTAACTTTATATTGTTACATTTAATGTTTAGTTCTCTGATAATATTAAAGATATGAATACGTTCATCAGAATCCCAATACTCACCCATCAAATCAATAACAAATGTATCACATTTTATTTTTTGGTTATTAGATATTTTAGTTTCATAATCAACCGCAAAATATTCACGCAACTCATATCCATGCGCCATAAAAATATCAACCTCACATTCAGTTATTGAGGTTTTATTTAGCTCTATAAGTTCGTAGTTTGAAAGATTTAGTCCACCATTGTTTGCCATTATTAGGGAAACCCTTGATGCATCAAAACAACCTATCTTAATTGATTGATTAAGCTTGGTGTAATACATTTACAACTTATTTAATTTCGTAAGATGATTTATTATTTTAGAAAAAGAAATATCAGGTGAATCTTTTGTTGTATCAACATCTATGAACTCAATCTCAGGCGGTTCATAATCTTTTGTGTGGTATTTGTTTCTCTCTCTTTTTTCCGTAGTGTGTACATAAAATTCACAAAACTCCTTATCACCTATTCTTTCTTTGAATTCTTCTCTTAACCATCGGTATGGTGCTACAAGAGATACAACCACATCACATCCATTATTGTGAAGATACTCAGCTATCATCTGAGCATTTCTTATATTAGTTTCCCTACCTTTATCGGTATAATCTTTATTGACTGTAAGTTCTCTTAGATTATCACCATCAAGATGAAAAACATCTCGTCTCCAATTACGCTTTTCTGTTTTAAGAAATCTATGTAGTTTAGTACCTAGTGTAGTTTTTCCAGCTGATGGTTGACCTGTAAACCAATATATCATATGTTTTAATTTAAATTATATCTTTAGATTCAATCAAAGTGTAAGTGAATGAGTTACCCCAAATTCCCGCTGCTTTTCTACAAACCTCCATAAATAATTTAAAATCATCATTTGCTGCGATAACTTGACAACCAGCTGACCACTTATCTATTTGTGTAGATTTTCCGTTCTCTCTAGCCGTTGCTCTATGAATATTAATACCATAAATACCCTCATGTACATTCTCTTCTAATAAATCGTATTCTTTATCTTTATCACCATCTCTATATACTTTCAATGGTTTCTTTTGTCTCAATGCTTCGTATTTACCTTGATGTAATCCAATCTTATGAGAACCTCTATATTGACCTGGCTTTAGAATTGCAACTCCATTTGGATTCAAAAGATTTTCTGCCCAATAAATACCAGGGTCTGTAGTACAATCAAAACAATGGAATTTCCATTTACCATTTAAATCTTTATATGATAATGTTATTTTATCATCAAATTTGTTTGTGATTCTACCTTCTGTTGCTGAGTTTCTCACTCCTACGATATTAACATCGTATCCCTTACTACTAGTAAACCATTTATAACCTTTGGAATCTAAAGCAGCTTTGATTTGCTGTATTTTGTACATATTATTTATTTTTCTTTAATCTACTTTTTTCTGCTCTACCACGATTTTTAGATGCAGATTCAAATCCTACAATCTTACCACCCTTATGTGAAGCATCTTTACCATCACCATTACCATAAGTACCTTTATCTCTATTGTACTTATTTAATTCAGCTCTATACTTCTTAGCTTTTTTAGATGATTGAAATTTTTTATATTCTTTTTTGTAATCTCTTTTAGTTTCGGTTTCTTTCAAACCTCTTGGTTTATCTCCCCTTCTTATATCTCTAACTCTATATGGAATTCTGTGTTGCTTCCAAAAATAGTTTAGAGTATTAACCAAATCTTTTACTACCGCTCTAAATCGTTCTTTCTTTTGTTTTGTAGTTGTATCAAAGAATTTACCAGGAATTATACCACTTATATAATTACTTATAGGAAACATACCAATTTCTTTTAGTGTCATAGCTCTAGCTATTTCCCTTATTAAAGCTTCAACTTCTCTCTCATTATCCCTTTTGTAATCAGCATAGTTTTTATCAGATAACTCTTTACCACCTTCTTTTATTGAAAATTTGTGAAAACCACCACCAGTACTTTTATCTGACCAACCCATATGTTTGAATTTGGTATCGGGTACAATTTTATTAAGAGATTTTATAACGTCTTTTGGATTAACTTTATAACCATACATAATCTGTATGAATCTTTTATTAAGTTTAGTGATTTTTGGTTTACTTCTACCACTATAATCTATTGCTAATTGATATGTAAGTTGAGATTTTGGTGTTGATAATACACCTTCATTAAACATAGTACCAGTTCTCCAGTTACCAGTATGTTTTTTTAATACTTTATAAATCTTATCTATCTCTACATCATTATCATGCCCAGCTCCTAATTCTATACTTAACTCACCTTTAGTTACGGGATGTTTACTGATATATACTTTGATTTTTCTGTTAATCTTTCTTACATCAGATTGGATTTTTGATAATTGTTGTGGGGTTACCTCAGGTTTCTTAGAGAATTTACTTTCTTCTAAATCTGGTTGACCTGAATGTTTTTTCTTTTTACCTAAGTTGTTATCATCATCATGCTCTCTTTTCTTAGAATCCATATGAGAATATGGAGGTGATGCCCACCCATCAGAAGCTTCTTTTAATCTACGAAGTATTTCCATTTTTACCTTTTTTGGTAAACCACTATGTTTAGTTTTTGCGTATTTCTTAACATCGGATTTACTAATACGTTTAGCCGCGTCTTGCGCATCCTTAGAAAAATCAGATGCTTTCGCATCGCCTTTTTGTATTGACCTTACAATACCGAAAAATTTCTGTTGTGCTTTTGAAGTTGCTGGCATATCTAATATAAATATAAAGGGTTTAGAAAAAACTAATTATTTTTTCCTCTTCCTCCTCTACTTACATTAGATGAACTTCTATTTGATGAAGATGATGATGAGTTATTTCTAATAACTGGCGTTGAACGTACATTAGTAGATGGTCTACTATTGTTTACATTAGAGTTAGTTCTCCAAGAACCTCTTACATTATTATTGTTATTTATGATAACATTATTATTGTTAGTTCTAACTCTAATATTATTAGGTACATTATTTGGATTATTATAAACTCTGATTGGTCTACCATTGTTATTATTTCTGATGACTTCTACTATATTATCAATATTATCATCATTATTATTAATAACTCTTCTTGGTTTGTTTCTATTAACCACTATGTTGTTTTGGATATTACTATTAGTTCTATTAGATATGTTGTTAGAACCTCTCCTACCATTGATATAAGCTACATTGTTTCTTCTACTACTATTCCACACTACATTATAACCTGGATTGTGCCAAGGACCATTGTACCAATTATTATATCCATATCCATACATTCCCCAATTATTCCACCTAGAATAATAATTATTGAATCCAAACGGGTCTCTCCAATTGTAACCAAAATTATTAAATGGATAATTAAATGCCCAATCAAACCAAAAGTTATGACTGTTCATATACATATCAAATCTACTATATGGATTGTAGAAATTATATCTATTAAACATACGATTACTAAAGTACCAACTATAAGGTTGACTTGAGGCATATGTTGCAAAATCCCATCTGAATCTGAAATCTTTTCTTAACTTTCTTTGTAAATCCCACTCAGAATCAATTGTATCTATTTTTATTTCAGTTCCATCAGAACCATAGATTGGGTCATAGTTTAATGTTGATAATTGGTATGTTGTACCACAAGATGTAAGTAACAACACCCACAATATGTATATTAGGTGTCTCATATCTATAAATATAGAATTTTAATGTTTTATGTGTTGAACTCTCCAACGAACATCCTTACCTCTTAACATTTTCTTCGTTGCATCTACGTTCTTTTTGGAATCATCAGCAAAATATATATCATCATATCCTTCATTATCAATCTTATCTTCAATCCAATCTGCTTTATCTTTTGGATTGTTAGATGCTAATGCGGTTACATATATCTTACTCATATTAATACCGATATCTTTTAAGTATTGTCTTATCGGTTTAAATGCTGCTCTGGCAGTTAGGATATGAACTCCATCACCACCACTACTACTAACGATTCTTCTTAGAACCTTAGTTATTTTTCTAATTTCGTTTGGGTCTTGTACTTTGGAAAAATCTGAGAAATCAAATTCATCACCTGGTTTCTCATTATAAACTGCATATTCACCAGGTGTTAATTTTTTCTTTTTACCATTATTGGTAATATAAATAAACGAAGTGGTTTTAACCAAAGTATCATCAAAGTCAAAAACTCTGAGTTTCTTTGATTCTGTGAATAAGTTTCTACTTATCATATCTTTTAATTTTATCATACACCTATAAATATAGGGGTTTATCCTTCGTGATACCAAAATTCATCGATTGCTATTTTTTCCAATCGTTTCCATTCGGTTCGAAGTTCTTCAACACTCCATTCAGAGTAGTTTACACCACGAGGTCTTACACCAAATGCCTCTTTGTATAAATCACTCATACATTGTAAAAATTGTTCTTTAGTCCAAGTATCTATCATATAAATAGTTTGTAATCTTTTTCGTAACTAATAGCTTCCTTCTCATATGGGTGAGATACATAATCATGCCCCATATTGTAATATCGTTTGAACCAAATTGGTGATTGTAGGTAGTGAATGTATTCGTGAATCAAAGTTTGAATCACCATCTTTTTACTTTTCATATTAGGATAGTAGATACTGATTTCATTCATCATTGAACAATACTCAGCATGACAACCATCTTCATCACCACTAGCACCCTCTTCACCACTATACTTTTCATAGATGTTTCTATGAAGTTCTACATAAGGAGTACATTCCTGAAACTTTGAGAATCCATAATGTTTCTCAATCTTTGGGAAGATTTCTTTTACTATTTTTTCTACTTTGCTTTTAATCATATCACTTATTTACATAGTAAATATACGAAAAAAAATTGGAATAAACAAGGAAAAAATGAATTATTTTTCTAAGTATGTTGATAAATATCCAGCGATTCTACCAGCTTTTATCTGATAATGTTCCCATTGGTCTTTGGTAAGTTTTTTCTTTTTTGTAACATAATCTATACCGATTGTTCCGATATACTTTTCATCTAATGTAAATAGTGGTACTAAGAATGAAGATTTTGTACCAACTGATTGTGCTGCTTCTTTTAATCCATAGGTTGCAACTTTAGGGTCTTTATAATCTGGTATAAATATTCCCTTTTGTTCTCCATTTAACATATGGTCAAATGCTTTTGGGTATAATGAACAAGGTATATTATTAAATGTATGAGCTACAGATGAAACACCAGCTTTTGTTACTTCATAAAATATTGAGAATTTTTGGATTGATTTGCCTGTGGGATAGAAGTTACCTCCGTTATGAAACTGAGAAATCCAAACTCTATCACATTTGAACTCATCTCTCATCTCCTCTAATTCATCAGTAATTAGGTTTGAATCGGTTATAGTTTCTTTTACTTTATCTCTACCCTTATCTTTTTGTTTCGCTAGATGATTGTTTACGAAGAAATATGCTATCGGTCCAACAACCCCAGTTAAAAATGCCGCTATTAGTTCCATCATCTATAGTTCTTTCGTGTCTAATTTAGCATTCTTATACAAACCTGCCACTTTATCATCTAACTCTTTAGTATATCTTTGCTTTAATATAGTCAATTTACGAAGAACATCTTTTGATTTCTTTTCTGCTTTTGCATCTTTACCTTTAACTTTGAGATAATTTTGTAGTTCTTTTTGAAGTGCATCTACTGTCTTTCCAAAGTCCTTTTGGATACTTTTGATTCCTCTTGCTTCCTGAAGAATCATCTCTCTAAGTTGTTTTATTGTTACCTTCATTTTTTTATCTTTTAGTCTAATAAATATCCGTAAGGAGTTTGTGTTATATCTTGTCCAATCGGAAAGTTTTCTAATTTTAAATCTACACTCATATTTCTCTGAATGTATGGATTGTAGAATTCACCTACTGCAGTTAAACAAATTAAACCAGTATGTGGTCCTCCCATATGTCCTGCATCTAATACTACTACCTCATTCCAAACAACGTATTCATCATTACCAGGTATTTCTACTCCAGCATATTTGTTATTAGGATTTTCCCAAGTGTAAGTTCCTACATCCAATAATTCACCATCATCTAATGCATCTGAACCTAATGTGTATAGTGCGAAGTGTTGTCTATCTAATCTTGGGTCTCCATCATCTACTTGAAGATAAAGGATAAATATTTTTCTTAATTTACCATCTACCCATTTTTGACCACCAAATGAAGTTACCTTAGCGTATCTTTCATATGGGTCAAATGCTTCACCATCTAAACTAATTTCAAAAACTTGTTCTAATACAACTTCTTCTTCTTCTTTTGAACATCCCAGTAGGAACATTGTTGTTAATAATAGTAATAATAATTTTTTCATTTTAATAATACCCTCTAAAATTTATCAGCTGTTTTAACTTCCTCAACAGCTTCTTGCAACTCACTTAAATCAACAGGACATTCTAAATCAAGCCCAGCCTTCCAAGTATCTTCTTTTATACCTTTATTAAATAAAATAATGGTTGGTGCCATTCTTATTCTATACTTCTTTTTCATTACAGGAGATGTACCTACATCAATTCTGAAGTATTTTACTCCTTTTACCTTGTCCCACTCAGCAAATGCGTTTGCTTCGTTAAACTTTGCCCAAAACTCTACAACAACTATATTTTGGTCATTATCACCAAAAGCGTGTTTTTCGTTTATTTTACTTTCAAAGTTTGAATCATCTATAAACTCCTGTCCAAAACTCTGAAAGGAAATCATAATCAATATAATGCTTATGAATAACTGCTTCATAATACCTTTCTTTTATTAGCGCTCCTTTTGTAGCTCGTATAACCTTTCATCAATCTTCTCCAGCTCTTCCAATATCTTATCTACATCATCTTGAGTATCCATAATTGTCTGGCGAATTAATTCATCCTTCAAATCATACTCGGTTCTATCAATAGGTGGATGTGGCAATTCTTTTGCTTCTTCTATATCCGACTGTAATGTAAACCACATTCCTATTACAGTAGCTAATGTAAATAGTATAATTCCTATTGTTTTGAGGTCTAATGTTACTTGTGTACCTTCACCTATCTGCTTTGCCATCTTTTATCTAAATGTATAATTTATTCCAAATGTTGATTGGAATATTCTCGTATCCCAAAACTTTGTGTATTCACCATCGATAAATACTCCTAAATTTTTTCCAACTTTCCAGCCCATATTTAAGCCAAATTGATAATCTTCCCATTGATTTGGTTCTGCATCTTCTCTAAGACCACCTTTACCCCAATTATCTCTATTAAGATATGTGAAGTCACCATCACCCTTAATGTATTTGTGATAACCTGGTAGCCAGTTTGCGTACGCATGAACCCAAAAGTTATTTTTGTAGTGGTAGAAATCTGCACCTATGATTGGGGATAATAATGCATATGGGTCTAATTCATCCCATATTTCATTGTTATACCTGTTCATTAGGTCACCGAATACACCATTTCTGAAATCTATATCCGAGTAAGCTACTATTGCCCCATCTTCATCTTTCCATATCCAATCTTGTTTTTCTTCACCAGTTGCTTCATCTGTATAAGTTGTTAAGTGGTCTGAGTATCCGTACTCATATCCAAGTGAATACCAAGGGTTTGTTGGGTATTCATATGGATTCCCAGTATTAGGGTCAATAATTGGATTACCATTATTATCGGTAGCGATTGAAGTTTCGTTTAACCAAATCTCAATCGGGTTGTATCCATAAGCAGTTTCGTGTGTTCTTGCGATTACACCAGCTGATATAGAGAACTTTTTACCGATTGGTAATCTTCCTCTTACTTCTGCTGATGAATATTTGAATCCAACGTTACCATTTTCTCTTGATTCTATTTTAGCTATATGGTATTTACCTGTGTGTCTTAGAAAGTATCTATGATTTGTAAATACTTCATCTCTTAATCTTTGCTTTTCCCAATGAATTAAATATTCAAATCCTTTTACTGCTGATGTTGGTGCAGATAATGCTGTTTGTTTTTCTATTTGATTATTACCTGTCCAGAAGTTACCTGGCTTTACCTCATAATCAAATCTAGCTAGCTTTCTGATACCGAACCCGATTCTGTAATCGAAATCATAGTATTCAGTTGCATCTATAACTCTTGGAATACCATAAAGGTCTCCATCTGCCGGTCTTTCGACAAAATAATCTTTTCTTGAATTTTCGTATGCATTTGAGATATCTCCGGCTGCATAAACTGTACCATACTTTAAGAAATCTTTGTATATTTCTTTAAAGAATTGTGCTTCGGCCGTATTAATAGTTAAAAGTGCTATTAATAAAAATAATAGTTTTTTCATAATTTACCTTCCTTATTTATACCTAATTACAGATATGTATTCCTATATAAGTATAAACAAATAAGTAAATAACTAAAATTTTTGTTCTATTTCGGATTTTATATATTTGTAAAGCTTTCTACCAAGTTTTTCACCGAATTTTGAATCAGATGGATAGTGAGCTCTGGCTATATTTCTACTATCAGAAATATCTTTTGCAGCTTTCATAAATTCAGTTGATAATTTAGCTTTATCAAACTTATCAGCTAAATATAAACCGATTAAATACCCTTGTGTAGAATGACCTGATGGGTATGATGGGGTTTTCATTGAGGATAGTATAACTTCTGCCAACTTCATATTATATTCTTTAGCTAATATACCTGGTCTTGGTCTATTATGTTGATATTTTAAATCTAATATGATTCCAGCTGAATCATCTAATATTTTTTCAACCATTTCTTTTGGGAAATCAACACTATGTTTTTCACAAACAGATTCGAACACATCTTCTATCTCATCCATTTCTTTTACAAAATCTTTATCCTCTTCTAAGGTTTGTAAGTATCTTAGTTCGTTATATGTTTGTAATGATTCGTTTTTTGGTGGTTGTTCTTCTTTGAAATCATCATAATTAAAATCTTTAAACATACCTTTTTGTACTTTTTTGATTTTTTTGGCATGTTTGGATTTCACTTTATCAGAGTGTTTTAAATCTTTTATCTTCAATATGTTTTCAAATGTATATACGAACATAGCTATAAATATTACTTTTTAAAGTAATTCCATAAATCTATAGCTTTTGAAGTAATTTGTTCGGTTGCTTTACCTATATGTTTAGATACCTTTTTAGCCATAGGTTTTGGTATGTATTTTTCCAGTTTGTTTTTGGATTTCTTTTTAGCTACAAATCCAGCTCCTTTTTCAATAAGTTTTTCTTTTAGGTTTCCCACAATTAACCTTTCTTCCAACCACCACCAGCTGCTTTGTATTTCTTTGCTGCCCATCCATTTGCGTATGCTGATGGGTAAACATCAAATTTCTTTTTAGCTTGTGCTTTATAGTATGCCCATTTAGATGGGTTTGTAGGAACATTCTTTTCTAAGAATAGGTTTAATTTTTCACCTAACATTATTTCTTTCAGTTTCATACTTTCTGCCTTTGTTTTTACCATAATTGGTTTTCTTCCTTGTCCTGGTTGTTTCTTACCACCTCTACCAGCTTTGTTTTGTGCTGCTCGTTTTCTACGAGTTGCTGATTCTTTTTCTTTCTTACTCATAGATGCGGCTTTCTTAGCAGGAACACATTTAGCATATGCTCGTTTTTTCCCACTTGTACCACATTCAGGATGTTTTCCACTCTTATCCTTCTTTCCGATGTTCACCCATTTCTGTTTGAACCATTTATTTAAATCTTCATGTACTTTATCCATGTAATATAAATATAAAGATTTATATTTCTACACCTCTTCGGATTAATTCTTTTTTAATAACTGATTTCTTTCTTGAATAAGATGGATTAGCGTATAGCTTTTTTAACTCATCAGTAGATGTATTACTTACTGTATAGTGTTTCCAAGTCCACTTATTAGTCATTTTACCTCTGGCATCTCTAACGTAATCCTTAGTACTTGGTTTTAATTTTACAGGCATTTAATTTACTTCTTCAGTTTTTATTAATCTATACGAATATAAATATATAAAAAGTCAGTAAACAATATTATTTTGATAATCCGTAATCACTTACCTTTTGGAACAACCACGCTTGACCTGGTCCTTTTGCTGAATCGGGTTTCATTACTATCATTTGCATACCTTTAAGATAAAATAATAAGTTGTAACTTTCATCTACTTTTTCTACATACAGAAACTTATCCTCAATTGTAAATTTACCCTCTGCAACTTCTTTACCATCTTCTGTATCTGACATTCTATAAAAGGTATCTATATCTCCCTCATAGTTCATATATAGAATAGATGTACCATCCCAACTTTGCCAAGTTCCATAGATGTTTTCGTTACTTGAAGCCATACCTGCTTTCTTTTCTTGAGCGATTGATAATGTTGATGTTACTAATAGTAACAAAATAATAAATAGTTTTTTCATTTTTTGAATTGATTTTGGTTTATTAATCATTATTAAATATATTTTTGTTTTAGTTTTAGCTTAGTTTTTATGACCATTTTTTAACTTCAGATTGAAATCCAATTTCAGCTTGTTTTTTGAACTCTTCTCTTCTATCAATATTAGCTATATTTGTACTAATATGTTCATTATTTCTGTATCTGTAATTCTCACAAACAACTAAGTTTCTTATTTTAAATTGTTTACCTTTTTTGTGATGATAACACCACCACATTATGTATGTATCTTCTAAACCATAATGTCCCAGCGAATCAGGTATTGTAACCTCATCTAATAATTTTTTGGATATACAAGTGAACCAACCACCAGCAAATTTCATAGCTGGTTGATTAGGTATATTATTGTAAATAGTTTCAACTGATATATCTCCTTTAATTCCACTATCTTTATATGGATTATTTGTTTTTTGATAATCAAGTGGTTGGTTTAAAAAATCATAATTCACTAAACAATCCCAAGTACTATCCCATACTTTAACAATTTCAGGTGTTACAATACTATATGGATGTTCCTTATCTATTGATTGAATCGATGTATCAATATAAGCCAAAGTTCTTTCATCAAATATAATATCAGTATCTAACCAAATATGATAATCAACATCTTTATGTTCTATCCAAGTTTTTCTACGTTTAGATACACAACCCAATACATCCGAGTTTTGCTCTATCCTAAAGAATTTATTTTCTGTTGGAATACAATCAAAGTTGTTTCTTAATTTATCATATTTTTTGAAGAAATAATCCATCGGTATTTTACTAGCTTTCCATAGGTTTAATTCACGACTCAGTCCTAAAGTAATATCTAAATAGAAGTTACTACTATCAACGTACTGAAATGCTTTATGTAATTGAGTTAAAGTATTCTCTAAATCATCAATTTCATGTGGTAAACAAAATATGGATATACAATATTTCATTTTATTTTAAATTTTTTATTTTTATATTCAATATATGAATTATTTTCTATCCAATCACCACAATTCAAATAATGTATAATAGTATCTTGTACTAAAATATTTTTGTTTTCTGGTTTGTGGATATGACCACATATAACTCCTATACAATTTTTTGATTTTGCTTGATATGCAAGTTGTTTTTCAAAATCGGTAATGAACTTAACTGCTGATTTTACCTTATCCTTAACCATCTTAGAAAATGATTTCTTGTATCCAAACTTTTTGAGTGTTCTATCAATAATTAGTGCTAACTCATATCCATAAGAACCAATAATTCCTAACCATTTAAGTTGAACAACTCCATCGTATTTATCACCATGTGTTATTAGATAACTATTCCATTGATATTCATCCACGATTTCAATTTTACCAAAATCTTGTGGTGAATAATTACGAAGAAAATCATCATGATTACCTGTAATGTAAACTATTTTAGTTCCTTTATTTGAATAGGCAAGAAGTTTACGAATTATATCAGTAGATTCCCTTGTCCAATAGAATCTTCTTTTTAACAACCAACCATCTATGATATCTCCTACAAGAAATATTTCCTTTGGTTGTTCTTTGTTTAGTACCTTATATAGTTCTTTTGGGTTTGAACCTCGTGAACCTAAATGTACATCTGAAATGAAAAGTGTTTTGTTATTCATATGATTCCCAGTATCCAACATCTTTCTTAAACCATTCGATGTTGTTTTTATGCCAATAATTTAAAATAAGTATTTTAAAAAATTTAAAGTAACCCATTTTTTGAAATCTTCTTTCATCTTGACCTGCATATCTATCGATAATTTTGAATTTTTTCTTTTCCACTTTTCTACTTAGCCAAAAATCTTCTGAATTATTTAGAGTTTCATCGAATCCTCCCAACTCATCAAATTTTTTCTTTGATATAAAAAAGAAACAACCAGTACAAAATGCTTCTGGCATTATCTTTCTTGTAAACTCGAATATTTTCCAAGTTATTTTTGGTAGTAATGAATTAGTTGTAGATTTTTGTTTACAAGAAATGATATCATACTTTTCTTTTATATGAATTACTCTCCATAAAATATCATCTTCCATTAAAATAGAATCAGCATCCATAAACAAAATGTAAGGAGTTTTTACTATTTTTGCTCCTCTATTTCTAGCAACTCCAACAGGTCCACCTTCAATAATTTGTATTTTTAGATTTTTAAAATCTCTATCTGCCTCACTAATTTTTTCTAATGTATCATCAGTAGAATTTGCATCCGCAATAATTACACGAATTTTTTTAGTAAATCCACTTTGTTTAGAAATAGAATACAAGGTTTCGTAAATATAACTTTCTTCGTTATATGAAGGAATTACTATTGTTATATCATCTGTGATTGTATTCATTATTTGTATTTTTTGTAAATAAATTCTTTAAATGCTGGTATTCTATCGTACTGATGTACTAAACAAAATGGTTCTCCTTTTTGATTCTTTACTATATAGTTTTCATCTACGATTGGCGTTGGTTCTAATAGAACATCTTTAAACTCATCTTTCTTTACCAATACAGTTCCTAATTGTGTAACGAATCCTTCTTCTTGATTTACCTTTTGTACACTATCTGCAATTGGATTTAAATTAATCAAAACATTGTATGCAGCTTGGTCAGATAATTGGTCTGGATTGGCACTTGTCATACTCCATCTATAAATGTTTATAAATAAATCTTTAAGATAATCCGAATCACCAACTATAGTACCTGCACAATAAGATACTTTATTTTGTAACCATTCCCATTCCAATGGAAACGATGTTCCACTATTTACACAAGCCCAAGGGTCATCCTTCATTGTAATACATTCTGAGAATGATAATATTGGTTCATCCATATTTAATTCAATCCAATCGGTTGGGTCTTTCTGAAATATTACATCCTTAACATCACACCAAATTACTTCTTCATTTGGAAATTGTTCTAAGAGTTTATAGATATCTCTAAATCTTTGTAAGATTATATGTTGTTGTAATTCGTTTTGATACAAATCCCATCCTTTTGATTTAAGATAGTCAATTGTTTCTTGTGGTACTTCATATACCATCATTATTTTCTTACCCTTATATCCAGTTTCTTCTATTGATTCAACAAAGGGTTTTATATCTTCAGGTTTATATTTTGTTATACATCCTAATATAATCATAACTTTTTAACTATTTTAATTGCTTTATCTACATTATCTAAAGATGCTTGAATCTCTGAACCATCTGAGTAATTCAAATCCCAACTACCATCTTGTAGCATCTCAAAATCTTTTTTGAGAGTTTCTAATATTTTTAATAATTCTTCGTTCATTTTACTCCTCCTCTTTCAATTGTATCAATCATGGTTTTTATTTGACCATGCCATTTACCATAGGTATCTCTTGATTCTTCATCAGAATTTTGTTCACACCTTCTTTTCATATCAACCATTGCTGCTTTTAAAATCAATACTAATACATCTTTCATAATTCTACTAATTCAGGTTCTTTGCATCCAGTCAATACCTCAAATCCTTCGAAGTTTGGTACTTCCCAAAGTTCACAAAGTTTATCATTTTGGATTATTTCATACCCACCTAACATCATTATGTATTGGAACATAAAATCTTGCCATCCAAATATTTTATTTATCTCACAGAAATCATCATAGACTTCACTAAACTTATCTAATATTCTATCGTAACTATCAATGTAATGTTCTCTATTAAAGATAGTACCACCACCACTTGCATAGCCAGGACAGGAATCAATACCACCAATCTTCTTAGAAAAATCTAAGAACTGCCATGGAATATGATTTGCTCTCATTCTACCAGTTGGTGATGGGGAGGTTGGATGTATAGCCATAGAAAAATCTGTATCTAATATTGAAATATTTTCCAATACGAAATCATCTTCTTCAAACAACATCATATACTTTGAATCAGTTTTCTTACATGCAGCATATACACCTCTCAACCATTCCAATGCTTTTTCTTTTGACCAATAATCATAACCGATATCTCTATCACCAAAGTTTCCACAATATCCTAATTGAAAATTATTACGAGTAACAGTAGCTCCTAACTCCTCACCTACTTTTGTGTACCCATCTACATCACCTTCGTAATCTACATTAATAAACAAATCAGAATCAGGATAGAATTTTCTCAGAGTCTGCATAGATTTCTTTCCTGCTTCTATTTCTTTCCATGCCCACCAATAACCACTTATTAATTTACTCATCAAAATTAAATTTTAATTGTTTTCCTACTGATTTTAATTTTTTCTCTAATTCAATTACTTTTTTTCTATAACCTTCTTGTGTCCACCCATCATTATAAGGTGAATCTGCATTGATTTTAGCATTCATTAATTGATACTCCAAGTCCTCTCTTAAATCTTTCATTCTGTTCTTTCTAATTTATATAAACTATTATCTATAGCTGATTTAAATTCATCATCTAACCATACAACATTATCCTCACCAACTTGATTTACCATCGGTAAGTATAGATTATGCATTCCAGCACTTACTCCTTCTGGTGGGTTGGTTTCCATTTCAACCACCGCATCAAAAAATGGTTCTAGCATCTTATATGGAAATACTATGAATGTATCATTGACTATAGGTAAATCCATAAACTCAGGTTCTCTCCATAAAAAACTACATTTAGTGAAGTCATAATTATATTCTTCAAATGGGTTTCTAAAGAAGTTTATATCATATCTGGTTGATATAACCAAATCCAAATCTTCATTATACATTTGTTGTAAGCTATTTAGATATGAAACAGTCATTACTTTCATACCATTACCAACTTTATCACCACCACCTAATTTATTTAATTGTGGTTCTACAAATGTATGTTTAATAGCTGGTGAATAATCTTTGATTATCTTATCCTGCTTCTCATTACTGTAACTGAATAGATAAAACTTTACTTCATGTCCTTCATCTCTTAGTGGATTCACTACATTTTTATAGAGGTTTTGTATAGAGCTTTCATAATCTCTCAATCTACCACCTTCTAAAGCGTTATTATAGGATACACCTACTAAATTAATCCCTATTTTCATAAATCATTTTTAAATATTTTCTATCTCTTATAAATTTTACCTCACCAGTTTCTTTAAATCCTAATTCTTCGTAAAGTTTCTTTGCATGATTATCTTCAAAAACCCAAAGTTCTGCATAATCTGTATCTTCTAAATATTTTTCATATGCTTTTCTAGCGTAACCTCTTCTACGAAAATCAGGATGAATATCACAACCAATTATATCACCATCTGTTCTAAAATATCCAACGTGATATAAATCTTCATCTACAACAACATACCAAGGTGAATCTAACTTATCAAACCACTCTTCACATTCTTCTAATGTAAAAATAGAATCGTTTTCTAATTGAGAACGAGTTGATTTGTGATTTCTTATTTCTAATAACCACTCTAAATTTTTCTTTTCTAAGGGATGTAGTGCTACTTCCATTTTTTAATACAATCTACAATGTATTCTCTTTGTTCATTTGTTACCCACCAACCAACTGGGATTGATACTACATTTCCAATTGTTTTTTCTAAGTTAGGTAGTTCCGTTTTAAACTCAGCCATACAACTATGCTTATCATTTCTTTCGTGCACTTGAGATACTGTAATGTTACACTTTTCCATATACTCATAGAATGAAGGTCTATCATCAACTAATAATGAATAAATCCAAAATGCTGATTCGAATCCCTCTTCTCTTTTTAGTAAAGTAACACCATCTACATTTTGTAAGTGTTCATCATAGTAAGCTGCATTATCTTTATGCTTCTCTATAATCGTATCAATTGATTTAAAGTTTTCCATACCAACTGCTGCACATACATCGTTCATATGAAATTTGAATCCCCACTCTTCTATATCTGCTTCACATCTGAAATCCGTTCTACCTTTTGGACTTCTATCTATACCATACCATCTGAGTAACTTTGCTCTTTCATACAATTCATCATGTGGACAATAAAGTAATCCACCATCAACTGAAGTTATGTGTTTGATTGCTTGTAGTGAATTCATTACAAAGTTTCCGTGATTACCTAAATACTTTCCTTTATACTTTGTACCAATTGAATGTGCTCCATCTTCGATTAATGCTGGCGCCCATCCATGTTCTTTTCTAAATCTAGCTCTGATATTTCTAATTTCATCTAAATCCAATGGATACCCTCCCCAATGAACTCCCATAATAGCTTTAGTTTTTGGAGTCATCTTTCTTTCTAAATCTTCCAAATCCATATTCAAAGTTGTAGGGTCTATATCTACCCATTTGATTTTCAGATTGTTTGCTACGATTGGCCAATTAGATGCAGTACAAGTTAGTGGTGTTGCTAATACTTCATCACCATCTTCTATACCAGGCCAATTGTGAGATACAAATGCTACACCTTGAAACACATCTTCGTTCCAATGTGGTTTTGGTTTCTTTAGTAAATGTAATGCTAAGTGTAGAGCCGATGTTCCAGCGTTAGTTGTAATTACTTTTTTATTTCCAAAGTAATCACCAATCTGTTTTTCAAACTCATCTACTTTAGGTCCTTGTCCTATGTAACCGCTATCTAATACTTCACAAACCGCATCTTTAGCTGATGGGTTCATATAAACTTTAAATAAAGGGATTTTATCTTTTAATACCATAACTTATTATCTCTTAGTAAATCAAATGGTAAATCGTTAGATTTGTTTACCAAATGATATAAATTTTTACGTTTTAACATATTCATAAAATTCTTTTCTGCGAATTCTATATATCCAATCTTTTTGGAATGCTCAATAAACTCCTCAAATACATCACCAAATAATATATCTGCGTTTTTTTGATTTAAAATACAAAGATTATCATCGGTAATTTCACTATTAGGCCAATGCTGATTAGATATATTTATTTTGTTCATATCTAATTTATTTAAATCAATATCAACACCGGCTCCTAAATCATATCTACTTCTGATTATACAATCATATTTGTGTCTAGTAACTCTTAACGCTCTGTAAGTTTTTTCCCAACTATAAAACATAGGGAATGTTCTGAAGTTACCCCACACATCATAATCTTCCAAAGGTCTGCTTTTATCATCATTTGGTGATTCGATACCTTCTCTATATTTTGTAAACTTAAATGGTTTCTGAATATAGATGTATTTTGGATTGGAATAAACTTTCTCAACGTTTTCCCATTCATCATCCTCCCAACAATGTAAATATAAATCTACATGGTGATTATCAATGATATGTTTCCAATAATTGTGATAACCTTCTTTAACCTTTCGGGCTAAGCCCGTTAACATTAGTGCTACTTTCATTTATATTTTTTTATATAATCAGAACAAATTCCATATGCTTTTGAGATATCATCATCATGCCACTCAGGTAGAACTGCTATACTATTTGTAACTGGTTGTTTACCTGGATAAACCCAAATATGTCCTCTTGAAGTTATAGTACAATCATCTGTATTATGAAAGAAATAATTTAAATCTGTTAACATATTGTTTTGTAAATCCCTCAATCCTTCAACAGTTCTTAAATTTTTACAATGAATCCATAAACTAAGATACCTATCGGTTAACCACTTTAAATCAATCGGATAAGTAGGTTCATCGTGTCCTAAATAAAATCCATCATTATCAATCCACAAATCAACCTCAACATCATAACCTAAATTTAATGCTTTATCAACATACTCAGGTAGATTTTCGTATTGTGGATACTTACCATCCACATTACCTCTATGGGATATAAGTCTATGTTTTTTTTCTAATTGAGGATAATCTTTAATTGGTTTTGGTACGAATAATTTCATTTATAGTTTTCTAAATAATATTTTAAATCTTCTGGTGTACCCAATCCCCACATCTTAGGAATATCAAAAGTACGAATCTCTTTGTTATCTTCTATTGCTTGATTGAAAACAGGACAAACATAAAACTCATTGTTTACTCTAATATCTTTCTCAATCATATCTTCAGCATACTTTACAAAATCAGAACCTTTCTTCCAATAGTAATATCCAACTGTAGCGATATCTGATATTGGATTCTTTTCTGCAACTTCAGTTACCAATCCTTTTTCATCTATCTTAGCGAAACTCCACTTTGGATGTGTTGCTCTAAAAGAAACAATCCCACCATCTGCATTTGTTTCATTCATTTTATATAAGAACTCATTTGAATCCCACTCTACGAACTGGTCTGAGTTAGCGAAGAATAGTGGAGTATCTTTATTAATGTACTCTTTAGCAAGTAATGCGGTACAAGCTGCTCCTTCTGTTAATTTATCAACCTCTACTATTTTACAATTTGGTGTAATTAGATTTAGTAAAGTATCTAAGTTATACTTTTCTCTATGTTCTTTTTGTACAACATAAACATAGTTTGCTTTGATGTTTAGATTTTCCACTACCAATTGAATCATAGGTTTTCCCTTTACATCAATTAATGGTTTTGGAAAAGTATATCCAGCTTGTTGAAATCTACTTCCTGCCCCAGCCATCGGAATCAATACTGTAAGATTTTCATCTCTCCATGCTGGTGTTGATTGTTGTTCTCCCATTTCTATTTCTTTTAATTTATTATCTATGTTACTATAATTTGTTTCTTTGGTATTCTTCACTCTTAGTATGTGTGATTTAGAACGAGCTGCTGCAAGTAATCCATATGGTGAATCCTCAACTATCAAAGTTTCTTCAGGTAAACAACTCATCATTGATATTGCTTTCCAATACATCTCTGGATGTGGTTTTGAGTTCTTTACATCTTCATTAGATATTACCAAATCCATAAACTCCATAATACCTAACTTTGAAAGTACAGTCAAAACTGTCTTTCTGATTGAGTTTGAACATACTGCTATCTTATAACCTTCACTAACTAAGTTTCTCATACATTGTATTAGACCTGTATTTGGTTCTAATGCTCTTAACTTTTCCAATGTAAGTTCTTGTTTGTGTTCCCAAATATCTCTATGAGAATCAGTTGGTAATCCTTTCTTTTCAGATAACATATCTAACTTCTGAGTAGTTTTTAGACCATCGTAAGTCGATAAATGTTCATTCCAACTGATAGCATACTTATCACCTAATGCTTCATTAAGTGCTTCATAGTGTATGTTCTTAGCTTCTACTAATACACCATCTAAATCGAATATGATTAGTTTTATTTTACTCATTTAAGATACCCAATAATTCATGTTCTCTA
>ERZ802830.996-NODE-996-length-27697-cov-14.0901_pt1 | contig 27697 bp, 26 predicted proteins | sample MGYA00345654_ERZ802830 | MGnify/ENA primary metagenome ERZ802830 (study PRJEB30503, sample SAMEA104212375) | marine metagenome | biome: Westerlies Biome; feature: [SRF] surface water layer (ENVO:00010504) within the epipelagic zone...; material: water...
CCGTGGGGAGTCCCCACTTATCTTTTTTATCATAATCAAGATACATCTTGTTATCATGATAAGGTAATATTTCACCAAAACCACCAAGGTTTATTTTCCATGGTCCAGGAGTCTGAATTGCTTTTTTAAATTTAGAGCCATATGCCTCATCGGAACCATTACCATTATTCTGTCCTCTTTTTGCACTTCCCTGAAAACCATATCCTCTAACAAAATCCTTGACATTGGATGAACCACCAATATTTACAAATCTTGGAATATAAATACCTCCTGGTCTTCTTCCTGTGTAATAAGAGTCCTCAAATCCCTCTATATCAGCACTTGCCCCTAATCTGAGGTGATGATCCATCAAATTATGTCCTAGTTCTCCTGAATCATTTCCAAGTCCATTTGGGAAACGATCAGATACCGATTGTAACAAGATTGAAGTCGAAGCAACAGTTGAAGCGCATAGAAATATAATTTTAGCCTTGTACTCGGTCACTTCATTTGTCTCGGAATCAATTACTCGGACTCCACTTGCCCTATTATTTTTTTCATCATAAATAATTTGAGTAACTATTGAGTTTGGCCTGAGTGTCATATTTCCAGTAGCCTCTGCAGCGGGTAAGGTAGATGAATTACTACTAAAATATGCTCCATAGGGACAGCCCCTTCTGCAACGATTTCTATATTGACAGGTAACACGGCCTAGTCCAGGTTTTGTTCCTTCGGTAATGTGAGCAACCCTAGCGTTTGTTATAAGGCGGTCATCGTAATTATTTGCTATTTCACTTTTAAACTTTTCTTCAGCACAGGTTAATTCCATCGGTTTTAAAAACTCACTATCTGGGAGTTGGGGTAACCCTAATTTTTCTCCAGAGACACCGATATATTTTTCAACATAACTATACCAAGGTGCTAAATCTTTATACCTAATTGGCCAGTCAACGGCAATACCCTCTTTAGCATTAGCTTCAAAATCAAATTCACTCAATCTGTATACTTGCCTTGCCCACATTAAAGATTTTCCACCAACATGATATCCCCGAACCCAGTCAAAAGGCTTATCCTCATTATAGGGATGCTCATTGTCGTCTACAAAAAAATGAGAAGTTGATTCATGAACTGCATATCTAGTCGATCTTATTTGCTTGTATTGTTTCTTTTCAATTTCATGGGTGGTTTTATCTCCACCTTTGAAATCCCAAGGATCCATATTTGCGGTGTGATAATCAACTATATGTTTAATCATTCTTCCTCTTTCGAGAACAAGTGTTTTCAATCCCGCTTCGCATAACTCTTTGGCAGCCCATCCTCCGCTTATTCCTGTTCCGATAACAATAGCATCAAATTCTTGATTCATGGATTATAAAATTGTTTAATTTTAATTAACAATAAAAATAGGGACTTCTCAAATACTAAAGTCATTTTTGCAAAAAAAATTATGAATTAATATCGATTTTGGTTTTAATAAATTAATCCTATTTTTACGACAATCAGTTTTAAAATAAAAAAGATGAGTAAAATACGTTTAGGTGTTTTGGGCGGAGGCGGTGACTCACTAATTGGAGTTCTTCACAGAGTTGCGTCTTTTATGTATGATCGCTACGAAATTTTAGGTGGTGTCTTTAATCCCAATTATGAAGAAAATATAAAGTTTGCAAAGCAAATTGGAATTAATACTGAAAGAGTTTACGAGAACTTTGATAAATTTATTAATGAAGAGGCTGCAAAACCCAAATCGGAACGAATAGAAGCTGTTTCGGTTTTAACTCCAAATTTCTTGCATTTTCCCATGGCTAAAAAACTCTTGGAAAATGGTTTTAACGTGATCTGTGAAAAACCACTTACCACCTCACTTGAAGAAGCCAAAGAATTAGAGGCTCTACAAAAAAAGAATAATGCAATTTTTGCTGTTACTTATACATATACTGGCTATCCTATGGTCCGCGAAATGAAAAATATGATCGCAAATGGTATTATTGGAGAAATTCACAAAGTGGATTTACAATATTATCAAGGATGGATTAACCCAGTAATACACGACAAAGAAAAAAGAAGTAAAGTTTGGCGATTGGATCCAAAAAAGGCTGGAATTAGTTCATGTATTGGTGATATAGGAACCCATATTTTTAATATGGTGGAATATGTGACAGGAATGGAGGTCAAAGAGTTACTTTCTGATTTGAACACATTGTATGATGACAACCCACTTGATATAGACGGTTCCATCTTAATTCGTATGTCTGACAAAGTAAAAGGATTACTTCGCGCAAGTCAGATCGCTACTGGCGATGAGAACAATATTACTGTAGCCATATATGGAAGAAAAGGAGCTTTAAAATGGGAACAGGAAAATCCTAACTATTTATATTTCTTAAAAGATGATGAACCCAGAAGACTTATCAAACCAGGAAATGTATACAATACCGATGTATCATTAGACGGAACTAAACTTCCTGCTGGTCACCCAGAGGGAATTTTTGATGCCATGGGGAATATTTACAAAGGGGTTGCCAAAGCATTAAGAGGTGAACAATCTTTTGATGGTGAATTTCCCACCATATATGAAGGTGTAAGAGGAATGATGTTTATAGAAAAAGTAGTTGAATCAAATAAAAAAGGTAACGTATGGGTAAGCATGGAAAATTAATGAAAACAATAAAAGGTCCTGCTGTATTTTTAGCTCAATTTGTGGATAAAAAAGCCCCCTTCAATTCAATTGATGGAATGTGTAAATGGGCTGCGGATTTAGGATACAAGGGAATTCAAATACCTACTTGGGAAACCTTTTTAATCGATTTAGACAAGGCTGCTGATAGCCAAACTTATTGCGACGAATTAAAAGGAAAAATCAATTCATATGGTTTAGAGATTACAGAACTATCTACGCACCTGCAGGGACAATTGGTTGCCGTTCATCCCGCTTATGATTTGATGTTTGATAATTTCGCTCCCGATGCCTACAAAAACAATCCCAAAGCGAGAACTGAATGGGCGGTTGAAACCATGAAGAAAGCAGCAATTGCAAGTGGAAGACTTGGTTTGAATGCTCACGCAACATTTTCTGGAGCACTACTTTGGCACACATGGCATCCTTGGCCTCAACGCCCTGATGGATTAGTTGAGATGGGTTTTAAAGAATTGGCTAAAAGATGGCTGCCAATACTTGATACCTTTGATGAGCATGGTGTTGATGTCTGTTACGAAATTCATCCAGGTGAAGACCTCCATGATGGCGTAACATTTGAACGTTTCTTGAAAGAAACTGGTAATCATAAAAGGGCAAATATACTTTATGACCCTAGTCACTTTGTATTACAACAATTAGACTATTTAGAATATATAGATCATTACCACAGTTTTATTAAATCCTTCCACGTTAAAGATTCCGAATTTAATCCCACTGGAAAAAAAGGAGCTTTTGGCGGATACGGCGACTGGATAGACAGGGCTGGAAGGTATCGCTCATTAGGCGATGGGCAAATCGATTTTAAGAGTATATTCACAAAATTAACTGAATACGGTTGCGATGTTTGGGCAGTAATGGAATGGGAGTGTTGCATTAAAAGTCCTGAACAAGGTGCGCGTGAAGGTGCTCCTTTTATTCAATCTCACATCATTGAAGCCACTCAAAAAACTTTTGATGATTTTGCTGGATCTGAAATTGATAAAAATCACTTAAAAAAAATATTAAACCTTTAAAAATTATCATGAAAAAAATTCTGATTACAATCCTGACAATACTTATTATTTCTTGCAATGAAACACCTAAGAACAAAGTTGATCAAAAAGAACAACCCTCTCAAAAAGAATGGGTAATACTTTTTGATGGTAAGTCATTTGATGGCTGGCATCAATTTAATGAAGCTAAAATGAGTAGTGCATGGGATATAATAGATGGTGCGATGGTTTTTGACCCAAGTAAACAAATAGAAAAAAAACAAAATCATGATCTTGTAACTGACAAGGAGTACACTAATTTTGAGCTTTCTTTGGAATGGAATATCGCCGAAGGTGGAAATAGTGGAATTTTTTGGGGAGTAAAAGAAGGAGAACAATACGGAAAACCCTACACTACAGGACCTGAAATTCAAGTTTTAGATAATGAAAGACACCCTGATGCCCTAGCTAACCCGAAATTTCATCAAGCTGGTGCGCTTTATGATATGGTTCAGCCTACACAAGATGTATGCAAGGCTGCTGGAGAATGGAACGATGTTTTACTTAGTATTGACTATAATACCAATAAAGGAAGTGTTACTCTTAACGGAGTTGAAATCGTGACCTTCCCTGTATCTGGAGAAAAGTGGGATGCACTTATCGCCAACTCTAAATTTTCAGACTGGGATCACTTTGCAAAGTTTAAAACAGGAAAAATTGGCTTACAAGATCATGGAGATATGGTCTCCTACCGCAATATTAAAATAAGGGAACTGTAATTTTAGATGATTAAATCTATGACTGGCTTTGGTAAAGCCGAAATTCAATTTGAAAATAGGAATTATATTTTAGAGCTTAGGTCCCTAAATAGTAAGGGCCTTGAGTTAAGTTGCAGATTACCCGCTCAATTTAGAGAAATTGAACTCCATTTAAAAAAAATTATTGGTGAGTCCCTTAAGCGAGGAAAAGTAGATTTAAGCTTGAATGTCGAAAATATTGATCAGCCTAATGCAAGGAATATCAATCTCGCTGCAGTAAATCAATACATCGAACAGCTTAGTAAAATTCAAGATGCAGATCGGCTTGAGCTACTCAAAATAGCCATCAAGCTCCCCGACACTCTAAAGACTGAAATAAATGATATTGATGATCTAGAAATCAGAACCATAGAAGATCTTTTAAAAAAGGCACTTACAAGTTTAAATGAATTTAGAGCGGATGAGGGTGCCAGTCTTCAGGAGGATTTTAAAACCCGATTGATCAACTTACAAACTTTGATTAACCAAGTCAATAAAGTCGATCCTGAGAGAAAAGAAAAAATTGAAAATAAGCTCAAAGCTTCCATAGAAGAATTACGACTAGAGATTGATCAAAACAGATTTGAACAAGAACTAATATATTACATTGAGAAATACGATATCACCGAGGAAAAAGTACGTTTAAATAATCATATTGAATACTTTACTAATACGGTTGAGAACCCAAGTTCAAGTGGAAAAAAATTAGGTTTTATAGCTCAAGAGATGGGCAGGGAAATCAATACTATTGGTTCAAAAGCCAATCATGCTGGTTTACAGAAAATAGTCATCCAAATGAAAGATGAATTAGAAAAAATTAAAGAACAACTCCTGAATGTCTTATAATTGAAAGAGGGTAAATTAATTGTAGTATCAGCTCCTTCAGGAAGTGGAAAAACCACTCTTGTCAGGGAACTTCTATCAGAAAACCTACCACTTTCATTTTCCATATCAGCAACTTCAAGAGAGCCTCGAGGTAATGAAATTAATGGGGTTGACTACCACTTTTTAAGTACTATTGAATTTAAAAACTATATAAAAAAAGGGGCTTTTATTGAGTATGAAGAAGTTTACCCAGATAAATTTTACGGGACTTTAAAAACAGAGGTTGAGAAAAACCGGAAGTCTGGTAAGCACGTTATTTTTGATATTGATGTGATAGGAGCACTAAAAATCAAGAAAAAGTACCCAAATCAAACATTGTCAATATTTATAAATCCTCCAAGTATGTCTATATTAGAAGAAAGGCTTCGTTCAAGGGGAACAGATAGTGAAACAGCTCTTCAAGAAAGAATTGAAAAAGCAGAAGAGGAGCTTAGATCAGCAGAAAAGTTTGATAAATCGATTGTCAATAATGACTTGAAAAAGTCAAAAAATCAAATTATTATGATGGTCAAACAATTTATTGATTCATAAATTCAACAACGAGATGAAAAAAGTTGGACTTTTTTTTGGCACCTTCAATCCCATTCATAATGGACATATCAAAGTGGCCGATTATTTTGTTAAAAAAGTCGAATTGGAAGAAGTCTGGTTGGTCCTAAGCCCACAAAGCCCTTTCAAGAGAAAAGAATCACTCATTGAAAATACTCAAAGATTAGAAATGGTGAGTTTAGCTATAGCAGATTTTCCTAAACTTAAAGTTTGCGATGATGAGATTAACCTACCCAAACCCAATTATACAATTAATACACTTCTCCATCTTAAAAACAAATTTCCAACTCATCATTTTATTTTAATATTAGGACAGGACATCATTAATTATTTCAATGAATGGAAAAATTATAGGGATATACTGGAAAATTATAAGATTTATGTTTACCCCAGAGGTGAACCAGACTCAACTCCTGAGAAGTTTAAATCACACAGAAATATTCATTTATTCACTGCTCCAAAAATAGAAATATCTTCCACCGCAGTTAGAAAGATGATTTTGAAAGGAGAAGTTCCTGTTAGCCTCATACCAAAAAAGGTGAAAGATTATATTACAATCAATAAGCCTTTTTAACGAAATTAAATTTTGGGTTTTACTTCTAAAAAAGTAATTTTAAATTGTTTGGTTTAATTTTAATTGAACCTTATTTAGTCGATAACGAAAATAATAAACACAATGAAAACATTCGGATCAAGTAAATCTTTTTTTAGCGGAGCAAAAATGGAATGGGAAACAGTTGACCCAGGAGTTAAGCGAAAGATCATGGGTTATGATGATAAAATCATGTTGGTGCATGTCATTTTTGAAAAAGGTGGAGTCGGTTCGGTTCACGAGCATTATCATTCACAAGTCTCATATGTAAGCTCAGGCGCATTTGATATCACAATCGATGGTGTCACTCAAAAACTTGAAAAAGGTGATTCTTTTTATGTACCACCTAACACGCTCCACGGAGCTTTTTGCATTGAAGCAGGTGAGCTTATTGACGTTTTTAGCCCAATAAGGGAGGATTTTATGGAATAACTACGGCTGCTCCCTTAAAATTAATTCAATGAGATCCTTTGTAATTTCAAGTCTACTCAATTTCTCAATTCCTTGTAATTTACTCACTGCTTTACCCTTTTGGGTTATGGCTTTAACAATGAACTTTTGTATTGCTATTTTATCGTTACTTGGTATCATTTCAGAAAAAGATGCCTGACCCAATAAGTTTCCTGCCTCAGAATTAGGATTGCCAATTGAAAGTACAGGTATCTCAGTAGCCAAATATTCAAAAAGTTTTCCCGAAATCATATCTTCTTCAGCAGTTTTAAAAATGAAATTTAAAAGTAAATCTCCACTTTTCATAAGTTTTAAGGATTGTTCATGACTTATGTAGCCCTTGTGTACCACCTGTACTTTGGGTAGTTTCCCTTTAATATAATTTAAAATAGGTTCGGAAATCTGTCCTGCAATAGAAAAACGTATTTTATTGGTTTTGCTCAACACAGCCAAGACCGAAGTAACCACAGGGAAGTCATGGTTTTCGGTCAACAGACCGGTGTATACAATATGAAAAGGTGCAACATTGGTTCTTGTAATGGAAGCCATCAAACTTGCATCATATCCATTAGGTAAAACGTGAAAGCTTTGTTCAGTTGATTTAGTTCGTAGTTTTTGAACCAATCTTCCTCCAGTTGTTGTCAATATACCATCTGCAGTTAGTAATACCTTTTGCTCTAAACGATTATCTATTTTTTCTGCCCAAGTAGAACGATACCAATATTTATTGTAAAAAATATCTGTCCAAGGATCTCTAAAGTCTGCAAACCACTTGATCTCTGACAAGCTCTTTAACTTAAGACCAATTAAATGGGTAGAGTGGGGAGGACCTGTAGTAATAACCGTTTTAATATTTTCTTTTTTTACAAGCTTAACTGCCTCTCTCACCGCATAGGAATTCCATCCTTTTCGGGCATCTGGAATAAAAAAATTTCCACGGATATAAGTTGCCAATTTCCTTAACAAACCACTCTTTTGAACTTCTCCTTGAGGAATACCCCCTTTTTTTGAACCCGTAAAAAGCAATGAATACCATTTTAATGGCTCTACTGTTTTGGTTTTAATCACATGAATATTATCTACTTCAGTTAATAAGCTTTGATCCAAAACTGGGTAGGAAGCATTTTTTTCATCAACTGTAATGACAAAAGGAATCCACCCCTGCTGTTTGAGGTATTTAGCAAAATACATCCAGCGTTGAACTCCTGAACCTCCTGAGGGCGGCCAGTAATATGTCATAATCAAAACTTTTTTTGAAGTTTTCAAAAATTATTGCTTACTCAAAAATAACTATTTCTTTTTTTTAAAAAGTGGAACAGAAGAACAGGCCTCACCGTAAAACAAGCTTTTAACTACAGGTTGTAACTTGTTTATCAACTGAACATAAGCATCTTCTGGTACTGTTTTATCACTACAGCCCTTGATGATAACGGATTTGTCATTAAATGGTTTAAGATCAATATTTTGAATTTCTTCAGAAAATAATTGTATCTCCAAGTCAGCTAGAGAGCCCTTGACCACTTTTCTGGCGTAAGGTTGCAAATAGGTTGTAACTAAAAGAGAAGCCCAGGCGGGTAAAACGGCTTCCGATGAGCAATAAAGAGCAATAAATTGGTCTTGATAAGCTTTCCACTCGTGCTCACTTAATTTTGTCCTGAAATCTTTTTCTCTTAAGATAATACCTTGATCTAGCCATTGCGATAAGTCCAAAGCTTTTCTGGTTCCAATTTGGTAAAATTTTTCCAAATCGAAAGTAACCAAAGCACTTTTCGCCACGCGATTTTCAATTGTATCGGCCACTTTAGAGAAGTCCAAGTTCTAATTTGGCCTCCTCACTCATCAGATCCTGAGACCAAGGAGGGTCAAAAGTAATTTCCACTTCGGCATCCTTTACTTCGTCTAAAGACTTAACTTTTTCCTCTACTTCCTTTGGTAAAGTTTCAGCCACTGGACAGTTTGGAGTGGTAAGAGTCATTAATATTTTAACATCGGCATCTTCATTGACAAAAACATCATATATCAGGCCCAACTCATAGATATCAACTGGGATTTCTGGGTCAAATATGGATTTAAGTACCCCAACAATTTTATCCCCTAGATTGGCAGTTTCATCGATTTCCTTAGACATAGTATTTAGTTTAATTGGGTTTTAAAGGCAATTGCATACATTTTCAACTGTTTAATCATTGATACCAAACCATTTGCACGGGTGGGAGATAAATGTTCCTTTAAACCTATCTTATCAATAAAAGAGGTATCGGCATCTAAAATAGCATCTGGATGTTGGTGGGAAAACACTCGGATTAAAATGGCAATAATTCCCTTGGTAATGATGGCGTCACTATCAGCAGTAAATACCAATTTGTTTGCTTCCAAGTCAGCATGAAGCCATACCTTACTTTGACAGCCTTTAATGATATTATCTTCGGTTTTGTATTCTGGGTCAATAATTGGCAATGATTTTCCTAATTCGATCATGTACTCATATCGTTGCATCCAGTCATCGAATAAGGAAAACTCTTCCACGATTTCTTCTTGAGCCGCATTGATAGTCTCCATACTCAAAATTACTAATTTATTGCAACATCTGAGCCGCCTTTTCGACTGCTTTTACCATCGCATCGATTTCCTCAAAGGTGTTATAAAAAGAAAACGAAGCTCTTACAGTACCAGGAATTTTATAAAAGTCCATAATCGGCTGGGCACAATGGTGTCCTGTTCTTACAGCTACACCTAATTTATCTAGAATACTTCCTATATCGTAGGGGTGAATGCCTTTCACGTTAAAGGAAATCACAGCAGTCTTATTGGGAGAAACACCGTATACTTTTAGCCCTGGTATTTTTTTTAAGGCAGCAGTAGCATAAATCAAAAGTTCCTTCTCATATTCTGCTATATATTCCATTCCTATAGAATTTACATAATCCAGAGCTGCACCAAAGGCAATCCCTCCAGCTATATTTGGTGTCCCAGCTTCAAATTTATGCGGCAAGTCGGCATAGGTAGTTTTTTCAAAAGTCACCTCAGCAATCATTTCTCCGCCCCCTTGGTAAGGAGGCAAACGCTTAAGTGAAGTCTCTTTACCATATAGAATTCCTATACCAGTTGGACCACAAATTTTGTGGGCTGAGGTAACGTAATAATCTACATTTAGTGCTTGGAGATCTGTTTTAATGTGAGGGGACGCCTGAGCTCCATCAATTAAAACCTCAGCACCTACAGCGTGGGCTTTATTGATGATTTCTTCAATAGGGTTGACTGTTCCTAGGGCATTAGAAACATGATTAACAAAAACCAATTTGGTTCGATCTGAAAGTAATTCGTCATAAGCATCCATTATCAGATCTCCATCCTCATTCATAGGAATTACTTTTAATAATGCGCCTGTTTTTTTACACAGCATTTGCCAAGGGACAATGTTAGAATGGTGCTCCAAAGCAGAAACTATAAGTTCGTCACCTTGATTAAGTAATTCAGTATATCCACTACTTACGATATTTATTGCATGTGTTGTCCCAGAAGTAAATATCATCTCATAGGGGTGAGCTGCATTAAAGTGATATTGAATCTTTTGTCTAGCCCCCTCATAGGCATTGGTCGCTTCTTGACTCAGCGCATGAACCCCTCGGTGAATATTAGCATTGTAATTTTCATAATAATCCACAATGGTATTAATTACCTGCTTGGGCGTCTGAGAGGTTGCCGCATTATCAAAGTAAATCAAAGGCCTGCCATTTACTTTCCTGTTTAAAACAGGAAAATCTTTTCGTATTTTATTTACGTCCATTAGCTTAAAGTTCAAACCCCAGATTTACTCCCAATTTTTTTGCAATAAGTATATTGATTCGCTTCTTTAAAACGGGTAACTCAACACTCTCAAGCACATTATTAGCAAATGCATAGGTCATTAACGCTTTTGCTTCTTTTTTTGGAATCCCTCTAGATTGTAAATAGAATAGTGCTTCCTCGTCTAATTGTCCTACGGTGCAACCGTGAGAGCATTTCACATCATCGGCAAAGATCTCTAATTGAGGCTTAGTATTTACTGTTGCTTTATCATCTAGCAGTACATTATTATTTTGCTGAAAAGCATTTGTTTTTTGTGCGATTTTATCCACGTGAATCTTTCCATTAAAAACCCCAACAGCACCCTCCGAGAAAACTCCTTTATAGTCTTGGTGGCTCTCGCAGTTGGGTTTAATATGATCAACTAAAGTGTAGTGATCAACGTGTTGTTTTTTATCTAAAATAGTTACGCCTTTAAGCGTGGCATTAGCATTATTGCCCTTTAAATAGAAATTTAAATTATTACGTGTCAATTTTCCCCCCAGTGAAAAGGTGTGCATACTGACATTACTATTTTTTTGTTGTGAAATATAGGTATTATCTATTAAAGAGGCAGTCGAAAAATCATTTTGGATTTTGTAATAATCCAAAAAAGCATCTTGATGAGTAAATATTTCCGTAACTGAATTAGTAACTACTTCGTGGGGTTTTAAACTCTGATGACGCTCTAAAATTTGAACTTGTGCATTTTTATCAACCACGATAAGATTTCGTGGTTGTAACCACAAAGGTTTATCCCTTCCAGTAGAAAAATGAATAAGTTCAATCGGTTTCTCAGCCACTACACTTTTGGGAACATAAATGTAAGCTCCCTCTTTGGTGTAGGAAGTATTAAGTGCGGTAAGACTGTCTTTGATATTAGCAATCTTATTAAAATAAGAGTCAATAAATTTTCTGTATTTGGCCTTAGATAAGGCTGCCGACATAAGGCAAACATCTAATCCGTCGTGAGTTGTGTCTGAAAGAAAAGGACTATATGCGCCATCTATAAAAACTACCTTGTAAGTGTCTATTTCATAAAGGAAATACTTCTTTACTTTTTTAATCTCAATAGTCGTTTCGGTCTCTGGAAACAATGCAAAGTCATTTCGAATCATTGCATTGAGTGAGGTATACTTCCAGGCCTCATCTTTTCTAGAAGGAAAGCCTTTTTGCTCAAAAGTCTTTAAAGATTCTAATCGGGTTTGATGAACGGGATCGGATAAATCTATACCGCCTTCAAAAGCCAGATGTGATGCAAGTAATTTTTCTTTAAACTCCATTGAGACTATGCCATTTCTTTTATCCAATCGTACCCTTTTTCTTCTAGTTCAATAGCTAATTTTTTTGTTCCAGACTTTACAATTTTTCCATCAAATAAAACATGAACAAAATCAGGCACAATGTATTCTAATAATCTCTGGTAGTGTGTAATTACAACTATAGCGTTATCTTTAGACCTGAGCTTATTGACGCCATTGGCTACAATTTTTAAGGCATCAATGTCTAATCCAGAATCTGTCTCATCTAAGATGGAGAGTTTAGGCTCTAACATCGCCATTTGAAAAATTTCGTTACGTTTTTTCTCTCCGCCTGAAAAGCCCTCGTTAAGTGAACGGGACAAGAAACGCGAGTCGATCTCCAATAAATTAGATTTCTCTCGGATTTTCTTCAGCATCACATTGGCCGGCATATCTTCATGACCTTTAGCCTTTCTATTGGCATTAATAGCAGTCTTGATAAAGTTTGTTACACTAACTCCTGGTATTTCCACAGGATATTGAAATGAAAGGAAAATACCTTTATGAGCACGCTCCTCTGCATCAAGCTCTGATAGGTTTTCCCCCTCTAAAATCATGGCTCCTTCGGTCACCTCATAAGATTGGTGTCCAGCAATGACTGCAGATAAGGTGCTTTTTCCAGAGCCATTTGGGCCCATGATAGCGTGTACTTCTCCAGCTTTGACGTCAAGATCAACCCCGTTAAGTATTTTTTTTTCCTCTATTTGGGCGTGAAGGTTTTCAATTGTTAACATAACTATTTTTTTATCCTACAGATCCCTCTAAGGAAATCTCTAATAATTTTTGTGCCTCTACGGCAAATTCCATGGGGAGTTTATTAAGTACTTCTTTGCTAAAGCCATTTACAATTAGTGCAATGGCTTTTTCAGGATCAATTCCTCGCTGATTACAATAAAAAACTTGGTCTTCACCAATTTTACTGGTTGTAGCCTCATGCTCAATTTGAGCTGATTTATTCTTTACTTCTATGTAGGGAAATGTATGAGCCCCACATTTATTCCCCATCAAAAGGGAATCACATTGAGAAAAGTTTCTAGCGTTGGTTGCTCTTGGAGAAACCTGTACCAGACCTCTATAACTATTTTGTGATTTTCCCGCAGATATACCCTTTGAAATAATTGTACTTCTTGTGTTTTTTCCTAAATGAATCATCTTGGTACCTGTATCTGCTTGTTGATAATTATTGGTCAATGCAATGGAATAAAACTCCCCGATTGAGTCATTTCCCTTCAAAATACATGAAGGGTATTTCCAAGTAACAGCTGAACCTGTTTCCACTTGAGTCCATGATATTTTAGAGCGTGTATGGCATATACCTCTTTTGGTTACAAAATTATAAACCCCACCTTTTCCGTTTTTATCTCCTGGGAACCAATTCTGAACAGTGGAATATTTGATTTCAGAAGCATCCAAAGCAATTAACTCCACCACAGCAGCGTGTAATTGATTCTCATCTCTTGAAGGTGCTGTACAACCTTCGAGATAACTGACATAGCTAGACTCATCAGCAATAACTAGTGTTCTTTCAAACTGACCTGTTCCGGCTTGATTAATCCTAAAATAGGTAGACAACTCCATTGGACATCGAACGCCTTTAGGAATATAACAAAACGAGCCATCAGAAAAAACGGCTGAGTTCAAAGCAGCAAAATAATTATCTCTAAACGGTATTACCGTACCAATATATTTTTTTACCAATTCGGGGTGATCTTTAATCGCCTCTGAAATTGAACAGAAAATAATTCCCTTTTCTGCAAGGGTTTCCTTAAAAGTGGTCGCAACAGAAACCGAGTCCATAACAATATCGACTGCTACGCCGGCCAATTTCTTTTGTTCGTTTAGAGAAATACCGAGCTTTTCAAAAGTTGCCAATAATTCAGGATCAACCTCATCCAGACTTTTATATTGGTCTTTTTTCTTGGGCGCAGAGTAATAGGAAATTGCCTGGTAGTTGGGTTTGTTATATTTAACATTAGCCCAATCAGGTTCATCCATTGCTTTCCATGCTTTGAAGGCTTTAAGACGCCACTCCGTCATCCATTCTGGTTCATTTTTTTTCAAAGAAATGTCTCGAACTACTTCTTCATTTAATCCAACAGGAAAGGTTTCAGAATCAATATCGGTGTAAAACCCATATTGGTATTCTTTAGTTTCCATTTCTTTCTTTAGTTCTTTTTCTGTATAAGCCATAGAATTAATATCGATTTACAAGGAAAAGCTTTCTCCACAACCACAGGTCCGCTGGGCGTTTGGGTTATTAAAGATAAAACCTTTACCATTAAGTCCTCCTGAATACTCTAATGTTGTGCCTAGTAGGTAAAGTAGACTTTTTTTATCAACTAATATCCGAACTTGATTGTCTTCAAATAAGCGGTCTTCGTCAGATTGTAAATGATCAAATGTAAGATCATATGAAAGGCCAGAACATCCACCACTTTTAACACCAACGCGAATATAATCTAGGTCGGGATTAAAACCTTCCTCTTGCATTAATTGCGATACTTTAGTGCGAGCATCTGCCGTTACCTTAATCATATTTCTAATGATTTTTTTTTATAAGTACAAATATAGTTCATTTCCTCATATTTATAGGAGTATACTATCAATTCTGACTATAGTTTCATCTCAATAAACTTTGGTTTTTCCTACAAAAAACTTCTTAGGTCAACTCGATATAGGCAATGCATTAAATCTTATTACTTTTGTAATATGTTTGAAAATAAAAACAGAACCCCATTATCTGATTTAGGAGAGTTCAAATTAATTGAACAACTAACCAAAGATTTTTCTATTTCAGCTACAAGTACAGTCAAAGGAATTGGTGATGATGCAGCTGTCCTGCAATTATCCGACGAGCAAACTGTGGTAACAAGTGATTTACTAATTGAAGGGGTGCATTTTGACTTGACTTATGTCCCACTAAAACACCTAGGTTACAAAGCTGTAATGGTCAATCTATCAGATGTCTATGCAATGAATGCAACTCCTAAGCAAATTACTGTTTCTATTGCCGTTTCCAACCGTTTTCCACTTGAGGCACTTGAAGAATTGTATCTGGGGATTAGATTAGCCTGTAAAAATTATAAAGTCGATATGATTGGAGGAGATACTTCATCTAGCTCAAAAGGTTTGATGATTTCCATTACGGCTATTGGTCAAGTAAAAAAAGAAAAAATCACTTACCGCTCAGGTGCAAAACCCAATGATCTTTTAGTTATCAGTGGAGATATTGGAGGGGCCTACATGGGATTGCAGGTTCTAGAACGTGAAAAGGCAGTTTTTAAGGTCAATCCCAAAAATCAGCCTGACCTTGCGCAATACTCCTATTGTATTGAGCGCCAATTGAAACCAGAAGCTAGAAAAGATATAATTGAACTTTTTGAAGAGTTGGACATTACCCCCAATGCCATGATTGACATCAGCGACGGGTTGTCTTCGGAGATTTTTCACCTTTGTAAGGCCTCTGGGGCAGGCTGCAATATTTATGAAGAAAAATTACCTGTAGACCCTCAAACATTAAGTATTAGTGAAGAATTTAAAATCAATAGTACTATGGCACTCCTTAACGGAGGAGAAGATTACGAGCTTTTAATGGCTATTAAAACCGAAGACTACGACAAGATAAAATCTCATCCCCTATTGACACCAATTGGACATTTTACTGACCAAAAAGAAGTTTGTAATATGACCACTGGTCTAGGGCAATCAATTAAATTGGAGGCGCAAGGGTGGAAGGTTTTTAATCATGATTAATTTAACCCAATGCAACATCTAAAGTCATCATTACGATAAAGCCCCCAATAAAGCCCAAAGTGGCAATATCTGTATATTTATCTTGCTGTGTTTCTGGAATCACCTCCTCCACCACCACAAAGATCATTGCTCCAGCGGCAAAAGCAAGTGCGTAAGGTAAAATAGGTGTGAAAAAAGTAACTGCAACCGCACCAAGAACTGCTGCAACTGGTTCGACAATTGCCGATAATTGTCCATACCAAAAACTTTTAAATTTACTTGCCCCTTGCCTTCTTAGAGGCATTGAAACCGCAATACCTTCGGGGAAATTTTGAATACCAATTCCAATGGCAAGTGCAACTGCGCCCGAAATAGATGCTTCAGGAATACCGGCAGCAACTCCACCAAATAATACTCCTACTGCCAATCCCTCAGGAATATTATGCATAGTTATGGCCAGAACTAATAAAGTGGTCTTGTGCCATGGTGTTTTAATTCCCTCAGAGTTTTTAAAGTTAATATGAATATGTGGTAAAATTTTATCTAATCCAAAAATAAATAGAGCGCCAAGGCCAAAACCCACCGCTGCAGGAATCACTTTGACAAATCCATCCCCTTTAGACATCTCAATCCCAGGCGCCAAAAGGCTCCAAAAACTGGCAGCTACCATTACACCTCCAGTAAAACCAAGCATACCATCAAAAAAACCCCGATGTACCGTTTTAAATAAAAAAACAAATGACGCTCCAAAAGCAGTTAATAGCCAGGTAAACACCGTTGCGAAAAATGCCCCTCTAACAGGTCCTACTCCGTTGAAAAATTCAATAACAGCATCCATCTGAAAGTGATTTTTACTAAGCCCAAATATAGACAAAAAGGAACTATTTACTCCATCTGTAAGCTTGATTTACTAAATTTGACTTTGTTATGAGAAAAAGTCATTTCGACTATATTATTTGTGGGGGTGGTGCCTCCGGTTTACTCCTAGCGTTCAGGATTTGCAATGACCCTTTCTTTAAGAATAAATCCATTTTACTTATTGAAAAAGAGCATGAAAAATTAAATGACAGAACTTGGTGTTTTTGGGAATCCAAAGAAGGGGATCTAGAAGAGATTATTCATAAATCCTGGAACCAATCTTTTTTCGCGTCAAAAGACTTTCACTTGGATTTTAATCTTAGCCCTTATAAATATAAAATGATACGAAGTCTTGACTTTTATAAATTTATTCAGCAACATTTCAGAAAGTTTAATCAACTAACCCAAGTCAAAGATGAGGTTATAAAAATCGAAAGTAATAAAGTTACTACCCTCGCGTCAGAATACAATACGGATTTTATTTTCTCGAGTATACTGGACCCCAAAAAGCTATTGCAGCAAAAAAAATACCCCGTCCTGCAACAGCATTTTATAGGACAGATCATTGAAACTAAAAATAATTGTTTCGACCCTGATAGGATTGAATTTATGAACTTTGATATTCCCCAAAAAGGCAACACAAGATTCATGTATGTACTCCCCTTATCTAAGAATAAAGCGCTTTTAGAATACACTCTTTTTTCAGAAGACTTATTGGCTCGGCAAGAGTATGTGGATGAAATCACTGCCTTTGCCAAGGATCTTCCAACTGGAGGCTTCAAGGTTGTTGAAGAGGAACAAGGTAATATTCCTATGACCTGTTTTCGTTTCGACCTCAGCAATACTGAAAATATTTTACACATTGGCACCGCTGGGGGCTGGACAAAACCCAGTACTGGATATACTTTTCAAAGAATTAATAGCAAAACAAAATTCTTAGTTGAATTTTTAAAACGTACCCGTCCATTGAAACAATTTGGACGAAAAAACAGGTTTTGGTTTTACGACTTACTTTTTTTAGATGTTTTACACGAGGACAATGCCAATGGTGCTGATCTTTTTAAAAGAATGTTTCAGAAAAATTCCCCAGAAGTAATCTTTAAATTTTTAGATGAAAAAAGTAACTATTGGCAGGAATTTCAGATCATGCGCTCCTTTAACGTAGGGCAATTTGTAAAAGCTTTATTTAGAAGAATTTTTTAATAAGTTCGGTTCATCAACCAGTCTTTCAAAGCTAGAAAACTCTCTTTTTGCTTTTCGTCAATGGCGAGTTTTTCTAATTGCTTTGTTGCCAGGTCACTATAATGAAATATTGCAAGCTTAGCGGCCTCTTTGGCCCCAGTGTCCTTAAACAAATGCTTAGTTTCTATAATCTTATTTTCATCGCTTAGGGGTTGCTTGCTACTCAATAATAATTTTAGTAAATCCGATTGTCTTGGATCAGCTTTTTCTAATGCCAAGTGGTAAAGAATCGTTTTTTTATTTTCCAAAATATCCCCTCCTATTTTCTTTCCGAAAGTCGCCTGATCTCCAAAAGCATCAAGGTAGTCGTCTTGCAATTGAAATGCTAGACCTAGATGTATTCCGAAATCATAGATGGCAGTTATATCTTTTGTACTGGCTCCTCCAATAATTGCACCCATTTGCAAGGCACAACCTACCAAAACAGCTGTTTTAAGTCTTATCATTTTGATATATTCTTCCTGAGAAACAGTCAGGGAAGTTTCAAAGTCCATATCATATTGTTGCCCCTCACATACTTCTATCGCTGTTTTACTGAGTAGTTGAGTAAGCTTTTGGAAAATATCAGATGGATAGCATTCTATGGATTGATATGCTTTTATCAACATGGCGTCACCTGAAAGTATTGCTGCATTAACACCCCATTTTTCATGAACAGTCTTATTACCCCTTCGCAAAGAAGCCTTATCCATTATATCATCATGCATCAATGTGAAGTTGTGAAAAACCTCTACGGATAGTGCAGCCCCCATGGCTTTATCCGGGTTAATTCCATAAGCTTCGGCAGCCATCAAACATAAATAAGGACGAATCCGTTTACCCCCTAAATCCAGGAGATAGCCCATTGGACGATATAAATTTTGAGGGGACTTATCCGAAATAAATTTTTCAAGAGAATATTTAAACTCCTTTTGATAAGCCTTAGTAAGATTCATTTTAACTAAATTTTTATAAAAATACTATAGACTATTTTAATGTAGAATAAAAAAACGTAAACTTTGGAAACTTTTATTGTTTATAAAGTTTTGTGATGTAAATTTACCAATTAATAATGGAAAAAGAAATTGTTAAAAATGCTGCCTATTTGTTTCTTCAGTATGGTTACAAGTCTGTAACTATGGATGACCTTGCCGAACACATGGGAATTTCCAAGAAAACCATTTATACTTATTTTAATGATAAAATATCGCTGATAAGATCCTCCGTATGGTACATTTTTGAAGAGGTCAAAACGAAAATCATAGGTGTTCAGGAATCAATGGACAACCCTATTGAAGCTCTTTATGAAATCAAAAAAATTGCCGTTGAAGTTCTGGGAAATAAAGACAAATCTCCTCAATACCAATTGCAAAAATATTACCCAAGTATTTATAGTGAAATAAGGAAAAAAGAACTTTCTGCACTTGGAAACTCTTTTGAAATGAGCCTAAAAAAAGGTATGAAATCGGGCCTTTTTAGACCTTCCCTAGACACTCACTTCATCACTCTTATTTATTTTAATGGATTTAGAGGGTTGAGGGACATTGAGCTTTTTCCCCCAGATGAATACGATATAGACCAAATAATCGGGAAATTTATAGATTATCACCTTAGGGCAATTGTCACATCGAAAGGGTTAAATTTTTTAGAAAATTATAATACTACAAAATCCAATGAAAATTAAATTTTTAATTATTATCTCATTATTTTTAGGTAAGACTCAGGGACAAAATTTACCTAAATCCCTCACATTAAATGAAGCAATTGATTTCGGATTATCAAACAACCGCTCAATTATCAATGCAGATCGTGAAATCCTAAAGGCCAAAAAAGAACGCTGGAAAACTATTGCAATAGGTTTACCCCAGATAAGTTCTGAAATTAATTATCAAAACTTTTTAGAGATGCCAGTTTCCCTAGTTCCGGCGGAATTTTTTGGGGGTAATGCAGGGACATTTGAAGAACTAACTTTTGGAACTGAGCAAAACATGGTCGGATCTATAAAAATGGAGCAACTTCTTTTTGACGGTTCTTATTTGGTTGGACTTGAAGCCTCACGTGTCTATCTTAAGATTTCTGAAAATCTATTTGAAAAAACAAATTTAGAAGTAAAGAAACTGATTACTACCACCTATACTAATGTGTTAATTGCGCAATATAATATTTCCTTTTTAGAAAAAAACAAAAACACCTTGGAGGTGAATTTGAGAGAAATTCATCAGTTATTTAAAAATGGCTTTGAAGAAGAAGAGAGCGTGGAGCAAATTCAACTCTCAATCGCACAAGTAAACAGTAAATTGAAATACGCACAAAACTTAATGAAAATTACTGAGGAAATGGTCAAGTTCATTATTGGTTATCCCACAGAAAAACCACTACAGTTGAAAAGTAATTTAGAGGATATTTTTAATGAAAAGATTTATTTTAAATCTTCCCCTGAAATTACGAATATTTCAAATAATATTGATATTAAAATTGCCGACAATAATGTCAAATCAGAGGCACTGCAATTCAAATATGAAAAATCTAAAAGTTTACCAAAACTTAGTGGTTTTATCAATCAAACTTATACTGGAAATAGTGACGAGTTCACCTTTGCAGATCGCAATCAGAAATGGTATGGATCTTCCTTAATTGGTTTGAATTTGAAAATTCCACTTTTTAGTGCTCTTGGAAGGAGTGCCCTTTCCCAAAAGGCGAAAATTAGTCTAGATCAAGCCATAACTCAATTTACGGAAACCCAAGAAAGGGTTAAAATAGAGGTCACCGCAGCACAAAATGACTATCAACTTGCGATTGATAATTACTTCACCGAAAAAGAAAACCTCCGCTTGGCAGAAAGGATTGAGAAAAAAAATCAAATGAAATTCTTCGAGGGTATCGTCCAAAGTTTTGAACTTAGACTGGCACAAGTTCAGCTTTATACTGCACAAAATAATTTTGTTGCAGCCATCCAGTCTGTGATTTTTAAAAAAATACAATTAGAAACCCTACTTAACTCAACATTTTAATCAAACTCCATGAAAAAATTAATTTCTCTCCTCATCATTTCAGTTGTTTTTGCCGCTTGTTCGGCTGAAAAACAAAGCTCAAATATAGCTCTTACTAAATCTAAAAATCTAACTGGTCTAAAAGCACAAAAGGATGAAAAAATTCAACAGATCAATCTCCTTAAAAAGGAATTAAACGAAATTAATAAGGCAATTTTGATATTGGATCCTGATGAAAAGTTACCCCTTATCACATCCTTTAGTCTTACTCCTGAAACCTTAAATCACTATATAGAAGTTCAAGGTAACATTCAAACCCGCCAAAATATATTGCTCTATCCAGAATATAATGGACGCTTAGAAGAGTTATATGTCAAAGAGGGGCAAAAGGTAAAAAAAGGAGCCTTATTGGCACAAATTGACGATGCGGGACTAAAAAATCAACTGGAGCAACTTGAGATTCAATCTAATCTTTCAAAAACAATCTATGAGCGTTACAAAAGACTGTGGGGTTTAAGCATAGGGTCCGAAATCCAATTACTAAAAGCAAAAACCACTTATGAAGCCCAAATGAAGAGTATAGATCAAGTCAAAAAACAATTACTAAAAACCGAAATTCGCGCCCCTTTCTCTGGGACTATTGACGAGATAATTTCTAATCCTGGAGCCAATTTAATGCCTGGGCAAACTCCTGTCTTACGTGTGGTTAATTTAAATGAAATGTACATAGAAGCAAACATTCCCGAGCGCTACGTCAGTGCAATAAAGTCGGGTACTGAGGCCATAGTTGAGATTCCAATGTTAGGGAAAAATTATTTGACTCAGATTCGGCAAACTGGGAGTTTTATCAACCCCAATAATCGAAGCTTTAGGGTTGAAGCTCCTCTGGCCAATTCAGATAAAATGATAAAACCCAACCTGTCGTGCAGGCTAAAAATAAAAGATTATAGTAATCCCAAAGCACTAATGATACCACAGAATATTATCAAAGAAAATGGCAAGGGTGATAAATACATTTTCAAACTTAAGCCAGGAAAGAAAGAAGGTGTATATACCACTGAAAAAGTTTTTATCAAACTGGGTAAAAAAAGTATGAACAAAATAGAAGTTATAGAAGGCATAAAGACAGGAGCATTAATTTTAGATAAAGGGGCTCTAATAGTTGAGGATAAACAAAGGGTAAGAAAAATAAGATAGGTGAAAAAATGAAAAATATTTATAAAGAATTTCGACTTTCCAGTTGGGCTATAGATCACAAGACCGTGATTTACGTAATCATGACCCTATTTTTTTTCTTGGGAATTCGATCATACAATGTAATGCCCAGGGAGAGTTTCCCCGAAATTAATGATACCCGAGTTTTTGTATCAGCTGTTTTCCCTGGAAATGCTGCAGAGGACGTGGAAAGATTAATTGTAGATCCACTTGAAGAGTCTCTAAAAGGGGTTCAAAGTCTTGTAGATATTAAATCTACCTCGGAGGAGGATTTCGCAGTTATTAAACTTGAATTTGATGAAGAAATTGCAGTGGACCTTGCAAAACAGAGAACAAAAGACCTAGTTGATGGAGTTGTTTCTGGCGCAGACTGGCCTACTTTTAATAATGCAAAAGTAGAACCATCAGTATTTGAAATGGATTTTTCTGAATTGATGCCTATTTTAAGTATCAGTATGATTGGAGATTACACAATTGAGCAAATGAAAGACTTTGCAGGATATTTAGAGGCAAAAATTGAGCAGATCCCTGAGGTAAAATCAGTAGATATAAGAGGAATTGAAGCTTTTGAGGTAGAAGTTGCAGTAGATATTTATAAAATGACTGCAGCAAAAATCAGTTTTAATGACATCATCAATGCAATTAACAGTGAAAATACAACAATCTCAGCTGGAAATATTATTGAAGGTGGTCAAAGACGAAGTATGAGGATTATTGGCGAGGTAGAGGATCCACAGGAGCTGAAAAATATCGTGGTAAAAAGTGAAAAAGGAGCCACTTATTTGGAGGATATAGCAACTATAACTTTTAAGGAAAAGGATGTAACCTCTTATGCAAGATCATACGGTCAAAAAGTTGTTTTACTTCATGTAAAAAAGCGAGGCGGTAAAAACCTAATTAAGGCCTCTAGAAAAATTGAAACCTTAGTAAGTGAAATCGGTGAAAATCTATTTCCCAAAGATCTTAAATTAACAATTTCTAATGATCAATCTACCATTACCCTTAATCAAGTTAGCGATCTTGTAAATAATATAATCTTTGGTGTAATATTGGTTGTTATAGTATTGATGTTTTTTCTAGGTTTTAGAAATGCACTATTTGTAGGTTTTGCAATTCCAATGTCCATGTTTATGTCTTTTATGGTTCTTTCATTTATGGGGTATACAATGAATACAATGGTTTTATTTGGTTTAGTTATGGGGCTTGGAATGTTGGTAGATAACGGCATTGTAGTAGTGGAAAATGTTTATCGATTAATGGAAAAAGAGGGGATATCCAGGGTTAAGGCTGCAAAGGCTGGTATAGGAGAAATTGCTTTTCCAATCATTGTCTCCACTGCCACAACTATTGCTGCTTTTGTTCCACTTGGTGCGTGGCCTGGTTTGATGGGAGAGTTCATGATTTACTTCCCCATTACGCTGTCTGTAGTTTTAGGGTCCTCACTTATTGTGGCCTTATTCTTTAATTCCATGCTCGTATCTCGCTTTATGGAGATAAAAGAACGTGAAATTTCGACCAAAAGCCTATGGCGACTTACCTTTATTCTGGGAGGATTGGGAGTTTTACTAATATTTAATACTGGTGTAGTAAGAGGTTTTGGTACCCTAATGATATCAATTTCTCTTCTTTTTTGGGCCTACAAATATTTCATAAAAAAACAGGCCACTCGATTTCAAATGATTTTCTTGCCAAAAATGGAGAAAGCTTATAGTACTTTTCTTTCAAAAGCCTTGATTGGCTTCAGACCCATTACTTTTGTAACAGGAACATTTTTACTTCTTTTCTCTTCTTTTATTTTGTTTGGAATTTTCCCTCCTAAGATTGAATTTTTTCCCGAGAATGAACCCTTACAAATTTTTACCTATATAGAATATCCACAGGGGACTAACATTGATAAAACCAATGAAATAACTAAAAAAATTGAGTATGATATTGATAAAATTATATCTCAAGACAAATACAATCAAGAATCAAATAACTTCCTAATAGAAGATTTTGGAGCCCAAGTTGGGTCGGGAGCTGGTAATCCTGAAATAGATGGTGGAGTAACAAATGAAATGCCCCACAAAGGAAAAATTACTCTGACCATGAGAGAGTTTAAATATAGAAATGGTCTGTCCAGTGAAAATTTGAGAAGCGAAATTCAAAAAGAGCTTAAGGGTAAATATCCTGGACTATCCATTTCAGTTGAAAAGGATGCCAATGGACCACCAGTGGGATATCCTGTAAATATTGAAATATCTGGTAGAGACTACGAGCAGCTCATTCAAACTGCAAAGCAGATGAAGGATTTTATTAATGCAGAAAATATTCTTGGGGTTGAAGAATTAAAAATTGACGTCAATAAAAATAAACCTGGAATAAAACTAGTTATTAATAGAGAAAAAGCAGGCGAACTTGGTATTACCACAGCTATGATCGGAAATCAACTAAGAGCATCCCTGTTTGGTGCCAAAGCAGGAATATATAAAAAAGAGGGTAAGGATTACGAAATAAATGTTAGACTTAAAGAGGAGCAGCGTTATGATAATAACGCTTTATTCAACCAGTTCATCACCTTTAGAGATCAATCTTCTGGAAAAATAAAAGAAATTCCAATAGCGGCTTTGGTAACCACAAAAAATAATGCATCGTTTAGTGCCATAAAACATAGGAAGTCTCTTCGAATGGTTACCCTATACTCAGATGTTCTAGCTGGTTATAACGCCAACGAAGTGATGACTAATGTCAAATCGGCTTTGATGAATTACGATTTAGATCTAGGGGTAGAATTTAAATTTACTGGTGAAATAGAAGCTCAAGATGAAAATATGGCCTTTCTCTCAAATGCCTTAATAGCAGCGTTAGCTTTAATTATGTTGCTATTGGTTTTTCAATTCAATTCTATTTCAAAGCCAATTATTATACTGATTTCTATTTTTCTTAGCTTTACTGGTGTCTTTTTCGGAATTACCCTTTTCCAAATGCCATTCGTGATCTTAATGACAATGATGGGAATTATTTCACTTTCGGGAATTGTTGTAAATAATGGTGTGGTTTTATTGGATTACACTCAATTATTAATAGATAGAAAAAAACAGGAAATGGGTATCCCTAAAGAACAAATGCTCGACAATGCAGAAGTTACAAAATCAATTATTCAAGGGGGTACAGCGAGATTACGTCCTGTAATTTTAACTGCGATTACGACTATTTTAGGTTTAATTCCACTTTCAATAGGATTAAATATTGATTTTTTCTCCCTGTTCTCAGATTGGAATCCCAAGGTTTATATTGGTGGAGATAATGTGATTTTTTGGGGACCTTTGGCTAAAACAGTAATTTTCGGATTGACTTTTGCTACCTTTCTGACTCTAATCATTGTACCAGCAACCTTTCTAATTACCTACCAGTTAAAAATAAGATTTAAACGACTTTTTAAAAGCTAAACTATGGTATTGGAAAAGATGTGTTCTTATTATCTTTGTTTCGAAACCTTTAAAAATGCATAGATCCCATAATTGCGGAGCACTTTCCGAATCAAATTTAAATCAAGAAGTTACCCTTGCAGGATGGGTGCAAAAATTAAGGAACAAAGGCTTTATTGTCTGGATTGACCTGAGAGACCGTTACGGCATCACCCAATTGGTGTTTGACGAGAACAGAACAGCCAAAGAAGTTTTTAAAAAATCGATTGGACTGGGACGGGAAGACGTTATTCAAGTCAAAGGGATTGTAATTGAGCGCGAATCTAAAAACCCGAATATTTCCACCGGTGATATTGAATTACTTGCGACTGAATTAACCGTTTTAAACAAGGCCCAAACCCCACCTTTTACAATTGAAAACTTGACTGATGGTGGAGACGAACTACGCATGCAATTCCGATATTTGGATTTAAGAAGAAATCCTGTAAAAGAAAATTTAATCCTTAGACATCGTATTACAATGGCCGTTAGGAATTTTCTGTCTAAAGCCGATTTTATAGATATCGAAACCCCCTATTTGATTAAGTCAACACCAGAGGGAGCAAGAGATTTTATTGTACCCTCAAGAATGAATGTCGGACAATTTTATGCCTTGCCCCAGTCCCCTCAGACCTTTAAGCAATTGCTAATGGTTGGTGGATTTGATAAGTACTTTCAAATTGTAAAATGCTTCAGAGACGAAGATTTAAGAGCGGACAGACAACCTGAGTTTACTCAAATTGACTGTGAAATGTCCTTTGTAGAACAAGAAGATATTTTGTCTCAATTTGAGGCGCTACTCAAACATTTAATTCAGGAAATAAAGGGCGTAAAATTGAATGAATTTCCAAGAATCACATACGCAGAAGCCATGGAAAAATATGGGAACGACAAGCCTGATATTCGTTTCGGAATGACCTTTGGAAACCTGAATGAGGTTGCAAAAGGCAAAGGTTTCAATGTGTTTGACAGCCAAGAACTGATTATAGGTATAGCTGTTGCTGGTGGAGCCAATTATACCAGAAAAGAAATCGACAAATGGATTGATTGGGTCAAACGACCACAAGTTGGTTCTAAAGGATTGGTATGGGTCAAATGTAATGAAGATGGCAGCTACAAGTCCTCTGTCGATAAATTTTTTAACCAACAAGACCTAGCCGAATGGGCTAGAACTACTAATGCTCAAACTGGAGATTTAATGTTCGTTATGGCTGGAGAAATTCAAAACACGCAAACGCAATTGAGTGCTTTACGAATGGAAATAGCCGAACGGGAGGGACTCAGAAAAGCCAATGAATTTGCCGCACTTTGGGTTACTGATTTTCCCCTGTTGCAATGGGATGAGGATACTCATCGCTTCCATGCAATGCATCACCCCTTTACCGCGCCGAAAAAGGAATATTTAGATTTATTATTAAAAGAGCCAGAGAAAGTAATTGCAGACGCCTATGACCTCGTCCTTAATGGAAATGAAGTTGGAGGCGGCTCTATAAGGATTCACGATACCCAACTGCAAGAACAAATGTTTTCATTGCTCGGATTTACCAAAGATGAAGCCAAAGAACAATTTGGCTTTTTAATGAATGCTTTTCGATTCGGTGCCCCACCCCACGGAGGAATTGCAATAGGATTAGATCGACTCGTTGCTATATTAGGTGGTAGTGAGGTCATAAGGGACTTTATTGCCTTTCCAAAAAATAACCATGGTAAAGATATAATGATCGATGCTCCAGCAAAATTAACCGATGAGCAATTAGAAGAATTATATCTAAAATCATTACCCCATAACTCTTCTTAAAGCAAATTATTTGAAATAAAAATCGATGAAATTTTTCCTCAGAATCTTTTTTTTAGTCATTCTCGTCAGCCTTTCTATAGGATTTTACATCAATACATTTAAGAATTCTCATGAGGGAAATAAAATTATTGGTTTTACAGTATTGACTGCGGCTTTTGTCTACATGCCTATTTTTTTAGTACACCGATGGAAAGGAAAAAAACTAAAAGACTATACTCTATCTAAAGAAAATCTAGAGAAACTTAGAAATTCTAATCAAAAATAACCACTATTTTCGAGCTATCACAATAAGAAAGTGTAACTTAGCGCTCTAAATTAATTTTTTTTATAAATGACTGGTACAGTTAAATTCTTTAATGGATCCAAAGGTTATGGGTTCATTACCAATGACGA
>ERZ802830.997-NODE-997-length-27697-cov-12.7916_pt1 | contig 27697 bp, 24 predicted proteins | sample MGYA00345654_ERZ802830 | MGnify/ENA primary metagenome ERZ802830 (study PRJEB30503, sample SAMEA104212375) | marine metagenome | biome: Westerlies Biome; feature: [SRF] surface water layer (ENVO:00010504) within the epipelagic zone...; material: water...
CACCGTGGTACAAAGTTTGTCTGGCTTCCCGCATAAGCGGCAAAATTGCAGGGTTTCTGGTCAATTGGTAAGCGGCTTGCTTTGGGTATGCATATCCTGCCAGACGTGCCGCTTTGGTAGAGTTATGGCGTTCTGCTACATAGTAGCGGACAAATTTTTTCTGCTGCCCAGTGATTGACCTTTTACGATTCATACCCATTTTCTGAACCCTGACCTTCTGACCTTTGCTGCTAAACATTATAGCGAATTGTGCTTGATACCAGAACCACAGACAATTTGGCAGCACGTCTCTAAGCGCGTATCTTTTTTATGGAATGTTGTCCCCAGCCCCTATAAACTCACAGGGTCCGAAAGCAAAATTTCTGCTAACCAATTTGCTAACGAACTAAGGATAACTAGATGTTATTGAACGGTATTGTCAGCTTCGCGCGTTAGGCTAAGCTTCAATAAAACGACACAAACTAACATCAGTAAATACCGAATAGCACCGGTGACTGATTGATGAGTTGAGCGGATTAATAGAAAGGCTGTAAAAAAAGTGGTACTAATTATTTTGATTGCAAACTTTTCAATCTTGAAGCTTGTAAAAACTTTATACGGTGATTAGGCAAATATACTTATGAAGTTAGAATAATTTATTTAAATAAAAATTTTATAGTAAAAATTACTTGACTTATGCGCAAATGATTCGCTAGAAGGGTTCTCGAAGTGAAGAAAACGGACTCCCTTGGCGGTGTTATTGGCGATTAGCGTTGCCAGAAATGTGGTCATTGTACTAAATCTTAACATTTTGCTCATTCAGCGTTTGCTGTTTGGAGTAAAAAGATCAAAGTACGGAGTTGTGCCAAATGTCTTTATCAATAGGAACTAACGATAGCGCTATGCGCGCTTCCCAAGCGGCAAGTATTGCAGCTAGGGGTATGGAAGCCTCTATGGAGAGGTTGTCCACCGGGAAACGTATCAATTCTGCGTCAGATGATGCTGCTGGAGTTGCAATCTCTTCCCGTCTATCGGCTGAGGTACGCGGTACCAATCAGAGTGTACGTAATGCGTTGGACGCCCAAGCATTATTGGACACAGCCGAGGGATCGCACAAAGAAATTGAGAACGTGCTGCAACGAATGCGCGAAATTGCAGTGCAGTCAGCAAACGATACCAACAACACTCAGGACCGCCTGAATCTGCAGACAGAAATGAACTCAATGATCAAAGAGATTGATCGGATTGCACATGCCACTACTTGGGCAGGACAAAACTTACTAGATGGCGACGCCAATGGCGACCCTGACACTAACGCAGCTTTTTCTTTCCAAGTAGGATCAGCAACCGGAACGCAAAATCAAATTTCTGTAAATATCGGATCAACGACCGCTGAATCCCTTGGTCTGACACACACAGATGGAAATAGCTTAGCAATAGTCATCGCAGATGCTACTGCAACAGCCGATGGCAGAACTGCTGCTGAACATGTTACTGGTAACGCTGCAACGACAGCGGCAGGAAATGCTATGGTGACTATTGGTGTGATTGATGCAGCTATTGAAGAGGTAAATACCCAGAGATCAACTCTTGGGGCTACAGCCAATCGGCTAAATCATACCGTGAATAATCTCACCAACATCTCTGCAAACTTGTCTTCCGCTCAAGGTCGTATTCAAGATGCCGACTTTGCCATAGAAACGACAAATTTAGCCAAGAACCAAATCTTACAACAAGCGTCAACCGCTATGCTAGCTCAGGCCAATGCATCACAAGCAAATGTTTTAGGTCTATTGAGAAGTTAACATAGCATAAAGCTGGGCACGGCTTACTAAAGGGCTCGCAAATAGCGAGCCCTTTTTCAAATTGGTTTGGCCGTGAAAACCCACTTCCCTAAAAAAGGCAATTGCCTGCGCTTTGCAATACATATTCCGCTGTTCGAGCGCGGCATTATAAATCCAGCGCACCGCCGCAAAGCTCTGTTTAAGCTGCACCGCCTGTTCCTCTGTGGGATAAAGCCGATATTTATATGCCCGGTGCAATCGTCATTCCAACTAAAAGTGACATGTTAGCAGAGGCTTGGATTGTGTGAAGGGTATACTTTTGATATTAATTGTTTACAGGCGTCCGCTGGCGTATTTACAATATTTCTCAAATAAGGCGCAAAATTATTCACCACGGATTAGTTTTGTATAATCATACGATCGTTTAACACAGGAGAAAATTATGACTGCAGAAGAAATCGTAATGGGCGGCTATGCGGCCTTTGGCGCCGGAGATATGGAAGCATTAGGCAAAATATACCACCCAGAATGCAAAATCACCTTCCATGGAGACCATGCTTTGGGAGGGGAATATGTCGGCTTTGAAGATTTAGCTACAAACATGCTTGCCAGACTAAATGACGCATGGCCGGGCTTTAATGTAAGTGTAGATAACTTCGTTTCTAACGATACCGACGTCTGTGTTTTTTGCACCTTCACGGCAGATGGTGGTTTGAGTGGAAAAGGCGTACATCACTTTGTAGTTGAAGACGGATTGGAAGTGAGCTTTGACCTTTACTGGGACAGTGGTTATTGGGCAAAGCACTGCAAAATTTAAATTGTCTAATCAGTTTCAAATATCAATGAGAGGGTTGAGCAATCAGCCCCTCACATTTCCTTCCTTAAAAGAAAACACGGCCTCAGGCGTCCGCTGACGTCTTCCTGTATACCAATCTAAAACGTACCAAAATACGTATCAAATTCCATATATTTCATAAATATATCATTATTACAGTAATTTAGAGGATTGCTATAGTGCCCGCCACACGGACTCGAATTGTAGACTTGCTTGTAACAAATCAATCACAACGGTTGGGCGAGTGGCGTCTGAGCATGGTCGAATCTTAATGTGGACGCCTAGATCAAAATAACTTAGGGGTTGGGCAACAATTAAGCCAAACCGTGAGCAAAAAAATTTCGACATGTGGTATAAAGTGTGGCACTTTTATTTTTTGCTGAAATTAAAACGTATGAATTAGTAAGTTAAGGGATTACTTCGACAGACTGCCCTTCCGCCATTATGGTAAATATTATCAAATAATATCAGTTAATTAGGTAATTACTGGACCAATTTGTAGCCATTTTGTAGCCACTATTAGCAAAGCAACTTGAAACTTAATGGTCTCCATAGAACCTTAAATGCAATAATAACACTCTTCACACATGCGACCCCTCTGCTAACATATCAAATTTAGATGGAGTGACGATTTCAAAGGGCCTTCAAATACAGGCTTCATCCCAAAAGGAAAAGGTGGCGCAGCCTAAACTTAGCCATGCGGCAATGGCCACCTAGGTAGAAGAGCCAATTAGACCAAATAATCTTACCCCTGTTGTTTTCATACTCTTATTGATATTTTAAAACCTCAAAATCACTTGCGTTCATTTTCCGACATTTGTTCCAACGCATTTCCCGCCGCCGTAATTGAAGCGTCAATATCAGCCTGAGTATGTTCGGTACAGCTCAAATTGTGTAGAATTTTATTTCCGGAAAAGAAGATCCCTTGGTCCCTCATTTTTTGTGAAAAATCAGCATATTTTGATAAATTGACCGTCTGGCAAAAATCCCGGTAATTCGTAATCTCGTCGAGATCGGTAAAGACCGGGTGAAACATTGAACCAATATTTTGAACGCGCATATTCTGTCCTGTGTCGGTTGCCACTTGGTTTAATCGCTCGGTTATTTGATCCCCAATTTCAGACATCTTTTTATATCCGGCGTAATTGTCGCGGCTCATTTCCTCGAGCATGGTTTTCGCCGCAAAAAGGCCCAGCCGCGGAGCATTATGGCTTCCATAATGCAATACTTTGCCGTATTCGATGCTCTCCATGATATGATCGGGACCTGCTATTGCAGCGATCGGAAAGCCTTGGCCCAAGGCTTTGCCATAAGTGACAATATCAGGCTTTAATCCGTATAGTTCGGCCACGCCACCAGGCGCCACCCGAAATCCAGTGACCGTTTCATCGAGGTAAAATAATACATCAAAATCGTTGCATAGAGCTTCTACTGATTTTAAGTAGCCCGGCTTAGGCGGAATAACCCCCATATTTGACATTACACCTTCCATAACAACACAGGCAATTTCATGTCCGTGAGAGCGCAATACTCTCTCCAAAGCCTCCACATCATTCCAGACACAGACCAAAGTATCCTCCCATGACCCTGGTGTTAACCCAGAGCTGTCAGGAATGCGCACGGGATCATTCGGATGCCCAAGCGAAGTGACATACTGCGGGTTAGAGCTTACCAGCAGGCCATCATACCAACCGTGATAATGGCCCTCAAACTTGAGAATTTTGCGCTTACCAGTGATGCCGCGCGCCATTCTAACGCCGGTCATACAAGCTTCTGTGCCGGTATTAGCAAATCGCACTTTATCCACATGGGGTAGCATACTGACCATCAATTCTGCAGTCTCTACTTCGACCTCAAGGGCTGTCGCGAAATGGGTGCCACCAGCAACTTCTTGCTGAATCACCTCGACAATCTTTGGGTGGGCGTGGCCCATTGGCAGACAGCCAAAGGAAAGTTGCCAATCTATATATTCATTGCCATCCACATCCCAGACCCGAGATCCCCGGCCCTCGCGAATATAGGGCGGAAAGGGTTTGTAGTTCATAGGCCCTCGCGACGCAGAGCTACACCCTTCCACCAAAACGTCCATTGCACGTTCAAATAAACTCTCTGATTGTTTGTGCTGCATGTCTTTTCCTATCAAACTTGTGCTTATCTCAAAGCATTCAAAAGATCGTTTGCTTGATCTTGGGCTGTGTCCGTCGAAAGAGTCTCAATGGTTTTTCCAAGAAGCTTACGCAATGCCTGCTGTGTCTCGATTGTAAAAACAATAGTTCCGTCTTGTGTCACCTCGTCAATACCGTCCCACTTTAAAGATGCTTCATTCACTGCAATGGCCTGTTCTAGCGACCATTCATCAGGAAGATCAATTGTAATGCCGGACTTACTGGCATGTACGGGATAGCCACCAACAAGGGTTCCGATACCGGGTAAATGAATAGATCTTTCCGTTTCTCCCGTGACAGCATGCAGCGCAACAAGGCCAGATGACGCTGTGACTCGATTAAAATGCAAATCATAAGGAAACGGAAAAGGTTCGCGCAGCACATCTTTGGCAATCTGCGAAACATCTTTGTCCGCCATAGTCGCTTTGAGTAAGTAAGGGGGTAATTCAATTGGTTTGTGATCATTTAAAATAAAATACTCAAACGCATGTTGGGCTACTAGCTTAACCTCGACATCGTTTGGAGCACAATTAAGTCTGCGACCAACACCCAATTGAATTTTTGCGATTGGTTCTTGAACATTTCCAATGCCATAGTCCGGGCCAAATCCTGTCCGGTTCAGCATGGCATTTATCACATCTGGAAATGAAGCCCCAATCCAGATACATTTTACACCGGATTGTGCAATGCGGTTTCTGAATTTATCCATAAGTGAGAGGTGCAACGCAGTGTAACCAGCAAACGGTAAATCAACTTTATCTGGCGCCAATTTCCACCACGGCAATAGCGACGGAGCCGAAAAAATGAAATCTGGATTTATCTCTCTTAGTCGTGTAGCAAAATCAGCACTATGAACATCTAATTTTTCTGCAACAATACGCGGGAAAAAACCTTCGATTCCAGCACCCAGCACTGCGTTGTTAGCCCTTTTTTGGGCCTTTTCAAGTTCTCTGCTTGCAACCACAATAGTGCCAAATATGTCAGTCCTCGCGACGGCCTCTAAAAGATGGGTCGCAAGTTCACCCATTGATATTAAAAGCAAAGTTGGTTTTTTCATTATATACCCCCTAAAAAAATACGTTACGTGTTTCAGAGATGCGTAAACACGATCTTGTGCACTGTATATTTATTAAGGGAATTAAACGATTTGTCGATTTTATTCACTGATTGTTTGATGGCTCGCTAAAAGCTGTTTTCTCAACACGGCTTATCACTTAGATTTATGTGGCACGTTGTTTCGCAGCCTAGAGGTGACCCTCCACCGACCTCTCATAAGCCGCCTCCAATACCTCCACCGACCTTGCAGAGGCCGTACAGAGCCTGTGAGGGGCAGGCTTGATGCCCACACGGCCCCAAGTCAAGCCGACCCGCATCCCAGCGCACCTGAACGGTTATATCGGCCCCGACAGATATCGCATGTGTTTACTTTTTCTGCTGTCCGCCGTCATGAAAATTCTTGTTGTGATCCAAGGGCCGGTCACTATACGCCATCACTTCCGAGTCTGGCAGTGTTTCAAAAACTGTATGACCGTTGCCAGAGCTCTCCATGAATGGCGGATTGTCCGCCCTATTGTAGCAACTGAGCAATACATTACGGGTTTGGTCAGAGTCATTTTTGCTGGATGCGTGTAGAAGATTGCAATGAAAAAACAAAGTATCTCCGGGATCCATTTCCACCTCTACCAAGTCGAAGTATTTCATAGCATGCTCGACACGCACCATATCTGCACCGACTTGATCCTTGTTAATACCGTGTTCGATGCGTCCTAGATTATGCGATCCCTTCAATACTTTAAGACAGCCATTGATTTTTTTCGATGGATCTAGCGCGAGGAAAACGCTCGCCATATGCGGAAAGAAGTACCCGTTGCGATACCAATAGCCGTAGTCTTGATGCCAATCCCAAGCGCCGCCGATCTTTGGCCGCTTCAGCGTGAGTTTAGAATGAAAAAATGCTATTTCTCCGCCCAAGACCTGCTCGAGGCTGTCGACGATCCGCGCTGAGCGCGCGACAGCGCTGAACATATCATTTCCCAACTCAGTCCAGAGCGCCAATTCTGTGGTTGCCCCACTGGCATCGCTCCGCCCATAAATCGCCTTTTGAATTGTGGGATCGTTGTTCACAACTGTGTTCAGGGCATCGACTTCATCTTTCGAAAACAAAGCTTTTTTTAATACGAAGCCATCTTTGAAAAACGCAGCTACTTCACCGTCGCTTAGTGCCATAAGAGAACCTTTCTAGACTATTCCTGCAAATTGCTATCTTTCTTTTTAGATTTCGGGTAATTCAACCAAGTCTGGCAATTTAAAACTAACCATGCAATTAAAAAATGTTTGTGAATCCACTTTTGCGTCAATAATTTCTGCACGTATATATTTCTGCTAAAAGCGATGGTTCTTTCTCTAGATCAGGTCTTTTGGGAAAGCACAACTTGATGCCGGTTTGTTGGCAAAAAAGCCTAAGGGCGGGATGCTCGTTTTTTCCATGGCCGCATTTTAAATATGAGCTGTTTTTTAATCGCAGTCGCTATTGGACACGACTATATTGGCTTGCGGAGCACCTTTTCAATGGCTCAAGACCTGCGTTGGCCTAGATAAACATGGCTCCACGCTTGAGGTGAGAAAGCGTTGATATAAGATAATACCAATGAACCATTTGTCGTCTCGTAAGGTTTTATGCCTGTTCATTCAAATTGGTTTTTTGTTTGATGCCACCACCTTTTTTCTAAAACATTTAGTTTTTAAAAGGCCGTTAATTTTGGTGCACCCTGGCTCGTCGAAGCGGCATGCCTGGTTGGTTGAAGGCGTCTGCACTTCATGGCCTTCTTTTTTCGCGTTCACGTAGGATTTAAATTTCGCGATATTTAGTGTTGTCATTTTCCCGTTTATTGTCGAACGCCTAGCCTTCCGGTAAATTATGGGTGTTGGTTTCTTCTCTTGGCTGAATTGCGCCGCGGCTGTGCTCGGCTATTTGTAATCTTGGGAGTGTGTAAGCAGTGAAGGCTATTTCATGACTCAGTAAGTTAATTGACGGCACTGCCCTAGTATTTTTCGACATCATGATGTTGATCCTAAATACGGTTTAAGTCAGAACTTAGGTCGTCCAAATTCCCAGTTTGGGCGGTGTTTTTTCATTTCTGCAGCATCATCACGAATTGTTATACCACAATTTAGATAATTCTGATGCAGGCGCGCCAGAGATTCCCGGTCCAGCGTCACGCCCAGACCTGGGCCTTCTGGCACAGTCAGCGCGCCATCCGTGAATATCATTTTACCGCCTTCGATTACCTCATCAGTTTGCCAAGGCGAATGAGTGTCGCAATCATATGTCAGGTTCGGCGTGGCTGCTGCTAGATGGGTCATCGCAGCCAATGAAATCCCCAGATGTGAATTCGAATGCATAGATAGGCCCAGCCCCCATATTTCGCAGATACGGGCGAGATCGCGGCTAGCCTTGAGACCGCCCCAATAGTGATGATCCGAAAGGATAACACGGAAGGCGTCCTGCGCTATATTGGGTGGCAGGTGACTGGTATGCACCACATACATATTGGTAGCTAACGGTGTTTTGGTGACCGCCTGTACTCTGGCGTTTCCTTGAATGCCGCAAGTGGGATCCTCAAGGTATTCAACCAGCCCGTCCAGTTGTGGCAAAAGCTGCAGGGTTGTCTCTGGCGTCCAAGCGCCATTGGGATCAATCCGTAAAGGTGCTTCTGGAAACGCTGTCCGTAAAGCATGCAGTCCTGCGATTTCTTCTTCGGGTTCGAATACCCCGGCCTTCAATTTGAGAGCTTTAAAACCGTGTTGATCAATCATGTATTGTGCTTCATCAACTAGCCTCTCTGGCGTGAGAACTTCACCCCAATCATCGGGTGTAGCCTCCCCGTGATGCTGGGCGAATTTGTAGAACAGATAGGCTGAAAAGGGTACGGTTTCGCGTACCTGCCCGCCTAAAAGGTCAACCACGCGGCGGCCTGTGGCCTTGCCAAACGCATCCCACATCGCGACTTCGATAGCGCCAACGATACGGGTTAGAAGGTTTTCAGGGTTGGTATAACCGCTACTCTCGTCATTTATGACGCGTCGTGCCCGAGACCAAAGCCCGTTTAGATCGGTGACGTCCAGCCCGCACAATCTCGGCGCAATAATTGCCAGGCCGTCAAGTATCGGCGTAGTACCATAGCTTTCGCCGAGGCCGACAACCCCATCTTCGGTCTCAACTTCGATGATTGAGCGTAAAGCAAAAGGTTGGTGGCAACCGCTATTATTAAGCAAGGGTGGGTCGTAAAAAGCAATTGGGGTGACACGAACGTGGGCTATTCGGGTGTCAGGCATCGGTCAAGTTCCCCTCAATGTAGTCCATGTTAAGATCCTGCCCTATGCCAGCATCATCACGGCCATGTACATAGCCATCCGTATCCATTTCATCGTCAATCCGGTTCTGGAACGCTTTAGGCTTGTCGTAGTTAATGAAGGGGTGCAGCAACCCGCGTTCATAAAAGCCGCTGTTCGGGATAGCCAACGCAACCGACAAGTTGCCCGCTCCAGTGCCATGGAGTTCGCAGGACATATGAAAGCTTTCCGCCATATTAGCGGCTTTGATCGTCGGGCTAATACCTCCCATATCCCAGACGCCGGCTCTGACTATATCGCAAGCATCATGCTTGACCCATTCTGCACGAGTCCAATGTTTACCGGTCATCGTCTCGGGACCAAGAATGTTCAGGGCTGTATTTTGCTTCAACCACTTAAAGGATGACATTGATGCTTCTTCCATTGGCTCTTCCATCCAGGCGAAATCCAATTCGACCAGTTTGTTGGCAAGCCAAAGCGCTTCAGTGCGCGAATAGAAATGATGCGGATCCAGCATTAATGGTATCTCGGGGCCGACCGCCTCGCGCACGGCTGCACAAGCCTTGTAATCCTTTTGAACATCCGGCGCTCCCGGTACAGGCGGCATCCAGCCATGCAACTTGACGCCCCTATAGCCACGTGTCTGTACCATCCATGTGGCAAAATGGGCGTAGTCATCGGGTGTGGCGAGGCCGTTTTCCAAATCGTCTCCACACATAGTCGATCCGTAAGCACGTATCTTTGGGCGGTAACCGCCAAGTAATTTCCACACTGGCTGGTTGCAAATCTTGCCCTTGAGATCCCACAATGCCAAATCGACGGCACACAGCACCCGGTCGGTCAATAATTGGCTTGAAAGGCGCTGCCATTTATAGATTTTATGCCACATAGCATCAGTGCGCATTGGGTCCTGTCCAATCAGATTGGGCCGTACAAAGCGGTCTAGTAAGGTGTCTTGCACATCTGATGGTGAGGCCACGATGTGTCCTTCATGCCCGCAGTCGGTGCTGATTGTGAGGAGCGCGCTTTTAGTCTGGGTCTCTGGACCGGGATGGCCGTGCCCGTCGCTATCGCGCATTGTATTCTGGGTGTGGATAAAGGTCTTAGAAGTAATCTGTTCTATTTTCATGGTAGACGACCCTCGAATTGAGTTGACATAAGAAAACGTGCGGCGCGTCAGGCCTCTGCATCGGAATAGGACAGGTGTCTCGACGAAACTTTAATTGGATAATTGTTCCAAAAGGCAACCGCGTTTTCGGGTGTGGTAAAAGTGTCGATAATTGTGGCAAAGTTGTATCTATTCGCAAGAACGCCATGCAGGCCTGAGACGAAGGTCAATTTAGTCATATGCGCATTCTCGCAGCACGAGCACGCCGAGTCTGGACATGCATTGCTTCATCTGCTGTTCCCTGCACGTAGGCGTGCCCATCATCAAATGGGGCATTGGCAACATTGCAGTATGAGGGGTGCTTCGCGATCTCGTCGCGCACCAAATCCACTCCCAACCCGGGAGACTGTGGAAGTGGCAAAGCGCCATCTTGGCTTTTCAAAATGGGCTGAACGACCTCATAACGACCGGGCCAGTCAAACTCGATACGCTCTAATAGTAGCGCGTTGGGAACTGTGGCCATCACGTGCAGAGCGGCAAATTCGGCAACAGGTCCGAGTGAGCCAGAATGTGGGGCAAGCATTACACCATGCGCTTCGGCCATAGCTGCGATCTTGCGCATTTGAGTGATACCACCAGCGCGGCCGGTATCAGGTTGAATTACGTCAACCAATTGCCTTTCGATAAGTGGGCGAGCGCCAAAGATTGTGCCCACGCGTTCACCCGCCGCCAATGGGACTGAAACTGCGTCACGCACTCGCGCGAATGCATCGAGATTTTCGGGTGGTACCGGGTCTTCGAAGAACAGTAGGTCAAAGGCCTCCAGTTCACGCCCGACAAGAATAGCATCTGACGTGGTCATCCAACTGGGACCATGTGCGTCAACTGCCAGATCGATCTCAGTACCGATCGCGTCCCTTAGCAACGCGACGCGGTCTAAATCGACAATGCCCGTAAAGGGCGTCTTGATCGCTGTGACACCTAAATTAATCAGGGCCTGAGCTTCTTCAACGGTGTGCGCGTGGCCGTAGATTGGGATGGTCTCGCGGATCGCACCACCCAGCAATTGCCATATCGGTGTGCCTAGTACCTTGCCTTTGATGTCCCAAAGAGCCATTTCGATTCCCGAAAGGGCACCCGAGCCCACAGTTCCTGTCATCCCGTGCCCCATCAGCGCACGGTATAGTTGGTTCCAGATTCTGTCGATATGGCTAGGGTCCTGCCCAATCAGTAAACCCTCCAAATCCTGCACTGCGCGTTCGATTACTCGAGGCCAGCCTGAGCATTCACCTATACCGGTCATCCCGGCATCAGTGTGAATCTCGACAAAGAGCCAATTGCGTGAGCCGCGAAAATCCGCATCGGCCTTGAGAGCATGTTTTGGATCAGGTCGAGCACCGGCCTGCATTAGGTAGGTTTTGACGGCAGTAATTTTCATGAATCTGGCTCATATCGGTGGCGTTGGCGAGTTCCGCGCAAGGTGGGATCAGGAATCGGTACCGAAGACAGCAGCGCCTTGGTGTAGGGGTGTTGTGGGCTGGTGATGATTTGCTCAGTTTCACCAATCTCGACGATTTGCCCGCGGTACATCACCGCTACTCGGTCACAAAAGTACCGGATCACCGCCATGTCATGACTGATAAAGATAAAGCTTAGTCCCATTTCGGCCTGAAGTTGCAACAACAGATCCAGCACCTGGGTGCGGATTGAGACATCAAGCGCTGAGGTGGGTTCATCAGCGATGATCAGTTCGGGTTTTAGCGCAATGGCGCGAGCAATCACGATACGCTGCCGTTGGCCGCCAGAAAAGGCGTGCGGGTAGCGCTCCATCATATTTGGATCCAGGCCAACTTGGCTCAATATCGTCGAAACAATTTCTTCTAACTCTGCTAGATTGGCTAGCTTGTTGATGATCAGAGGTTCGGCGATGATCTGTTTGACAGTCATTCGAGGATTGAGTGAGGCAAACGGGTCTTGAAATATCATTCGCATACGCTTGCGAGTTTCGCGCAGGGCACTCGCATTTGCTTGCATTAAGTCTTGGCCTTTGTAATTTATTACCCCAGAATTTGGGTCATAGACACGTGCGATACAGCGCCCCAAAGTCGTCTTTCCCGAGCCACTTTCGCCAACAATTCCAAGTGACTCGCCTTCCTTCAGATCAAAGCTGACACCATCTACGGCCTTGGTCACGTCCGTAATCCTCTGGAAAAAGCCCTCTTTTTTTTCAAAACGCAGAGACAAATCGCGAATCTGCAAAATATTCTGTGCCTGTGTGCAAGGTCGCACCTTGGTACTGGCAGGTTGATTGAGGCGCTTTACTGCGGTCAGTAGTTTTTTCGTGTAGACGTGTTGCGGAGCATTATAAACCTGATGAATGTTGCCTTTTTCGACGACATGACCCTTTTCCATCACAACCACTTCGTCAGCAATCTCAGCTACGACGCCCATGTCATGTGTGATGAACATTATTGCCGTGTCTAGTTCACGCTGCAGAGACTTCATTAAATCCAGAATTTCGGCCTGTGTCGTCACATCCAGCGCAGTTGTGGGCTCATCCGCAATCAAAACATCAGGTTGGCAGGACAAGGCCATGGCGATCATGGCTCGCTGCCGCATACCACCAGAGTACTCAAAAGCATAGCGATCCACAGCTTTTTCTGGTTTCGGGATCTCGACTTGCGCCAAGGCGGCAATAGCCATCTGGCGGGCAGTCTTTTTGTCTACATTACGGTGCAATTGGATCACTTCGGTTATTTGGTTGCCGATAGTGTGTATTGGTGACAACGAAGACATCGGCTCTTGAAAAATCATACCGATGCGTCCGCCGCGAATTTTACGGATCGGCTTACCTCGTGGATCAAGCGATGTTAGATTGATCTGGCCGGAACCATCTGGGTTAAATAGGATCTGACCGCTATTTATAGTGCCCGGCCGAGGCACCATATTCAGAATTGCTCGCGCCGTTATCGACTTGCCCGACCCACTTTCGCCCACAACGCAAGTAGTCTTACCGCGGTGCAGGTCAAAGCTGATCCCGTGCAATACATTTACCATGCCTTGGCGCATATTGAAGCCAAGATTAAGATTTTGTACCTGCAGAATGGGACTTGTATCAGTGTCCATAAGGGTCTGCCGCATCTCGCATGCCGTCTCCTAGAAAATTAAAGGACAGCACTGCAAGCACCACAAAGCCGCCAGGGATAAATAGCCAGGGGGCCTGGCTGATCGAGATAATATTTTGCGCCTCTTTCAGTAACACCCCCCACGAGATAGCAGGTGGTGTAAGACCAAAGCCTAAAAAGCTGAGCCCGGTCTCAGCAAGGATCATCAGAGGGATCGCCAGTGTTAGCGAGGCAATGATATGACTGGTCAGGCTGGGAAGCATATGGCGGAAAATAATTCGGGACTCTGAGGCACCGTCTAACCGAGCTGCGACGACAAAATCATCATTCTTCATCGCGAGAAAGCGTCCCCTTACCACGCGGCCCAATTCAGTCCATCCCACTAGACTGACAATCAGTGTAATCACAAAATACTGTTTATAAATGGGCCAAGAGGGCGGAAGTGACGCTGCCAAAGCCAGCCAGATTGGGATCGTGGGCAGTGATAACACAAACTCAATAAGACGTTGAATGACAGCATCGACTCGGCCGCCAAAGTAGCCTGAAATCCCGCCAAGGGTCACCCCCAGAACCAGCGATATTACAACCCCAACAAGACCGATGGACATAGATATCCGAGTGCCATATAGAACCCTGCTGAACATATCGCGACCCATCCGGTCGGCGCCAAAAAGAAAAAACTTTTCACGTGGTTTTTCAGTCGCAAACAGCTTGATATTTGTTTCCCAGAGACCCCAAAACTTGTATTCTGGACCTTTGCCAAACAAGCGAAGATAGATCTTTTCACCTGACTTCACATAAGTTACTGCCAGTGTCTCAGGATCCCGTTCTCGTTTCATTTTCCAAAAATAGGGACGGATATGCCTACCCTCTTCGGAAGTATCGATAAAATGAAGCATCTGAGGTGGATGATAGACAGCGCGGCGATTTTGTTTGAATGGGTTGTCAGGTGCTACAAACTCAGCAAAGATCGCGAGCAAATACATGATACCAATGACCCACAAGGCGATAATTGCTATCTTATGTCGCTTGAAGGCCCACCACGTCAGTTGAAATTGTGAGGCAATAGCGACTTCTTTACCCGAATTTTCTGGGTTAAGGCTCAGGTTTTGCTCGCTCGTTTCACTCATAGCGGACCCGTGGATCCAGCAAAACTAATAATATGTCAGAGATTAGCATTCCGATAACGGTCAACGATGATAGTAGCAGTACAAATGCCCCAGCCAGATACATGTCCTGGCTAAGGAGCGCTTGCAGCATCAAAGGTCCAGCAGTGGGCAGGCTCAGGACGATAGCAGTCACCACTGCGCCTGAAACTAGATTGGGCAATACCCAGCCAATGGTAGAGATGAATGGATTTAGTGCTACGCGAACAGGGTATTTCAATATCAGCCAAAACTCTGAAAGTCCCTTGGCGCGGGCGGTGTCAACGTAAGGTTTACTCAACTCATCTAACAGATTGGCGCGCATGATGCGGATTAAGCTGGCAGTAGCAGAAGTACCCAGAACAAAAACTGGCAACCAAAGATGCTCTAATAGATTCCAGAACTTCTTCCAACTCCAAGGAGCATTTTTATACTCACTTGAAAATAGCCCGCCGACATCAGTGCCAAAATGAACGACACCAATATACATCAGGACTAATGCCAACAAAAAATTCGGAGTCGCCAAACCAATAAAGCCAATGGCAGTAGCGATATAGTCGCCGATGGAGTATTTGTGTACCGCTGAATAAACGCCAATTGGAAAAGCAATGGCCCAGGTAAAAATAAGCGTTGCAAATGAGAGGCACATTGTAAGACCCATCCGCTCCCATATCAAATCGCTAACGGGCTGGCGCCATTCGAATGACATGCCGAAGTCACCAACTATTAGGTTAGAAACCCACTTAAAATACTGTACATAAATCGGTTTATCGAGTCCAAAACGGGCTCTTAGATTATCTATTGTTGCTTGATCAAGAATTTCATCAGACTCACCTAATCTAGCTATATAGGTTGTTAAAAAGTCCCCAGGCGGGGCTTGAATTAACAAGAATGCGACCACTGAAATAGCGAACATAAAGGGTATCATCCAAAAGACCCGTTTCAAAATGTAGCGCCAAAGCATCTTTGATAACCCATTTATTAAATTAGTATTAACCGGCCCCATCTCTGGGGCCGGCTACATTACATTATTATCACTTTAATCTGCGTAAAAATATTGCTGCGGCAAAGTCGGAGCAGGATCTGGATACATCCAGGAACCGGGCAAAGATTCAGGCACATTGCGAAGCTTTGCATTCACAACGCCCCATTGGCTGGAGGCAGTCGAAATGCCAAAAACCTCAAACTCGTCCGCAGCCATTTGGTGAATTTCCCTGAAGATATCTAGACCTTTTTCAGGATCCGCCTCAGCTTTGAATGCATTGTAAAGGTCAAGGCGCGTTTTCATGCTTTCCGACGGTTCTTCGCCCTCTGTACCACCACTCAGATACCAGCGTACCCAAGGGATGCCAAACCAACTTGCCTGGGGGTGTACTGCAAGCACGTCCCGCGGCGACAGGGTCGGATCGAGACCGCCTGGAGCGCCCCAAACCATGAAATCGTGTTCGTTGGCTTCTCCGCGACTGTAGTTAATTGATCGCTCAACGCTTGAGGAATTGACGCCAATACCGATCTCAGACCATTGCTCACGAATGATCTCCAGAGCGTCGCCCCATTCTGGTTGTTCAACACCTGCATAATTAACATTGAAAATGATTGGTTTTCCATTTGGAAGCAGGCGGATCCCATCATTGTTTTTATCGGCGTAGCCCGCAGCATCTAAAAGCTCGTTAGCCTTATCGGGATCATATTCAGTGTGTTGCGTACCCAATTGTTCATTGTACAGTACATGTGACTTGGACGGGCCTATTTGCCAAGGTTCACCCTGTCCTTGCCAAACAATGTCAATTAATTCATCACGGTCCATACCAATGCTAAGGGCTATGCGAACATTTTTATTACGAATTAGTTCGCGCATTACTGGATCTTTGTGAGTCTGGTTCAAGTGAATAGCCATAATGTTAGAATTGGCGCTGATCCGCTCGTACAGTTTATACCCAGCTTTCTCTGCATTTTCGGCCAAAACCGGTTTATTCGCAGGGTTTGATATGCGCCTAGCTTGCATGTCGATGTTCCCTGCAATTGCTTCGAGCAAGATCGCTTGTGCGTCTTGGCTTACACCCCATTGAAGTTTGTCAACGTAAGGCAGTTGATTTCCAGCAGTATCAACCTGCCAGAAGTAAGGGTTTCTCTCCATAATCACCTGAGTGGTGCCAGCTGAATATCCATCTCCTGTAACTACCCACGGGTCAAGCGTCGGGCGATCTGCATTGGACCAGCGATTTGGTGCTTCCACTTCCCCACAATTCAAACGGAAAAGTGATGGCCAATCATCAACAGCCTCGGCCGCATCAATTAATGACTGAATATCAGAGTTGTAATCGGGGTGATACTGCTGGCAAAAATGCTTTGCCCAAAGAACTGGTTCCTGAGCAAGAGGTGTTGCAAGCTCAGTCAAAAAAGTTCCGTAAGACGCAGCAAATTTCAAAGTTACTGTATGGTCATCGATTTTTTCTGCTGTCATCGTTTCACCAGCTATGACATATCTTGCAGGCGGGTTTGGATAGAAATCCTTGTTGTGCAACAGGTCATCAACAAAAAAAACAATATCATCCGCTGTGAAAGGATGCCCATCAGACCATTTCATGCCCTTACGCAGATGAAATGTGAATTCTGAACTGTCGTCATTCAATTCCCAACTTTCAGCAACATTCGGTATTACTTGGCTAAAATCAGCTTTCCATCGAGTGAGACCCTGACGTCCCCCAAAGCGCAAAATGGAATTGTGATCATTTGACCCAGATAAAAAGCGTCGCATGGTTCCGCCGTAACTGCCTACTTCTTGGAGTGGCTTAATTACTTCCGGCTGATCGGGTAGTCGTTCGGCCACCAGAGGTAGACCCTTGCCTTGCAGCATTGGAGCGTCTTGGTAAGCAGCCAATGATAAGGGATAAAGTAAAGCGCCGAGAGCCACAGTGGCTAGCGACGTCAGTCGTGAAAATTTTGTCATGTTTTCCTCCCTAATGCGCATGCTGCGCATAATTAGATCTGTACAACATCAGATCTTTACAACAGCACCATAATACACAGTTGTCAAACATATTATACAATGTTGTGAAACAACTTTTATATTGTAAATTCAGCTGCAAAAGCATAAATAGGGCTTATGGTATCAGATTTACTTTCAGAATTGATCGATCAGCAATCTTCCGGTCCGGACCGGTTGGAAAGCCATGTATATAAGCAACTTTTGGATAAGATTCGCTTTGGCACCTACAGTTTGGGTGAAAAGCTGCCAAGCGAGAATGATCTCTGCGAAGAACATGGAGTTTCACGTCCTGTGGTCCGCGCGGCGCTAGCGAAGCTAAGGGATTCCGGGCTTATCGTGTCGAGGCGTGGAGCTGGGTCGTTTGTTACAAGGGGATCCCCGACTGAGCAGTCTGGTTTTAGCTCGCTTAGCAGTATCGACGATATTACTTGTTATTTCCATTTTCGTCGTACAATTGAAGGGGATTGCGCTGAAATGGCCGCGCGTCGAGCTTCTCCATCGGATATCAGGCGTTTGCGCGAAATGGTGGACGAGGTGCAGCGGCGTTTGGACAATGATGGTGAATCGGTTGAGGCAGATTTTAAATTCCACATATGTTTGGCCGAGTTGTCAGACAGCCGGTTTTTGCTGGAGACCATAGACATGCTGAGGCCGCACTGGATCTTTGTTGGTTCTTTTGTTCGAAGTCTCGGGATGACAAGGGTGCGTACTGGGAAGCGAATGACTAGCGAACATCAGGCGATTGTTGAAGCAATTGCCGCCAATGATCCTTTGGCGGCGCGAAAAGCGATGATAAAGCATGTTGACGGCTCAGAACGCCGCGTTTTCAAGGGGCAATAGATGACCTATGAAGTCACATGCATTGCATCGACTTGCAGTTCTGTGGGCGAAGGTGCCGTATGGGACGATGTAGAAGAAGTATTATGGTGGGTCGATATACCGGTGGGACTTGTCTATCGTTTTGATCCAAGCACAGGTGAGAATCTTCCCTACAGTGTGGGCGAGCCTGTGGGCTGTTTAGCCCTACGCGCTTCGGGTGGGCTAGTGCTAGCGACGCAGTCTGGCTTTTGCACATTTGATCCAGAGACTGGTGCATGTGGTAAGATTTGTGATCCTGAGGCCCATCTACCCGAAAATCGTTTCAATGATGGTGCCACTGACAATAATGGCCGTTTCTGGGCGGGCACAATGAAAATTGGCGGGAGCCCAACACCTGGCGGAGCTTTCTATCGATTGGACCCAGATGGCAGTGTGACCTTTTGGAAAGGTGGCATCTATACCACCAACGGTCTTGCCTTTTCGCCAGATGGGCGCCGGATGTATTTTTCCGATAGTCATCCAAAAGTAAGAAAAATTTGGGTCTGTGACTATGATAGTGACACGGGCACACCTGGTGCCCCTTCGCTATTTTTCGATACAAAAGTTGTGTCTGGCCGTCCTGATGGGGGTACCGTGGATCGCGAGGGATGCTATTGGCAAGCTGGAGTCGGTGGTGGTCAAATTTACCGCCTATCGCCGGAAGGCAAAGTCTTGATGAGTATAGACATGCCGATCGAAAAGCCTAGCAAGCCGATGTTTGGTGGGCCGAACTTGGACGTACTTTATGTGACGTCGATAGGAGGGGGGGAGGCTAAGGGGCGAAATAGGTCAGAGGCAGGCAGTCTGTTTGCCATTACCGGGCTGGGCATTCAAGGCGTGCCTCAGACTAGGTTTGACGGATGAAGTCAATCTTGCTTCGATACTATTGGACGAAAGTGCATCCAAACAATTGTATCCAAGTAATTTGGTTTTCTACCACGCCAATTGCAACACAGACCCTCCCCACTCTTGAAGGCAGGCTCACAAAATGAAAATAACCGGATTACGCAGCTTTATGTCACGAGATGGCAACCGTCCCCGCGTTTTGGTGGCGATTGACACAGATGAAGGCATCACAGGCTGGGGCGAGTGTTATAATCATGGGCCAGACCGTGCCTTACCGTTACTGTTGGAATACTTATTTCTGCAGCTTCAGGGCGAGGATCCGCGCCGAGTAGAAGCAATAATCCTAAAGCTGATGCAACAGGCGCGTTTCCCACCAGGCGCATTGGGGCTGGCGGCGATCTCGGCAGTAGATCACGCGCTTTGGGATATTTCGGCCAAGGCTCTGGATGTGCCGGTCTATGCGCTACTTGGTGGTGCGGTGCGCGATAGAATTGCAGTGTATCAGGGCGTTTATTCAGCGCCAGATGTGGAGGAAATGCGCGACCATATGACTATGATGCAAGAGACTTTTGGTTTTACAGCTTTCAAATTGTCTCCTTATCGTTGTGATATACACGCCAACCCTTGGGGCAAGGTTCTGGGTATGTTGACTGATTGGGTGGCCGCATTGACCGAGGCCTGCCCCGACGTAACCTTTGCATTTGACGCCCATGCCCGTTTGTTTGAGCCATGGCAGGCGGCTCAAATGGGTAACGCATTGGCACCCTTTCATCCGCTATTTTTTGAAGAACCAATCCGACCGGAAAACATCGAAGCTTGGGGGCGGCTAAAGGCCAAGTTGACAGTGCCGCTAGCGACCGGTGAGAGCCTGTATTCACGCTATGAATTTCTGCGATTGCTTCAATGTGCAGGTGCCGATATCATTCAACCGGATATCTGTGTGGTGGGTGGGTTGCTTGAGATGCGTAAGATCGCAGCGATTGCTGAGGCCTTTTATGTACCCGTTGCACCTCACAATCCCATGGGGCCATTGGCCACAGCAGTCAATGTACACTTTGCCGCTGCTTGTCCCAACTTTAAAATCCTAGAATATCGTCTGCCAGGGTCTGCTGCCTATCTTAGCCGAAACCAGTTAAAGTTCGAGCAGGAGATGTCGTATGTCTGCGACCCTTACTTGCCCGTTGATGGCCACCTGGAACTCCGTCCTGACCAAGCTGGTTGGGGAGTTAAGATCGACGAAACTTATCTGCAAACTGACAATTACATTCATTGGGAACGGAAACTGCCGCGTCGCCCGGATGGATCCACCGCTTATACATAACGCCGCAGCGGTCATTTTATAGGCTAAGACAAGAGGTGAGCATGCTAAACAAACTCCTTATCACTGGCGCAAATGGGCAATTGGGCGCCGTCTGTCGCAAGCGTTTGCCGCCTTTGGCCAAAACGCTACGATTAAACGCGCGCAAAGGGTTGGGCGAAGCGAAGTCAAACGAAGAGCTGGTTTATTGCGATCTTTCGGATAAAGTTGCGGTTGAGGCACTGGTCGAAGGGTGCGACGGCATCGTACATATGGGCGGACAGGCCACGGAAGCCCCATGGGAGACTATTCAAGCCGCGAATATTGACGGAATGGTAAACTTGTTTGAGGCGGCGCGAAAGTCCTCGGTCAATCCGCGCATTGTCTTTGCTAGTTCGAACCATGTAACTGGGTTCTATGAGCAGAGTTCGCGTATTGACGCCAATGCTAGGCCTAAACCCGATGGGTTGTACGGCGTGTCCAAAGTGTTTGGTGAGGCGCTGGCTAGTATGTATTATCATAAATTTGGAATCGAAACGGCAAGTATCCGCATTGGCTCGTGTTTTCCGGAACCGCGTAATCATCGAATGTTATCCAGTTGGCTCAGCCATGATGATTTGGTTCTACTGATCCAAAGGATTTTCATGGTGCAACGGTTAGGCTGCCCAGTTATTTATGGCGTATCAGCGAATGACGCCTCTTGGTGGGACAACAGCGAAGTCGGTTATCTGGGCTGGCAACCTAAAGATAATGCAGAAAAGTTTCGTGCCCGGATTGATCAAGAAATGAATCCACCCTCCGCGCAGGACGTAAATTCGGTGTATCAAGGCGGTGCATTTTGTGCAGATGGTATTCATGAAAGCTGAGAAGTTTAATGCCTAATATGATTGCACCTGAAGACCTACGCGACCTTATTCGATCGGGGCTATTGTCTTTTCCAGTTACCCCGTTCGACTGTGAAGGTGCCTTTAATCCAAATGCTTTTGCCGCACATCTAGAATGGCTGTCACCGCATAAGATTGCCGGATTGATTGTGGCTGGTGGCACGGGTGAGTTGTTCTCTCTGGCGCCTGCCGAAGTAATCGATGTTGTTAAGACAGCGCGGGTTGTGCAACCGACCAAACCGGTGATTGCAGGCTGTGGTTATGGTACGAGAATGGCCTGCGATATGGCTCAGCAGATCGAAGCTGCAGGCGGCGATGGGATACTTTTGTTGCCGCATTACCTGATTAATGCGCCTCAGGATGGGATTGCGGCGCATATCCGAGCTGTTTGTAATTCAACACAAATGGGAGTGATCATCTACAATCGTGGACATTCGGTTGTGTCAGCCGAAACATTGGAACAGTTGGTGGATCAATGCCCTAATTTGATAGGCTTTAAGGATGGAACCGGCGATATCGACACTGTTAAACGAATTACCGTCAGACTGGGTGCCCGTTTGGCATACATAGGGGGCATGCCTACGCATGAACTGTTTGCCCAAGCATTCCGGGGAGCAGGGGTTGATACTTACTCATCAGCTGTGTTCAATTTTGTTCCAGAAACCGCTTTAGCTTTTTATGCTGCATTTTCGAATGGAGATGATGCGACATGCAATGCTTTGCTACGAGATTTCTACTATCCGTTTGCTCGGATCCGGGACCGAAAGGCAGGATACGCTGTTTCGGCTATAAAGGCAGGTGTCGCTCTGCGTGGCTTTCACACCGGATCTGTGCGTACGCCTTTAACAGACCTTACAGAAGAAGAACGCCACATGCTTAAGACTGTAATTGGTTCCAGTAGATAATGTGCGGCCTGAAAGGGATTGCAAAAAAACAATGAGAGACGCTTATACTACGCGGCGTCTTCATAGTAAGCGGGAGAGTAATATGCCAAGTTCACAATTAAAGACCCCCGAAACACTGCGCAGTTCTCGCTGGTTCGGTCCTGATGATTTGCGTACCTTTGGGCACCGGTCAAGGATGATGCAGCTTGGTTATGCTGAGGAAGAATTTCTTGGAAAACCAATTATTGGCATCCTAAATACTTGGTCGGAGATTAATTCTTGCCATGGCCACTTTCCCGAACGCGCAAAAGAAGTGAAGCGTGGTGTGAATCAGGCAGGCGGTTTTCCAATTGAAATGCCGGTTTTATCTCTTGACGAGCAATTCACAAAGCCAACCTCGATGTTATATCGAAACATGCTTGCCATGGAGGTTGAAGAAGTTATTCGCTCGCATCCCTTTGATGGCGTTATTTTGATGGGTGGTTGCGACAAGACCACTCCCGGACTTATTATGGGAGCGCTCTCGGCTGGTATTCCGTTTATCTACCTACCTGCCGGACCTATGCTGCGCGGTAATCACTCAGGTAAAATTCTTGGCTCCGGCTCTGACGCTTGGAAATATTGGGATGAGCGTCGTGCTGGTAATATTTCGGACAAGGAATGGCGCGGAATTCAGGGAGGCATTGCCCGCTCACATGGCGTTTGTATGACGATGGGAACTGCCTCGACCATGACAGCAATCGCTGACTCTCTCGGATTAACATTGCCGGGTGCCTCTTCTATTCCTGCAGTTGATGCAAACCATAGCCGAATGGCCAGTGCCTGCGGGAGACGGATTGTCGAAATGGTTTGGAAAGATATCACGCCTGATGAGATAGTAACTCCTGCCTCTGTGCGTAATGCAGCAATCATTGCGATGGCTACGGGGTGTTCCACTAATGCCGTCGTACATCTTATCGCTATGGCGCGCCGAGCGGGCGTGGTACTGACACTCGACGAGCTTGATAAACTAGGCCGCCAAACTCCGATGCTGGCCAATATCCGCCCGTCTGGCAAAGAGTATCTAATGGAAGATTTCTTCTATGCAGGTGGATTGCTGGCAATGATGAAGCAAATCTCTGAAAGGTTGGACACGTCGTGTATGACCGTTTCGGGCACCACAGTTGGCGAAAATATAGCTGAGGCAGAGGTTTTCAACGACGATGTGATACGGTCGCTGTCTAATCCAGTTTTTCATGAAGGATCGTTGGCTGTTTTGCGCGGTAATCTTTGTCCGGACGGATCAGTTATCAAACCAGCTGCCTGTGATCCAAGATTTCATGTGCATGAAGGTCCTGCACTCGTTTTTGATAGCTATCCAGAGATGAAAACGGCGGTGGATGATCCCGATTTGGACATCACGCCTGAAACAGTACTGGTTCTGCGGAACGCTGGTCCCCAAGGTGGTCCGGGCTTTCCTGAATGGGGAATGCTCCCGATACCGAAAGCGCTAATCAAGCTGGGACACCGTGACATGCTAAGGATATCCGATGCGAGGATGTCTGGCACCTCCTACGGGGCCTGCGTTCTCCACGTAGCGCCTGAAAGCTATGTGGGTGGACCGTTAGCGCTTTTGAAGACTGGCGATTTAGTGCGGCTCGATTTACCAAACCGGAGGCTCGACATGCTGGTGGACGAAGCAGAGCTTGAAGACCGAAGACAGAGATGGTGCCCACCTCAACCTCGTTTCCAGCGCGGTTGGGGCTGGATGTTTTCTAAGCACGTCGGACAGGCAGATACTGGCTGTGATTTTGATTACTTGCAACAAAGCCACGGCAAGGCTGCTGGCGAACCGGACATTTTCTAATGACTCATGATCTTGATAAAGCGTTATCTGGTATTTCCGGCATTTTGGTTACGCCATATTGTAGCAAGGGTGATATTGCACCAGCTAAATTGGAGCCGATCATTGATCGCGCCCTGAACGCTGGTGTCCATATGCCGGTGGTTAATGGCAATACTGGCGAGTTTTATGCGCTGACCACCGATGAGGCTTGCACTATGGTGCGGGATGTCGCTGCGATGGTAGATAAACGTGCACCGCTTTTAGCGGGGGTTGGCCGAGGCGTCCGCGATGCCTGCAAACTCGCCGAGGTTTCAGCGGACGCAGGTGCAAGCGCATTGATGATCCATCAACCCCCTGATCCATTTGTGAGCCCGCGTGGGATCATTGAATACGTAAAAACTGTTTCTCAAGCTTCTGGCGACTTACCGATTATCCTTTATCTGCGAAATGATGCTATTGGAACAGACGCCATCAAGGCTCTATGTGACATTGAAGGTGTCAAAGGAGTTAAGTGGGCAACGCCAAATCCTACGATACTGGCTGCTTCTATCGCCGTGTGTGACCCGGGGATCATCTGGGTAGGTGGACTGGCGGAGGTCTGGGCTCCAACATTTTATGCCGTGGGCGCACGAGGTTTTACCAGTGGGCTGATCAATGTCTGGCCCGAGCGGTCAGTCGCTATCCACGCCGCATTATCGATTGGCGATTTTTCTAAGGCCGGCCAACTTATAAACGGAATGCGCACATTTGAAGATATCCGTGCCGAAGAACTTAATGGCACGAATGTCACTGCTGTGAAAGCGGCACTTTTGGCCCAAGGTTTTGATTGTGGTCCAACCCGTCCACCTTCAGCTTGGCCTTTAACGCGTCAACAGAATAATCAACTTGAAAAGTTTCTGTCTGAAAACAAAATCCTATAAGGAAAGTAAATGACTTCCCACCCTTTGAGTCTTGAAACTAAGAAAAAGCTGGAAAACGTATCAGTTGCCACAATTGCCACGGCATTGTTCAAGCGTGGCCTTCGCAATCAAGTGATACAAGATGTGCGACCGCTTGCCCAAAAGGGTCGGAACATGGTTGGCCCTGCTTTCACGCTGCGTTACATGCCCGCCCGTGAGGATCGCAACCAGTTGAGTGAGTTTCGCAACCCCGCACACCCTCAGCGCAGGGCGATTGAAGAATGCCCAGCCGGTCATGTGTTGATTATGGATAGCCGTAAATCCGCCTATGCCGCCAGTGCAGGAGATATTTTGGTCACGCGACTTATGATGCGAGGTGCCGCAGGCGTAGTGACTGATGGTGGTTTCCGGGATGCCATGAACATTGCTAAGCTAGAAATGCCGGCCTATCAAAATCGGCCCTCCAGTCCGACCAACTTGACCACTAACGAGGCAATCGCGATCAACGAACCTATAGGATGCGGGGATGCTCCTGTTTTTCCAGGTGATATTGTTGTGGGTGATGATGATGGCGTCATTATTATCCCCGCTTCTATTGCCAAGGAAGTGGCTGACGAGGCTTATGAAATGACGGCCTACGAAAGCTTCGTTATTGAGCAAGTTCAGCAAGGTGCGACTATTATTGGTCTATATCCAGCGACAAAAGACGAAAACCTTACAAAATTTGCAGAATGGAGAAAGAAAAAAAATATTGCGCAAGGAGGCCCTAGGGATACGTGAAATGACTGAATGGTGAGTGTTTATCTCTATTACATTGTAAATAAAACGATGCATTCCTGATGATCAAGAGCATTCCGTGGATAACTTTTAAAAACGGATGCAATGGACGAAAGGCCTTGCTGTAAAAGCGAAGGACCGTAACAGGAATTAGCATTATCAATTTTCAAGTGGACCGAAGTAAAGCAATTAGAAATATAGATTGCGAAACATTTAATGCTTTGGAAACTGCTTCTGTTAAAGAGGTGAAGTTGAGCGCAACTATTAAAGGCAGGACCCTACTAGTTGGCAAAGAATCTCGGATCTAAGACCACTGCTCATATAAAGAGCTCAGACAAGACGGTGCAATATTTCTGCTAAGATCGCCCAAAAAGCTGTTATTAAAGTACAAGCCATTTGCTCGATTAAGATAAAAACCTCCTTGATTGAGTATCTTAGGAGATTGTAACAGTGCGGGAGTTCTCCAATCTCTGGAAAATTTTTTGTACAAAAATTTCAATAGATGATAAATTGATTACTTTAGAAATGACTGCTCGAACTAAATGTGATTGTTTTTCTGGGCCGTGTTGAAAAAGGCAATGCTTCAATGCAACCATTCGAAGGCATAAAGGTGTTAGACCTGACTCACGTCTTGGCGGGCCCATTTTGTGCGTTTCAACTCGCAACTTTGGGTGCAGATGTAATTAAAGTCGAACCTCCTGATAACCCAGATATGACTCGTGATGAAGGCAGTTCAGCAGTATTGAATGCTGAACTCACGGGAACGTATTTTATGCCCCAAGCAGCGGGCAAACGTTCGTTGGTTCTCGATTTGAAAACGTCACAGGGGCGTGATGTTTTTTTTAAACTTGTGGCAACTGCAGACGTGGTAATACAAAACTATGCAGGGTCTGCACTGGACCGCTTAGGCCTTGGGTATGATGATCTTGCGCAAATACGTCCCGACCTCATATATTGCTCATTAACAGGTTATGGACGCACGGGGCCAAAGGCAGAGCATCCAGCCTATGATCTGGTTATTCAGGCTTATACTGGACTGATGTATGCTAATGGGTGGGGGGATGATGGTGAACGTCCTCTGCGGGTAGGACCTCCAGTGATTGATTATGGAACAGGCATGCAAGCGGCCTTTGCTGTTGCGGCTGCATTGTTTCAAAGACAACGAACCGGCAAGGGACAGAATATTGATCTTGCCATGGCAGATGCAGCACTGATGTTGATGACAGCGCATGTAGGTCAAACATTGGCTACAGGGAAAACACCTCCCGCCTATGGCAATGAAAATATAGGGCGTCCGTCCAATTCTGCTTATCAAACGCAGGAGGGTTGGCTCGTTGTGGCGGCTTATACAAAAACGCAATTTTCAAAATTTATGCGAATTCTGGGGTTTGCAGATCGGGCAGAAGAAATTCTAGCCACCTCAAAAGAAGAATACCCGATAAAACAAGATGATGACCGTCAAAAGATCGCTTGCGCGCTTGCCAAAAAAACAGCGAGAGAGTGGGAGGACCTTTTGAACGCGCAGCATATTCCCGCAGCTAGAGCGCGGCGAATAGATGAAACGCTTAAAGAACCTCAAATCGCATCCCGACAATTTTTACAATCCTACGGCATGCCTCTGGGTCCGGGCGCACCACCGGAGCTTCCGACTGCAGCGTTTTCCTTTGCGCATGGAGGACCAAAACACAGCAGGCCTCCCCCGGGTTTTGGCACTGATAGCCAAGCTATTTTATCCGAATTAGGTTATTCCTCAGACGAAGTTTTGGCGCTCAGGGCAGCCAAAGTCATTAAATAGGTCCAAATAAATGGTTTACTCGTGCTTAGCTTTTTAATTGTCCAATTGTCAGACGTCAGCAATAAAACGATCCACCCCAGTTTCATATAACGTCTAGCATATAAATAAGGTCAGTATCAGCCCGTCGCTTTGACGACTGAGTGGTCATT